>ENA-OWNT01002316-OWNT01002316.1-seawater-metagenome-genome-assembly--contig:-NODE-2316-length-20196-cov-6.210348_pt1 | contig 20196 bp, 16 predicted proteins | sample MGYA00238136_ERZ651165 | MGnify/ENA primary metagenome ERZ651165 (study PRJEB26861, sample SAMN08777766) | seawater metagenome | isolation source: coastal seawater | place: USA: Florida | collected...
CAAGACGTTCCTGCTGGACCTGGGCGTCTCCGCCAAGCAGCTCTCCGTGATCTCGTACGGCGAGGAGCGCCCCCTGGTGGGTGACGGCGACCGCGACAAGGAGGCCCCGAACCGGCGCGCCGAGTTCGTGGTGACCGCCGGCTCCGAGAAGGCCGACTCCTCCTACTGAGGGGTCGGGTCCGACTCGTCGGACCAGGCGTAGCGCTCCGGTCGCGAGAACGCCACGCCACCCGTGAACTCGTCCAGGCTGGGCGGCTGTGAGCCACCGGCCCCCGCCCAGCCCAGGACGAGATCCCCATGCAGCCTGAGCTCGACGCCGGCCACGCGGGTCGCGCGCGTCGTCCCGTCCAGGGGCAGCTCAGCCAGGGTGTCCATCCCCATCAGCTCCGGCGCAGGCAGACGGAGCAGCGGATGGCGCGCGAAGCCCCCCAGCGGGTCCCCCGACTCCACCCAGCTCACGACCTCGAGATCGCGCCGCGCGTCCCCGCGCAGGACCACCCGCTCGATCCAGCGCGGACGCGGCGCGGCCTGCGTCCCCGTGGCCAGTCGCCCGCTCGCTGACGCGTTCCGCACGACGCCGCTCGCCCAGGCCACCACGTCCCCCACCGAGGGGTTCCCGGCGCTGGAGCGCCCGAGGATGTCGCCGTTCACGGCCACCACGGCGTTCCGCTCGGGGCTCATGGCGAGCCAGGCCGCGTCGGGGCCGAGTCGCTCGAGCAGCGCCTCCTGCAGCGCCCACTGGAGGTTCGTCTCGATCCGCGCCGGGCGGGTCTCGTTCCCGCGCCCGAGCTGGTGCCGCACCCCCAGGCTCATGAGCTCCACCCAGGCCTCGGGGCCCGTGGGGCGCGGCGCCGGGATCGGGCTGCGGGCGTAGGAGGCTGCCTCCACCGCGGTGATCTGGCCGCGGATCACGAGCTCGTCCAGCACCTGGGCGCGGCGGAGGCGGATCTGGGCGGGATCACCGGCGAGGTCGAGGCGCCACGTGGCAGCGACGGCGATGGCGGCCCGGTCGGCGGCTCCGAGCTTCTCGAGCGGTCGTCCCAGGCACTCGGCGGCGGCGCGCTGAAGCCCCCGTTGCCCCAGGCAGAGGGGCGCGCGGTCGAGCCAGGCGATGGCCCGCCGCGCGACCGTGACCTCGGCGTCGAGCCAGGTGGCGACGAGGTCCTCACGGACCCGGCGGACGGCCCCGGGCTCTTCGTCGGCGAGGAGCAGACGAGCGAGCTCGATGGAGAGCGCGGACGCCGGAGGCCCCTCGCCGCCCACCGCCCGGCGCAGCGCCGGACCGAGCGAGGTCGCCCGACGGCTCCGGGACTCGTAGAATGATGGAGGGGCGGCAGCGATGAACGCCTCGACCAGCTCCTCGTGGTCGTCGCCCGGCCAGGCGGCGGGCTCCACCAGCAACAGGGTGGCGCGGACGTTGGCGTGATCGTCCGTGATGACGCTCTCGACCGGCGACTGCCAGGAGCTGAGCGCGGCGAGATCTGCAGGGAGACTCCGGGCGACCCCCAGCACGGACACGACGGCAACCAGAGCGACGGACAGCACTCCACCGAGGACCCCCACGAGCATGCGAAGCGCCGGACTCATCGGGTATCTCCTGGCCGTGACAGGCAGCGCCATCCTGGTGCTCGCGGTGGGATCCGCGTTGCGGGGGCAGGGCCCCACGCCGGCCTTCACGCCCGAGGCCGGGCCCTCAGTCTACCGTCCCGTGCGCCGTCCCCCGATCACCGATGCCCCGGATGGTCGGGTGACGGTCTCCGTCCTGCCCGGAACGCTGCGCGACGATCGACTCCGCACCGCCTCCCTGGAGGCCACCCTGCGACTCCACCTGTGGCTCGCGCTGCGGGACGTCCATCCCACCGGGCCGCTGCTCGACTGGGCCCCGGCCACCGCCCCGGGTCACGACGTCGAGCTGGAGACGGCAGCCCGCTGCGAGGCTGAAGACCTCGACCTCGCGCGCCCCCTGGGCCGGTCCGACCGGGCCCTGCTCGGCGAGCCGCTGCGCCGTCGCGAAGAGCTCCGGGTGTATCTCGACCTCGGTTCCGAAGCGACCGAGTTCGGGGTGGAGGTGCGGGTGTGCCCCCCCGGGTCCCGCGGAATCACGCAGGTGTTCGGCGGACAGGCCGGCAGCGAGGGCCCGGTGCTCCGGGAGATCCTCGCGTGGCTGAGCCCCCAGCTGCAGCTCGACGACGTGGAGCCGTGGTTCCAGGTCTGGGCCCAACCGCTGGCCCCCGACCTGGGCGTGCTGCGCGCGTACGGAAGCGCGCTCATCCAGTCCATGGACGGCACCATCCCGGACGAGCTCCTGGCCGCGGCCCGGCTGCTCCCCGAGGCAGGCTGGTTGGCGGCCGCACTGACTCCACGCGGCGCCTCCCGACGCGCGCTCCTGGAGCAGGCGGCGTCGCTGCGCCCGGGCTTCACCGCCGTCCTCGAAGATCTCGCATGGAGCTGGATCGAGGCGGATCGCGCCGATCTGGCCCGCCTGGCCCTCGACCGCCTCCGTCGAACGAGCCACCGCCCGTCGGGGCTGCTCATCGCCGCCCGGGGACTGGACGCGGGGCGCCCCGAGCAGGCCCTCGTCCTGCTCGAGGACCTGCCCCCGCGCTGGTCGGGGACCACCGCCGCCCGCAGGCTCGAAGCGCGCGCACGCCTGGCCCTGGGGGACGCGCTCGACGGCCGGGCCGCCGCCGCCGCCTGGGCCCTCGCCGATCCCTCGGCGGCGGAAGCGTGGCTCCTGCAGGGGGACGCCCTGGCCCTCCTGGACGAGCCGGTCGGGGCGCGGCACGCCTACGAGCAGGCGCTGGCCCACCCGTCCCGGCTGCGGCCCCGCGTCCTCGAGCGCTGGGCCTCGTTGCTCCTCGACGCGCCGGAACCCGCGACGGTCCTCGAGCTGCTGACGTCCGACGAAGACGGGCCGATCGCGGAGGCCAACCCGCCGCTCCTCGAGCTCCGCGCCTGGGCCCACTGGCTGGCCGGCAACCCGCGGGACGCCGCCGACGACACCGCGCGCCTCGTCGCCCTGGCTCCCGATGCGCCACGCCACCGCAGGAACCGATGTGTCTTCGCGCTCGCCGCGGGCGTGTCCGACTCCCCCCCGGAAGAATGCGGCACCCCGGCCTTCCCTGACGTGTTCGGGACGGTGATGGAGGCCACCTGGTTGAGCCGCCGCCCCTTCCGCAGCCCGGACGAGGGCGGCCAGCTGGATCGCAGGCTGGAAGAGGCCATAGCCCTCGCGCCGCTCGACCCATCCGCGACCGGAGCCGCCGTGCGCGTGCTCGGCCCGCGCGCCAAGGAGGAGGAGGAGGAGGCCCTGCAGGCCCGCTTCCGGGTCGCGGTCGGGGCGGTCAGTCCGTAGCGAGGTCGAAGGCCGCGAACGGTCGCGCCTCGACGACCACGCCGCCCGCGCACCCCTCCGCGATCGCGTCCGCGACGCAGAGCGTGACATCGCCGCTGGATGCCACCACCGCGCTCCACCCTTGCGCATCGGGCGCCCCGGCCGGGTGTCCTCCGACCCAGACCACCTGCCCGGCGTCGGCCCGCACGAACAGGACCGCGCGCGCCTCGAGCACGCCCCGCTCTTCCGGCGGAATCCAGGGCGTGGGCGGCACCGGCTCCGGCGAACAGCGCGTCGCCAGCGGCGCGACCCGTGCCCCAAGGGCCGCGCGCGCGTCCACCCGACGGGCCTCCGCCTGCGCGACGCGGTCGCGGAGCAGCGCCACCTCCGCGCGATCGGGCAGCACGTCCAGCCCCGAGCCCGCGGTGTCCAGCGCGTCCGACGAGGCTTGAACGACCAGGTCGAGGGATCGCGCCAGGGCCTTGGCGGCTGCGCACTCGCCTTCGGCGGGCAACCTCGCGAGCTGCCGCGCGAGGCGGGCCGACGCGGTGTCGAAGACCTCCACCCGAGTCAGCAGCGCGCGCGCCCGACGGACGCGCACGTCGTCACTGAGCAGGGCGGGCGGCGGGATCGGTGGCGGCGGATCCACCAGCACTGCGCCGGACGACTGCACGCCCTCGTCGTCCTGGGCGTGCGCGCTCACGGCGCTCGCGAGGAGCATGGCCAGAGCCACGCAGATGGACCACCGGTGCATGCCTCGATCATGCCAGAGCCGGCTCGCGCCTTCGGCGGGCGGGGCCGCGGCGCGTCGTGCTATGGCGTGCCCGTGGCCCGGTCCCCCCTCCGCGTCGTCTCCGACCAGGCGCGCGCGTTCGCTGAGGCGTTGGCGGCGGCTCCGGAGCCGACCCTGTCCCGCGATCTGTGGGGAATGCGGCGCCTGCTGCACAGGCTCGCGTGGGTCCTGTGGCACGAGAAGACCGGGCCTCGCGAGCTCGCCATCGCCGTCTTCGTGGGCGTGCTGATCGGCTGCTCGCCCTTCTACGGGCTGCACACGCTGCTGGTCGTGGTGTTCGGGTTCCTGCTGGGCGTGAACAAGATCGTGATGTGGGTGGCGTCCAACGTCTCGCTGCCCTTCATCGCGCCGTTCATCGCGTTCGGCTCCATGCAGGTGGGCCACCTCGTCGTGCACGGAGAGCCGCTGCCCATGACGCTCGAGGGAGCCCGCGAGCTGGCCGCCAGCGCGAGCATCGTGGACGTGGGGATCGCGCTCTGGCTCGACTGGCTGGCGGGCTCGGTCTTCGTCGGATCGGGCCTGGGAGCCGTGTTCGCGGCGGCGACGTGGCGCGTCGCGATCCAGCGTGAGAGCGCAAAAAGAGCAGCAGAAACAAGCGAGTCCGACTCGGCCGCAAACATGAGTGAGTAATTACTCACTTTTCTGCTTGACCCTCCAGATCGCGTGCCTATCTTCCCCCCGTCGCCGGGTGAGTGACTACTCACTCAGGCCGCCAGGAGGCAGACATGCAGCAGGTGATCGCTGATCGTGTTCAGAAGACCCGTGAGCAGCTCCGTGACTGGGGCACCGCTCGTATCGACACCCTCCAGGAGAAGCGTGAGACGCTGCTCGCCCGCAAGGATGAGGCTGTCGACAAGCTCAACCACCGCAAGGAAGAGGCCGTGGACACCGCCAAGGAGCGGCTCATCACGACCCAGGCCAACGTGCTCGAGGCCGCGAAGGGCCTGCTGGGCTGGGCCGGCGAGCAGCTCGGGCCCCGAGCCGAGTTCGTGACCCGGGGCGAGCAGGCGCTGGAGGAGGCCCTGGTCTCCCTGCGTGCCGGCCACACGGCCACGCTCCCCATCGAGGACTACGACGCCCTGTCGGTCAAGAAGGTCACGGCCGCGCTGGACGCCGGTGAGTTCGGCCGGATGGAGCTCCGCACCATCGAGGCCTACGAGGCGGCCAACAAGAACCGCAAGACGATGCTGGCCGAGCTGGCCCGTCGGCTCGAGGAGCTCGAGACCGCGCCCGCCGAGGAGGCCGCCGAGGCCACCGAGGAGGCCGAGACCGCCAACGAGGAGCCCACGTCCCAGGTGGACCTCGATCTGAACTGATGCGCCTTGGCGACGGTCCCCGCCGTCGCCGCCGCCGGACACCCCCCTCCCCCTACACGTCCGGCGGCCTTGTTCTCCAGGGTCCTTCCTCCATTCCCTCCCCGCGACCCTGGGGAAAACGCGTGATGCGACGCCCGGGCCCCGTGCCCGGGCGTCGCCGCTCACGGGGGACTACACTGCGCGCCATGCTCTCGCTGCCCGCTGACTCCTACGCCGAGCGCCGCGCGCGCCTCCTCGATGCCCTGCCCGACGGCGCGGCGCTCCTCCTGCCCACCAACCAGGAGCACCACCGCAACGGCGACGTCGAGTTCCCCTTCCGTCCCGACTCGGACTTCTATTACGTCACCGGCTTCGCGGAGCCCGGCGCCTGGGCCCTGCTGCGCAAGGGGGACGACAAGCCCCGATACTCGCTGTTCGTCCTGCCGAAGGACCGGGAGCGCGAGATCTGGACGGGGATCCGCGCGGGCGTCGAGGGCGCCACGAGCACCTTCGGCGCGGACGCCGGCTTCTCCACCGAGCACCTGGCCAAGGAGCTCGGCGGACTGCTCGAGGGGGTCGACACCCTCTACTACGCCTACGGCCGGCACAGCGCGGCGGAGCCCACGGTGCAGGACGTGCTGGCGACGCTCCGACGCGGCCGCAAGGCGCACAAGGGCCCGGCGAGCATCGTGGACCCGGGCGCCCTGCTGGACGACATGCGCATGCACAAGTCCGACGCCGAGCTCGCGGTCATGCGCACCGCCGCCACGATCACGGCGGACGCCCACACCGCCGCCATGCGGGACGTGCGCCCCGGGATGCGCGAGTACCAGGTGCAGGCGCAGATCGAGTACATCTTCCGCAGCCGCGGGGCCTGGGGATGGGCCTATCCGTCGATCGTCGCGGCGGGCGCCAACGGCTGCATCCTCCACTACCGCGCCGGCGACGCGCTGCTCGGGGACGGCGAGCTGATGCTCGTGGACGCGGGCGCCGAGGTGGACGGCTACGCCGCCGACGTCACGCGGACCAGCCCCGTGAACGGCCGCTTCAGTGGACCCCAGCGCGATCTCTACTCCCTCACCCTCGCCGTGCAGGAGCGGGCCTGCGCCTTCACCAGGCCCGGCGCGACCCTGCAGGGGATGCACGACGCGGTCGTCGAGGAGCTCACCCAGGGGCTCATCGACCTCGGGCTCCTGAGCGGAACCGTGGAGGAGAACGTCGAGAGCCAGGCGTTCAAGCGGTACTACATGCACCGGACGTCGCACTGGCTCGGCATGGACGTGCACGACGTCGGCCGCTACCGGCTGACCGACGGCCCGGGCCCGGGTGACAACCGCCCGCTCGCCCCCGGCATGGTCTTCACCATCGAGCCGGGTCTGTACATCGCTCCCGACGACGAGGTCGCGCCGGAGGCGTTCCGCGGGATCGGGATCCGCATCGAGGACGACGTCCTGGTGACCGAGGACGGACACGAGAACCTGACGGACGCCTGCCCGAAGTCCATCGAGGACATCGAGGCGCTCCAGGCCTGAGCCGCCAGAACGAAGAGAGGCCCGGGTCCGAAGACCCGAGCCTCTCAATGAACGCTGTTCTCACATCACGAAGAGCGCCGAACGGGGCGAGCACCCGAAGGCACTCCGCTCGACCCTGCCACCCGGCACACACGACGTCCTCTTCGAGGTTCGAGTCCAGAGACCCGGCCACCGCCGAAGCGACGACCGACCTCCCACGAAGTTCAAGCTGTTCTTCAGAGCATCAGCAGCGGCGTACCGGCTCGGTGTGGCCTTCGCCGACCCGCCTCCAGCCTCTTCGCCCGCGCCCGAAAGCGCGCGCCCTGGCTCCTGGCGTCTTCCAACCGCTGCCTTGACCGGGGGATGGAAATCCAACCCTCGACACAACCATCTCTCCTGAACTTGCTCGCTCCCACGGAGGCTCTACAGCCTCGGCACCCTGCGACTCGTCGCGCCCGACCCGAAGGTCCGACCCGTCTGCGCGCGCGCCCTCCATGAGGTTTGCGGCCCCTTCAACACATCAAGCACGAGAGATCCACCAACGCGGGGTTCCACACCCGCTGCGGTCCGCCTTCGCCGTTTCGACGACCCTGACGGTTTGCTCCCTCTCGTGCCCTGCCGGCCTGTTTCATCCGGCGGCGTTCATGGGGTTCCAGGCCCCAGCCCACCCGCCAGCGTCCACTTTCGCTTCCGCCGACGGCCAGCCCGGAGCCGCGATTCGTTGCGGCCCGACCGAGGTCGGCCCGCGTCCGGGGGCAATATTCGCGATGTCAATGAGCGCAACGTTCGAGTACGACTCTAGCCAGCGGGGTTGCGGGCAAACAACGCCAGGAATGGGCGATCCACCTGCTCGCGTGCCGAACGCCGCGTCGTGACAGCGGTTTCCGGCGGCCTTTTCTCCGAGCTTCCACACAAGCCTTCGCGACCTGTTCCATGTGGGCTGCAAACGCGCCGGGGATCGCGGCGGTCGGTCTTCCGGACCGCCGAACGAACGCCTCACGAATGGTCATTCAGTCGATCGACGATCCGCGTACCCACCCGGGATCACGAGGGGATCGCTGTCCACAGGCCGTCCGGAACGACGAAGGGCCCCGACCGGCCGGTCGGAGCCCCTCGGGAGCGTCGCCCGCGGACTACTGGGCCTGGCAGGTGTAGTTGATCTGGAGCTCGGTGCTGGCCGTGCTGCCGTTGCAGTCGTGGACCTCGAGTTCGACCCGGTAGAGGCCGCTGGCGGTCATTCCGCAGGTCGTGGACACGCTGAACTCGACGTTCGCCGTTCCGTTGTTGTTGTCCGTGACGTCCGGCGCGAGGCCGTCGCCGCTGATCTTCTCGGCGTCCCAGTCGAACCAGAGCGGGTCGCCGTCGGCGTCGATGGACGGGAACTGCGCGTTCACGCCGCTCGCCACGTAGGTGGGCTCGCAGGCGGGGCAGTTCGTGCAGGCGCCATACGCGTCCGTGGTGCAGGTCGTCAGGTCGAGGTCGGAGAACGAGGTGTTCTGGCCGTCCACCGTGAGCACCGCGACCGGAGCGGTGTTGCCCGGGCGCTGCGAGACCGTGAAGCCCACCGTGGCCGGGGCGCTGGTGAAGTAGCCGTCCGTCACCTGCAGCGCCACGGCCCAGTAGCCGGCGCTGTCGGGGACGAAGCTGGCGTCCATGGAGAAGCGGTCGAGGATGTCGTCGTCCGTCAGGTCGCTCAGCGGGGGCAGCGTCGTGAAGAACCAGGTGAAGTCCAGCGTGTCGCCGTCGGGGTCGTAGCTGTTGCTCGCCGTGAGCTGAACCGGCGCGCAGGCCTGCTGCTGGCCGGTCACAGCGGCGACCGCGATGGGCGGGCTCGAGTAGCCGAGGCCGTCGCAGTCGTTGTCGATGCCGTCGTCCAGCTCGATGGCGCCGGGGTAGATGTCGGCGTTGCTGTCGTTGCAGTCGCCGTCCGCCTCGCTGAATCCGTCGCCGTCGTTGTCCGTGCCGTTCATCCCCTCGTCGATCTGGCCGTCGCAGTCGTTGTCGAAGCCGTCGGCGTACTCGGGCGCGCCGGGGTAGCTGTAGGGGTTGGTGTCGTCGCAGTCGCCGGCGAGGTCCGTCCAGCCGTCCTGGTCGTCGTCGGTGATGAAGGAGCCGTCGTCGATCTGGCCGTTGCAGTCGTTGTCTTCGCTGTCGGGCAGCTCGGCGGCGCCGGGGTAGGTGTCCGTGTCGCCGTCGTCGCAGTCACCCTCGAGCTCGGTGTAGCCGTCGCCGTCGTCGTCGTAGCCGACCGTGTTCTCGTCGATGATGCCGTCGCAGTCGTTGTCGACCGTGTCGAGGAGCTCGGCGGAGGCGGGGTGGATGGCGGCGTTGGCGTCGTCGCAGTCGCCGTCGTTCTCGCTGAAGCCGTCACCGTCGTCGTCGAACGCTTCGGTGTTGTCGTCGATCTGGCCGTCGCAGTCGTCGTCGATGCCGTTCACGACCTCGGTCGCGCCGGGGTAGATGGACGCGTCGGTGTCGTCGCAGTCACCGGCGAGATCGTTGAAGCCGTCGTTGTCGTCGTCGACCTCGTCGCTGCCCTCGTCCACCTGGCCGTCGCAGTCGTTGTCGATGTTGTCCGGGAGCTCCGGCGCACCGGGGTAGACGTCGATATTCGCGTCGTCGCAGTCGCCCTGCACCACCGCGAAGCCGTCGCCGTCGGCGTCCGTGCCGGGGCCGATGAGGATCGGGATCGAGGTGGACGCGATGCCGCGGGAGTCACGGACCGTCAGCGTGATCTCCACCGTCCCCTCGAAGAACGGGGCCGTCCACGTCGTGGCGTCGGAGTCGGGCTCGGTGAAGGAGCCGGCCTCCTCGAGCCCCTCGGACGTGGGCGTGGCCTCCCAGAGGTAGACGATGTTGCCCTGGCCCAGCACCTCGGCCGACATGGAGATCGTCAGCCCCGGCGTCACGTTCGTGGACTCGATGTTGAGCCGCTCGATCGTGGGCGGCTCCTGTTCGAGCGTCGCGACGTCGCTGCACGCAGGCGCGCCGAACGCGAGGAGGGCTCCGAATCCGACCAGGCAGGTCGAGAGAGTGATGGCCTTGAGATTCTCGGTCATGGTCCAGGCGCCTCCCGCGGCCGCCTCATCGTCACGCTTCGGTGATGTCGCCCGAGCTGTCCGTCCCCTGGTCCCGGGCCTCACACACGCGGTGCGCGGTCCGGGTCGAATGGATCACACGTTCCCTAGCAGCCGCCCGGGGTCACGTCGAGCGTGATGATCGCCGGATCGCTGTTGAACTGCCCGTCCGAGACCAGCAACCCGATCTGCCAGAGCCCCGCGACGTCGGGGACGAACGATGCCGAAGCGGTCGTCCCTCCCGTGATCCCGCCGCTGGTCAGGTTCGAGTTGATTGGCTGGAACGCGTAGTACCAGTAGTAGTTCAGAGGGTCGGAGTCCGGGTCCCAGGATCCGGTTCCATCCAGACTCACCTGGGTGCCGCAGGCGACCGAGCTGGCGCCGGTGATCGCGACCGCGAACGGGGGGTTCACAAAGAACCAGCCGTCGCAGTTGTTGTCGAAGTCCGGCTGATCGTCGAGCTCCGGCGCGCCCGAGTAGATGGTGTCCTCGTAGTCGTCGCAGTCGCCGTCCGCCTCCGACTGGCCGTCGCCGTCGTTGTCGGTGGTGTCCATGGCGTCATCGACGGTGCCGTTGCAGTCGTTGTCCTCGCCGTCGGCCCACTCGGGCGCGCCGGGGAAGGTGTAGGCGTTCGTGTCGTCGCAGTCGCCCGCGAGCTCCGTCCAGCCGTCGAGGTCGTCGTCGACGAGGAAGGGGCCGTTGTCCACCGTGCCGTCGCAGTCGTTGTCCGCGCCGTCGGCCACCTCGGTGCCGCCCGGGAAGGACGCCGCGTCCGCGTCGTCACAGTCGCCGCCCAGCTCGGTGAAGCCGTCGCCGTCGTCGTCGTAGCCGGCCGTGCCCTCGTCCACGAGGCCGTCGCAGTCGTTGTCGAGGCCGTCCAGGATCTCCGAGGCGCTCGGCGAGATGGCCGACGTGGCGTCGTTGCAGTCCCCGTCGTCCTCGGACACGCCGTCACCGTCGTCGTCGTACGCGTCGGTGCCTTCGTCCGCCGCGCCGTCGCAGTCGTCGTCCACGCCGTTCACGACCTCCTCGGCGCCCGGGAAGATCGTGTCGTCGCCGTCGTCGCAGTCCCCTTCGAGGTCGGCGAAGCCGTCGCCGTCGTCGTCCGACTCGGGCGACCCCTCGTCGAGCTCGCCGTCGCAGTCGTTGTCCGCGCCGTCCTGGATGTCCGGCGCGCCGGGGTAGATGGCCGAGTTCGTGTCGTCGCAGTCGCCCTCACGGACGGTGTAGCCGTCGCCGTCGTGGTCGATGCCGGTGCCGACGACGATGTCGATCCCCACCGACACCTCGCGGTCCTTGTCGTCCGTCACGACCAGGGTGAGCTTCACGAGCTGGGCGACCTCGGGGGCCGTCCACGTGGTGGCCGCCGAGGAGGTGTCCCCCAGCTGACCGGCCTCTGCGGACCACGTGTAGCTGACGCTCACGTCGTCCCCGCCGGACGCGGACGCCGAGATGTCGATCGTCTCCAGCGGGAGGACCACCGTCTGGGAGAAGGAGAGCTGGTCGATGTTCAGCGGCGTCGAGATCCCAGCGCCCGGGCAGGCGAGCAGGGCGGCGCTGAGAGAGAGCAGCAGGATGCGGAGAATCGCGTGAGGGCGGCGCATGGAGTTCCTCGATCCGCAGCGAACTCCCTGCGTGATCCGTGGCATTCTACTTCGCACTGAAGCGGTTTCAACAAATGGGGACCCGGGCGCCAATCTGCCCCGTCGATTCCAGCCCGTGAACACTCCCATCTGCCTGCCCGCCCGCTGGGGCTCCGTTCGCCTGCCCGGCAAGCTCGCGCGAGTCTGGCGGGGCACACCCGTCCTCACCCACGTCACGCGAATCGCGCTGGATTCGGGCCTCGGTCCAGTCCACGTCCTGTCCGACGATCCGCGGCTCGATCTCCTCGGCGCGGAGGCCACCGTCCACCGGGTGGAGGGGCCGTGGAGAAATGGGAGCGAGCGGATCGCGGCAGCCGTCCGGGCCGGTCTGATCGGGGCTGCGGACCGGATCCTGAACCTGCAGGCGGACGCCGTCGGAGCGTCCCCCGCGGCCCTGGCTGCGGCGCTGGACGCGCTGGACGCCGATCCCTCGGCGACGCTGGCCACGGTCGCCGTCCGCGCCCCTCGAGAGTCCGTCGTCGGCCGCACCACCGTCGTGGCCGCGGGCGATCGTGCGCTGTACTTCTCCCGCCACGCCCTGCCCGCCGCCCACACGGGCCCCGCCACGGTGCTCGCCCACCTCGGCATCTACGCCTACCGCACCGATCGGCTCCTCGAGATCGCCGCGTGCCCGCCGGGACCGCTCGAGGACGCGGAGGGGCTGGAGCAGCTGCGCTGGTTGGAGCAGGGAGACCGGATCGCGCTGGCGGTGCTCGATGGGCCGGCGGCCCTGGCCGCGGCGGTCGACTCAGCCGCCGACCTCGTCGAGCCGGGCGAGCACCATGCGCCCCAGGGCGTCGATGGTGGCCGGTGAGTTCCCCTCGAGGCGGTTGTTGGCGAGGATGATCGCCTCGGAGCCCGCTGCGAGTCCCTCGAGCACGACGTCCACCACGTCCTCCCGCACGTCGGGCAGGGGTTGCTGGAGCCGGTCGTACGGCTGGAACCGCTCGACGGAGTCCTGGTAGCCCAACCCCGAGGGCGTCAACAGGCGCAGCACCCGCAGATCGTCCACGACGCCCCCGCCCTCCGCGGCGAGGCGCCTCTGCTCCCGGATCGGCGGCATGCGCGTCCAGGCGTTGAAGCAGTGGGCGACGTCGTGGCGCCGCAGCATCGCGAACCAGTCGGGCACGAGCAGCTCGGGCGTGCGCACCTCGACGGCGTAGCGCAGGTGGGTCGGCAAGCCGGCGAAGAAGCGGTCGAACCGCTCGATGATGCGCGGCAGGTGGGGCAGCACGCGCGGCGGGAACTCCTGGAGCTGGAAGAGCAGCGCGCCGATCCGGTCCGCCACGGGCTCGAGCGGCGGCAGGACCTCCCGCACGAACAGCTCGGGATCGAGGAAGTGCGGGTTGCGCTGGCCCGCCTTGTCGCCGTACCGGGCGTGGCCGGGGAACCGCGGGATGGTCACGTGCTCCCAGACCTTGGGCACGATGCGGAAGTCGGGGGGCAGCTGCTCGGCCCAGCGACTCACGGTGGCCGCGGCGGGCGGGCCGTAGAACGTCGCGTCCACTCCAACGGCGCGGAACCAGGGCCAGCGCACGTACTCGGCGAGCGACTCCTGGCGGAACGCGCGCTCGCTGCTCCAGCTCGACCGGTAGATCTGCCCCTTCCAGCCCGGATACACCCAGGACGACGTGCCGAAGCGCACGCCGGCGGGCAGGCGCGCGGCGGCGTCGAGATCGAAGCCCGGCGGCGGTTCGGGGGGGGCCGGGACGGGCGCGCCGAACAGGCTCTGCTGGGAGTCACGGGGAGCCATTCCCCCAACGATAGCTATCGTCCGCGGATGACCCAGACCCCCTTCGGCCGGGACGCCCGCCGGCTCTGGCTCCTCGAAGAAGGCATGACCTTCCTGAACCACGGGGCCTTTGGCGCCACTCCGCGCGCCGTGCTGGCGGCCCAGGACCGGATCCGGCTCGCCGTGGAGCGCCAGCCCCTGCGGTTCATGTACGCCGTTCCCGACGCGCTGCGCGCCGCCGCCACCGAGGTCGCCGCCTTCGTGGGCGCCGCGGGCGAGGACCTGGCCTTCGTCGAGAACACCACCGCCGGCGTCAACGCGATCCTGCGGTCCCTGACGTTGGACACCGGGGACGAGATCCTGACGGCGGATCACGCGTACGGGGCCGTCACGAAGTCCATCGAGTTCGTGTGCACGCGGGCGGGCGCGCATCTGCGGCTGGCCCAGGTGCCGCTGCCGGTGCGGTCGCCGGACCAGGTGGTGGAGGCGTTCGCCGCCGCCATCACGCCATCCACGCGGCTCATCGTGGTGGACCACGTGACCTCCGGGTCCGCGCTCATCTTCCCGGTGCGGCAGATCGTGGAGCTCGCGGATCGCGCGGGGATCCCCGTGCTGGTGGACGGCGCGCACGCCCTCGGAATGCTTCCCCTCGACCTGCCGGCCCTCGGGGCGACCTGGTACGTCGCGAACGGACACAAGTGGCTGTGCGGACCGAAGGGGGCCGCGATCCTCTGGGCGAACCCGGACGATCCCCGGAGCCGCGCGCAGCTGCACGGGACCGCGATCTCCCACAACTACCTCCAGCCGTTCCCGGCCGAGTTCGACTGGATCGGGACCCGGGATCTCAGCGCGTGGTTGAGCATGCCCGCGGCGCTCGCGTTCCGACGGGACCTGGGAGACCAGGCGGTGCGCGCACACAACGACGCGCTGGCCCGCGAGGGAGGCGCCCTGCTGGCGGAGGCGCTCGGCTCGGAGCTCACCGGCCCCGCGTCCATGCTCGGCTCCATCGCGGCGGCAGAGGTCCCAGGGCTGCGGGGGGTCACGCAGGCGGACGCGGACGTGCTGCGGGGATTGCTGTGGAACGAGGACCGCATCGAGGTCGGGGCGCCCGCGCTGCTCGGACGCATGACGCTGCGCGTGTCGGCGCAGGTCTACAACGCGCAGGACGAGTACGAGCGCCTCGCGGCGGTGCTCCCGCGGCGCGTGGCCCAGCTCCGCGACGTCCTCGGGCGGTGACGTTCAGCCGGGCTCGGTGCCCGGAACCGGCTCGCAGTCGGGGATCGAGCTGAACCAGGTGCCGAACGCGCAGGTCCGGATCTCCTGCTCCATCCCGGTCAGCACCTCCACCAACGCCTCGAGGAGGTCCGGCGGGCTGCCGTACTCGTAGGACGTGACGCGAGCGAGGCTGCCCAGGTCCCAGGTGATCTCGCGCGCGCCGCCGTCCGCGCAGTCGGGGCATCCGTAGACGGCCTCGAGCTCCTCGAAGTCCACGGCGGCGTTCACGTCCACGAGTGTCGTGGCGGCCCAGCTGCTCAGCAGGCCGGTGCGGTCGATGTAGGTCTCGTTCTCCCAGCCGAAGGTGCGGAAGCTGGCGCGGCCGTCCACGTCGACGCTCAGGAGGGAGCGGCACTCGCCCCAGCACTCGCCGAAGGAGCTGCCGAAGTCGATGGCGACCGCGTCCACGCTGTCGTCGTCGTCTCCCACGGAGTCGTCGTCGTCGCCCACGGCGTCGTCGTCGTCTCCCACCGAGTCGTCGTCGTCGCCCACGGCGTCGTCGTCGTCGCCCACGGAGTCGTCGTCGTCGTTGCGGAGGGACGGGGAGCAGGCCACGAGGCCCAGGCAGAGCAGGAGGAGCAGGCGCATGCAGCTCGGGAAGGCACGGGCCGCGCCGACCGTCCGGGCACGAGGCGGCCCGGTCACCGACAGACCTGGTCCCGACCCGACCCCGTCACGGACGGACCTCCACGGTCCCGACCAGCACCACCGGCGCATCGGTGGGCGCCGGATGCTCGGCAAGGACGGCGCCCCGCGAGCTCAGGATCTGGCTGATCCCGCCGCTCGCCGCGCGCACCACCGGCAAGCGCGTCTGGGCGGCCCGAAGCATCGAGAGGCGCCGGTGCCGGTGCTCGACGCGGGGCCAGTCGTTCGTCGGGATGGCGAGCAGACCGGCTCCCTCGCCGGCCAGGCGGCGAGGCCCCGGGGCGAAGCAGTCGTCGAAGCAGATGATCGTCCCCAACGGCACCGGCAGGCCGGCGTCCCAGGCGGTGGGCGGATCCGCGCCGGGCGTGTAGTGCTCCATGGCCGGGATGAGCCGGTTCTTGCTGTAGGTGCTCTGGAGCCCGTCGGCGGTCACGAGGATCGCGAGGTTCTCGTTGCGCTCCCGCACGAACACGCCGACCACGAGCGGCACCCCGGCGTCGGCGGCGACGCGTCGGATCCCCGCCCAGAGCGGGGCCGGGGCGGTCATCGAGTCCGCCCGCAGCGCGGCCTCGGGCCAGACCACGAGCTGGGCTCCGGCGTCGACGGCGTCGTGGGTGGCGCGGGCGAGGTCACGCAGCACGTCCGGGCCCCGGCTCGTGGGGGCGTGCACCACCGCGCCCACCGTCAGCGGAGTCCCCTCCGACCTCCAGTGCGCCGCGGCACCCAACACCAGCCAGCCGGCGAGCAGCAGGCCCATCGTCCGACGTCGACCGGGATCGCGCAGGTACGCGACGGCCACCCCGATGCCGACCGCGGCCGCCGCCGCCGTCCCCGGTCCACCCCAGGCGGCGAGGCTGAGCAGCGGGAGCCCCGTCACCGCCGCGGCGAGGCCGAGGTAGTCCCCCAGCGGCCCCAGCCCATTCAGCGTCTCGTAGATCCACGCCACGGCCGGCAACCCGAGCCCGGCGAGCCAGGGGGGGCGCCCCTCGGCGGTCGCCATCGCGCCCAGCAGGCCCATCACCGAACAGAGCGTCCCGAAGCACAGCAGCCCGACGGCGACCATCCAGACCGCCGCGGACTGGGACGCGAACGAGATCCCGACGATCCCCCCGAAGATCAGGCCGCAGCAGGCGCCGATGCGGGGGGCTGCGCGATCGACCGCGAGCGCCAGGAGGGCCGCCGCGATCACGGTCCCGACGGCCAGCTCGATGCGCGCGTGCGCGGCCGCCTGGACGACGCCGGACGCGAGCGCGAGCGCCAGCCGGGCGCGGGTGGAGGAAAGGGCGGTCACGGGCCGGATCGTACTTCGGCGTCGCGGTAGGCTGCGTGCATGTCCGGCTCTCCCCTCGACCTCGTGCGCGCCCAGATCGTCGGGCGGGTGATGGAGGATCTGCTCACCCAGGTCGACTTCGGGCTCGTGGACGACGCCCACCAGGGCGAGCTCGTGCGGTTGTGTCGGTCGACCGCCCAGGAGCACACCACGGCCGCCGTCGAGCGGCAGCTGGGCGGCCCCGGCGCCGTGGACGCGCTGGCCAAGGAGCTGGCGGCGGATCTGATCGGGACGCGATCGTTCCTGACCCTGCTGCAGCACGGCCACGTCTCGGACATCCTCGTGAACGGCCCCACCCAGGTGTACGTCGAGCAGGACGGCCTGCTCCAGACGACGGGTGTCACGTTCCCATCGAAGGACGCCCTGAGGCGCACCGCCCTGTGGATGACCGCGCGGGTTGGGCGACCGGTCACCGACAGCCGGCCGATGGTGGACGCGCGCCTGCCGGACGGTTCGCGGCTCAACGTGATCATCCCGCCCCTGGCGCTGGACGGCGTGGTGATCTCGATCCGCCGCTTCCGCCACCAGGGCCTCGACCTCGAGGGGCTCGCCCGGGAGGGCCTGTTCCCGGCCCCGCTGCTCCCGCTGCTGGGCGCGATGGTGAGCGCGCGTCTGAACCTGCTCATCTCCGGCGGCACCGGCGCGGGCAAGACCACGCTGCTCAACGCGCTGTCCCAGTACGTGCCGGAGCGCGAGCGGGTCGTGACGATCGAGGACTCCGCCGAGCTGCGGCTGCGCCAGGCCCACGTGGTCCGGCTGGAGACCCGGCTTCCCGACGCCTTCGGCAAGGACGAGGTGACGACCCGGATGCTCGTGCGCAACGCGCTCCGCATGCGCCCCGACCGGATCCTCGTGGGCGAGGTCCGCGGCCCCGAGGCCATCGACATGCTCCAGGCCATGAACACCGGCCACGAAGGCTCCATGTCGACCATCCACGCCAACAGCCCGCGCGACGCCGTGGACCGGCTCGCGACGATGGTTGGCATGTCCGACGTCAACCTCAGCGAGCGGGGGACGCGCAGCCAGATCGCCCGGTCGCTGGACGCGATCCTGCACGTGCGCCGCCTCGCCGACGGCCGCCGCGTGCTCGACCGACTGTCCGAGGTGGGCCAGCTCCAGGGGGAGATGGTCGCGATGCAGGACATCGTGCGCTTCGAGGAGGATCCGACCTCGGCCCGGTTCCTCGCCACCGGGGTCCGGCCCACGTTCATCGAGCGGCTGGAGCGGGCCGGCAACCGGGTCGACCCGGCGCTCTGGCGGCTCCAGGCCTCGCTGCCCCACGCGTCGTGACCCCCGTCGTCCTCGTCGGGCTCTTCGTCGGAGCCCTGGCCGTCGCCCAGGTGGCGGTGTGGGCCTCCGGGAGGCCCCAGCGCCTGGAGCGCGGCACGGCCCCCGACGGCACGGATCCGGAGTGGGACAAGGAGCCTCCGCTGGCGCCGTTCCCCGCGGCCGTGGAGATGCTCGAGGGCGTCCCGGGGATGCTCGCGCTCCAGCAGCTGCAGAGCCAGGCGGGCAGCCAGTCCACGGCGCTGTCGGTGGTGCTGCTGGCCCTCGGGTGCGCTCTCGGCGCCCAGCTCCTGGTGACCGGGCTGACGGGATCGCTGCTGGTGGGCGTGCTCGGCGGGATGCTCGGGGCCAGCGCGCCGCTGCTGCTGCTGCTGCGTGCGCGGCGGCGTCGGGCCGACCTCGTCCTGGACGAGCTCCCCCGGGCGATCCGCTCGCTGGCACGCCTCGCCCGCGCCGGACAGGGGCCCGCCCAGGCCATCCGGGAGACCGCGCTGGAGCTCGAGGGGCCGCTGGGCCGGGAGCTCGGCCGGGCCTTCGCGGAGCAGCGGGACGGGCGTTCGCTCGGGGATGCCCTGCAGGCCATGGCGGATCGCGTCCCCCAGTGCGTGGACCTTCGGATCCTCGTGACGGCGCTGGTGCTGGCGTCCGAGGCGGGCGGCAACCTGGGGCTGCTGCTCGAGCGAATCGAGGCGACGCTGTCCGAGCGCATCGCCCTGGCGCAGGCGGCCCGCGCCGAGACGGCCCAGGCGCGGCTGTCGTCGGGCGTGCTGGCGGCGCTGCCCCCGCTGGGGGTGCTCGGGATCGCGGTGCTTCGCCCGGATCACCTCGCCCAGGGCTGGGCCGACCCGCTGGGCAAGGTCCTCTACATCGGCGCCGGCGTGTGGATGAGCATCGGACTGCTGATCGTCCTGTGGCTCGTGCGGGGGCAGCGATGAACCTGGACTCCGGGCTGCTCGGGATGCTGGCCCTGCTGCTCATGGCGGGCGCCGTGGGGCTGCTCGCCGCGAGCCTCGGGGACGGAGACGACGCGCCGACCGCCGACGAGCCGCAGACGCCGCGCAGCCCGCTCGCGCTCCAGCTGTGGCAGGCCGGGCTTGCCGGCAAGCTCGACGCGACGGGCTTCATCGCCGCGAAGATCGGCCTGGCGCTGCTCGGCGGACTCGTGGTGCTGACGTTCGTGGATCCCGTGGCGCTGCCCGGCGCGGGGCGGACCCTGTTCGCGCTGGGCGCGGCCGCGCTCGGCTTCGTCGCTCCCTCGGTGGTCGTGGGGATGCGCAGCCAGGAGCGGGTGCGGCGGCTGCAGGCCGATCTGCCCGATCTGCTCGACCTCATCGTCACGTGCCTCGAAGCCGGGCTCGGGCTGGAGGAGTCCGTGAAGCGGGCGTCCGCCGGGATGGGCGCCCACGCCCAGGTGCTGTCGCGGGAGCTGTCCGCCACCCTCGACGACTGGATGGCGGGGCGCTCCCGGGTGGGCGCCATCGAGGAGCTGCGGCAGCGCACCGGCGTCGACGACCTGGCGGAGTTCATGACCGCCATCGACGAGGCCCGCCGGGAGGGCACGACCATCACCGAGGCCCTGCGCGGGCAGGCCGAGGCCATGCGCAAGCAGCAGGCGGCGCGGATCCAGGAGTGGGCCCGCAAGATCCCCATCCTCGTGGTGATCAACCTGGCGATCTTCGTGCTGCCTGCTGCGTTCGTGGCCGTGCTCGGCGGCTCCATCGTGCAGGCCGTGCGCTCCCTGCTGCCGATGCTCTGAGGGACCCGAAAACCCGGCCCTCCTCATGGCGTTCTTCGCGGGTGCGCGTTCATAATGCGCGCATGGCCGATCCCACCGACCCGAAGAGCACCGAGAACACCGAGGCAGCCGACGCGCCCGAGGCAGCCGACGCGCCTGAAGCAGAAGCCGCGCCCGAGCCTCCGAAGAAGAAGCCGCGCAAGCGCGCCACCAAGCGGAAGCGGACGACGAAGTCGAAGGCTGCGACGAAGGCCGTGAAGGACGCCAAGGCGAAGGCCGAGGAGCCGAAGGCCAAGGAGCCCGCAGAGGAGCCTGTGGTCGAGGAGCCCGCAGCCGAGCCGGCGGCCGAGGAGCCGAAGGCCGAGGAACCGAAGGCCGAGGAGCCCGCGGCCGAGGAGCCGAAGGTCGAGGAGCCCGCGGCCGAGGAGCCCGCCGCGGCCGAGGATGCTGCCGATTCCGGGACGCCGCCCGCAGCGCCCGAGGAGTTCGAGGACGAGGCCGGCACCGACCCCGGCGCCGCCTCCCCCGAGGAGCCCAAG
>ENA-OWNT01002317-OWNT01002317.1-seawater-metagenome-genome-assembly--contig:-NODE-2317-length-20183-cov-5.793296_pt1 | contig 20183 bp, 19 predicted proteins | sample MGYA00238136_ERZ651165 | MGnify/ENA primary metagenome ERZ651165 (study PRJEB26861, sample SAMN08777766) | seawater metagenome | isolation source: coastal seawater | place: USA: Florida | collected...
ATAACCGACTGCCTAATGCGCTTTTTAAATGAAGAAGCCATAAATGCAGACGCACTATATGTGTTAGGTGACTTATTTGAAGTGTGGATTGGCGACGACAATGTAACGCCCTTTAATACCGCTATTGCAAACGCCTTCAAAAAGGTTAGTACGCACTGTCCAGTCTATTTCATACATGGAAATCGCGACTTCGCTATTCGCAATACGTGGTTAGAAAAAGCAGGAATGACGCTGCTTAATGAGCAAGAAGTCATTGATTTATATGGCACTCCTACATTGTTAACCCACGGCGATGAACTTTGCACTATGGACGTGGCTTATCAAAAATTTCGTAAGAAATCTCGTGGGTGGTGGTGGCCACGGCTTATGCTGGCATTACCGCTTTGGTATCGACAGCGTGTTGCAGAAAATGGGCGTGCAAAAAGTAAAGCGAACCAGCAAAACTTAAAGCCTGAAATTATGGATGTAACCCCTGAAGAGGTAGTTAAGGTGATGGAAAAGTGGGGAGTACAGCGCATGATCCACGGTCATACGCACCGCCCGAACATTCATTCTTTAACTGCTAATGGCAAGCCAGCATCGCGCATTGTTTTAGGTGATTGGTACGACCAGGGTAGCGTACTCAAGGTAACACCTGATGAAATTAAGCTTACTCAACATCAGTTTAAGTAAGCATAAAACACACATTTACATTTCTATACTAAAGTTCCCTTCACTTTAGCTGGTGTAATTTTTAGTCTATGGTATAACGTTATAAAAATGTTACTCATCATGGACGGTGTAAATGACAGAACTTTTCCTTTCTCCAAACAACTTCTGGTTTAGCATTGCGCTTAGCGCGGTATTTCTTGTTCTTGTAATGGAAATGGCCAGTATGCTTTTCGGCGTATCGCTAATTGGTATTGGCGATGAAATTGGCGACATAGACGCTAACAGTATTCTTAGTTCAGAGCTAGCGAGTTGGATGAACTTAAACCGTGTCCCCTTTTTGATATGGCTTATTGTTTTTCTTACCGCATTTGGCCTAATAGGTTTCATTTTTAACGGGTTAACCGCAAATATACTGGCAACGCCCGCTCCCTCCTTTGTTTCGTTGCCTATCGCTTTTGTCAGTTCCCTATTTCTTAGCGCTAAAGTGGTGGTTGTAATCGCTCGTGTTTTACCGGCAGTAGAATCGAGCGCAATTCATGCTGATGAATTTGTTGGCGCAGTCGCAGAAATTACCATTGGCCGTGCGTCAAAGGGCAACCCTGCCGAAGCAAAATTTACAGACGACTACGCACAGCCGCATTTTGTGTTAGTAGAGCCCTTTGAAGAAAATGAACGCTTTGCTCAAGGTGAGCGCGTTATTTTAGTACAAAAGAATGAACACAGCTGGTTAGCCACCCGCTACCTTTAACTAAAAGAGAAAAAGTATGGATACAATTCAAGCATCTAACTTGCCTTCAATGCTCTTCATTGCCGGCACCATTGTTGTAAGCCTTCTAGTCATAGGCCTTATTTTTGCCAAGCTTTATACCCGCGCAACAAAAGAAACTGCCTTTGTTCGCACAGGTTTAGGCGGTGAGAAAGTCATTAAAGATGGAGGGGCGCTAGTACTTCCCGTTGTTCATGAGGTGATCCCCGTAAACATGAATACGCTTCGTATTGAAGTTGAAAAGATTCAAAAAGACGCGTTAATCACCAAAGACCGCATGCGTGTAGATGTAAAAGCCGATTTCTACTTGCGTGTTGCGCCAAATGCTAACGGCATTTCTATGGCGGCACAAACGTTGGGCACTCGCGCTGAAGAAGTTAAAAAGCTAATGGAATCGAAGTTTGTTGACGTGCTTCGTGCCGTTGCGGCTGAAATGACCATGACAGAAATGCATGAACAACGCGCAGACTTTGTTCAGAAAGTGCAGCAGAGCGTAGCAAACGACCTAGAAAAGAACGGTTTAGAGCTTGAATCGGTTAGCTTAACTGGCTTTGACCAAACTGATCTTCAATTCTTTAATGAAAATAATGCATTCGACGCGGAAGGTCGCGCTCGTTTAGCCAAGATAATTGAAGAAAAACGCAAAGAAACTAACGACATTGAACAAGAAAACCGCATTCTTATTGAGCAGCGTAATTTAGCTGCAGAAAAACAGTCTCTTGAAGTAAAACGCGATGAAGAAGAAGCGCGATTAACGCAAGAGCAAGTGTTGGCGTTTAAACGACAAGAACAAAAAGCAGAGATTGCTAAACAGCGCGAAACGAAAGAGCGTGAAGAGCGTGAAGCAGAAATTGCGAAAGAGCGAGCAATTGAAGCGGCTGAGATTGAAAAGTCACGTGAAATTGAAACGCAAGAAATTGCGAAGCGCCAAGCATTAGAGCAAGCGCGTATTCGTCAACAACAAGAAATTGAAGTGTCTGAGCAGGTGAAGCAAATAGCGGTAGCCGTGAAGTCAGAAGAAGAGTCTGCAGCAAGAGCGAAAGCGGCAGAAGCTGAAAAACAAAAGGTGGAAAAAGAAGAAGCAGTACTCACAGCAAAATCGGTAGCTGCAGCCGAACGTAGCAAGCAAATTGAAGTTATTGACGCACGTAAAGAAGCAGAGCGTGAAGCTGTAGGCATAACGGTTGAAGCACAGGCGAAGAAAGAGGCCGCAGAGAACTCAGCGGCAGCAATTCTGACAGAAGCAAAAGCGTCGGCAAATGCGAAAATACTGCAAGCAGATGCAGACGAAAAAGTATTGGCGGTTGAAGCGCAAGGTAAACAAGCGCTGCACGAAGCTGAAAATACGCTGAAAAACGAACAAATTGAGCTACAAAAAGCCCTTGCGATGCTTAAGGTGTTGCCAGATTTAGTAGCCCAAGCGGTTAAGCCGATTGAAAATATTGAAGGCATTAAAATACTGCAGGGCTATGGCCAAAGCGGCAGCCAAGGTGCTGGTCTCAGCGAGGCTTCAGCAGGTGCAGGTCTTGCCGACCAAGTGACTAAAGCCGCACTTGGATATAGAGCCAACGCTCCTTTGGTTGATGCTATGCTGCGTGAAGTAGGTTTAGTAGACGCTGAAACCGGCACATTGGAAGATCTGGTAACGGGCAAAAGCGATATGCTAAATACCACATCTAATGTGGTAACGCCAAAGCCAGTTAAGGTAGCAGAGCCCTCACCTAGCGCAAAAAATACAACGGAAGAGGGCACTGCTGTTGACCTGTAAGGCATAACTACCAAAATGCCACGCAACACCCTGAAGTTCTAGACGTTATGCAGTGGTGATAGCAATAAACATATAAGCAAAAGCCCCATTTTTCTGGGGCTTTTTTTACATACAAACGCGCTTATGCTTTATTCGCGGTTAAGCCGTTAAGCAAACCTTCAATAGCACTTCGGTATTTAGGAACAAGGCTGGTTGATGTGTACACAACTAACTGGGTAGAGCCCATCTCGTTAGAGTAGTAGTAGCCTACATAACTAAAATTAATGCCGTTTCCGGTACCTTGAAACTCCATATGCAAAACGCGCTCGCCGTTTACCGTGCGGAATTCTTGATTCACCACTTTCGCATTAGGCGCGAAAGCGCGCAGGTTCAACAGCGCTAAGTCTGCGAGCTGTTCTAGCTCGATTTGAATTTCTTCGGTAATAGACATGGCATACAAGTCGCCGTGCTGATAAACAAATTCGTATTCTGCGTCAGGATTATTCGACGATTTTGTAAACTTCCAGTCTTTCGGGTTTATATAAATGCTGGTGTTATTTACCGTACTTCTCACTTTAAACGTGGCATCTTCATTTTTTTCAAATGGCGTTTCATTAGTTTCTATCACCATGTTTACATCGCTTTCAGATTCATAGGTCCAGGTGCCATCTTTGAACAAAAAAACGGTTTCGCCAGTGTCGGTAACTGCCATCTGTTGTGCAAACACAGCATTTGAAAAAATCAGTAAAGCAATTAGAGATAAGATTTTCATTGAATGTCCTTTTACTAAAACGTCCATTTATAGAGGGTGTAATTCATAGTATGAATTCGCGCTGCAAAGTTCAACAAGTAGCATATGGAGTAGCAACTAAACATGACAACGCATAAAGAGGATTATTAGCGCTTATTTGAATAGCTAAACCAACAGATTTACTATAACCGCAGATAAAGTGCAGACCGAGATTTATACATGGCCCAAGAAACGCCAAACTTGCCAGAAGAGCCTGAAAAACCGCTTAAAGATGACTGTTGTGGTGGAGGTTCATGTTGCCCGTGCGTTTGGGATGCTTATTTTGAAAAGCTTGAGCAATGGAAGGCAGCTAAAAAAGCGATTGAGCAACAAGACATCGACGAAAACACGAAATAATCTAACCCCCTATTACGCATCTATATTAGTTCTGTCAGTGATGAAGTAAACAGCAGTAAGCCCTAGCTGTGTGTTGTTATCAATCGTTAAACCAAAACCCAAGTCTTCACCTACAAGGATATGTGACGATGACTCATCAGGAGCAACCGTTGCAAACCCGCCTCGCACAAGAATGTCACCTTTCTCAAATGCCAATGCACTAGATGCTGCAGCTAGTAATGGTAGCGTGATAAGTGCTGTAGATAGTTTTTTCATACTAGTTTCGCAGTAAGGTAATTCACCGCTGATAAGACTAAACAGAGTTACTTAAAAAGAACTTTCCAGAAGATTAATAATTGATTAATGGTGCTATTTTTCTACTGAAAAAATATTTGTTTCATCGGTTGAAATTCTGTCTACGCAACGTCTGTGCACGAACAAAGTGACTGGAAGCTCAATAAGCGATGTTTTTGAAAATTGTAATTTGGCTTTGTTTTCAGATTCAAGTCTTTCGAACGACCATGAATCCGCCAACCCAAAATCCACTCTTGATAGCAGCACCATTATGATTATAGCCTGAGGTGATTCAGCAAACGTGACTTCAATACCTGCATCAGTAAAACGCTGTCTAAACTCTGAATCGACACTCGTACGCAATATTGCCGCACTCTGCCCTTCTAATTGCGACAGTGAAGTCCACGTAAAGTCATCTGTTTGCTTTAATCGCAATAATCCTACATGTACATTCTTTTCAGACAGCTCATATTCAATAAAATCTTCATTCTCTGGCGGCGGGTAAAATGTGCTGCACCAATCATTTTCGCGCAAATATCTCGAAGCACGGGCTGGCGGTAAAAATAAAGGTTTTGGTGTAAGGTTTTTACCTGCCTGCCTAATTTCTAATAGCTCAAACGCAATACCACCAGTGTGTTCAGTGACAGTGGTAAAAGGAGGGTATTCTATCGCAACAACTTCGAAGCTATCAGTATTAGCTATTGCCTGGTAAGTAAATAAGGAGCAAAAGGAGAGGATATGCTTTAGTGAGTTCATAGTGATTTATTACCTCTTCCTTGTAATAAAGAAAGCCGAAGCTTCGCAACTATTTAAAAATTAGACTAACAAAAGGTAGTAATCCATTTTTATTTTTTTAAGTTAATTCATTTCTTACAAACTCAGACAATATATTTTGCACTACGTGCTACATGAAAAATGCCACTACAAAGCGGCATTTTTGAGTCTACAGTAAGGGCATTAAATATTAAAAGCCTTCTAGTACTAGCTTGCCGATAGCGCTACCCTCTTCTAGCGTTTTGTGCGCTTCAATGAGATTTGCCGCATTAATTTTCCCTAAATGCTTACCCACTGTGGTTTTTATTTTACCTTCGTCAATAAGTGCCGCCACTTCGTTAAGTAGATTGCTTTGCTCAATCATGTCATCTGTTTCAAACATTGAACGGGTAAACATAAACTCCCAGTGTAATGAAATGCTCTTTTGTTTAAGCTTCGACACATCAAGATGCTCAGGGTCGTCTATTAATGCTAAACGTCCTTTCGGCTTAAGCATTTCTACAAAGTCGTCTATATAAGCCCCTGTATTATTTAAGCTGGCAATATGGGTTACCTTACCTACGTTCAACTGGCGTACTTGTTCAGCCATTGGTTTACTATGGTCAATAACATAATCAGCACCCAGTGAAGTAACCCACTCTTTAGAGCTTTCTCTGGAAGCAGTAGCGATTATTGTAGCCCCCGTTAAACACTTTAAAAGCTGAAGCATGATAGAACCAACGCCACCAGCGGCGCCCACTACCAATATGACTTCGTCACTTGTTGTCGATTGCTTTTTAATGGCCAGATGATCGAACAACATTTCGTAAGCCGTTATTGTGGTGAGTGGTAACGCAGCAGCTTCACTATCAGACAAGCTTGCTGGAGCCTTGCCCACAATGCGCTCATCGACCAACTGAAATTCAGCATTCGAACCACTTCGCGTTAAGTCGCCAGCATAATAAACCCTATCGCCTACGTTGAAATTTACAACGTTGCTTCCCACTTCAACCACCTCACCAACGGCATCCCAGCCCAAAATTTTAGGGTTCCCCCCCTCAGGATTAACACGATGACGAATTTTGTAGTCTACAGGGTTAACCGATATCGCAGTGACGTTTACAAGAAGGTCACGACCGCTTACCTGAGGCTTTTCAATTTCAACATCTATTAATGCATTTTGCTCAGTCACAGGAAGTGACTGTGTATATCCAACGGCTTTCATAAAGTTATCCTTGTTGACTGCTATGAGATCATCATACGCTTGATTTATTTCTGATAAACAGCACAATAAAAGAAACATTATCAAAATATTTTTGAAAATCATGCTACTTAACGATTTGAACATAGTGCTAAAGGTAGCTGAGTTTAGAAGTATCACCGCAGCTGCCACGCACTTAAATATGCGCACGGCAACCGCAAGTGCTGCAATAAAGCGCGTTGAGCAGCAGCTAGGCGCTGAACTATTTATTCGCACTACCCGCTCTTTGAGATTGTCAGCTGCTGGAGAGCGTTTTATACCTACCTGCCTCGAAGCACTTAAGATGCTTGACGATGCCAAACAAAACGTAAAGGCCGATAACGGTATTATTGAAGGTGAGATCTGCCTGGGAATATCGTCAGACTTGGGTAGAAATGTCGTTGTGCCTTGGCTTGATACCTTTATGGATTCACATGAACATATCAGCGTAAAGCTGCATTTAAGTGACAGTAAGGTAGATTTCTATCGCGACCCTGTCGACCTCGCACTTCGATATGGCCAGCCGGCAGACGCCACTACTGTTGGTTTTAAAATATGTAATGTTCCATCTCTGTTGGTGGCCTCTCCTAAGTATCTTGAGCGGTTTGGTGCACCTTCTGATATTCAAGCGCTTCGCCAGCACAATGGTTTGTTTTATCAGCTATACGATAAAACCTACAACGAATGGCTGTTTGTACATAATGGTGAGAAGACGAAAGTAAAGATGAACGGTAATAGAACAGCAAACGACGGTGAAATTGTACGTAAATGGGCTGTTGCGGGTAAAGGTATTGCCATTAAGTCGTGTCTAGATACGTATGATGACATAGTGAATCAACGCCTAGTGAGCCTATTACCCGATTATAAGGCAAGGCCTACACAGCTTTGGCTGATTTGTCCAAGTAGACAAGCCATCACGCCTGCAGTAAGACTTTTCAGAGACATGCTTGAAGCACAAACTCATAGAATGCTTAACCACCTTTGTGAGTTGGGCGTTATAGCACCACAACAGCTAGACGATGATGCATAATCGGGGCAGAGCACTGCCCCAATATTTTGCGAGCGTTATCGCTTATACATTGCGGGTTCGCCAGATGCAGGCGTGCTGTTTTTTATGAATTCACGTAAGTCTTGATTAGACTGTTTCAAATCATCGCGACGAAGGTACATCATATGTCCGCTGCGATAGCCTTTGAAACTTAAACGGTCTTTCATTACACCACTTTGATCTAGCTGCCACATGGTATATTTTGCGTCGAAATAATTCGTGGCGCCATCGTAATAGCCCGCTTGCACCATGACATTTAAGTAAGGGTTTTCCGCCATTGCCAAGCGCAGATTTTCACCTGTCTTATTATTGCTTCTATCCCATGGGTGCACGTCGCCAAACATATTGTATTTTGTGTCGGTTTTATAGTTTAGCTCTTCGCGCAGGTAATAGTTTATAGCCGGCGTAAACGAATGCAGCCACGACGTAAGCTCAGCCCAATAGTCTGGACGGTCGCCACTCTGCTTCGCATCAATACCTAAATAACGGCTATCAAGTCGACCCAGTGTTTTGCCTTCATCACGAAGTAATTCTTTCCAGAAGTAGAACGTACTTACATCTAAATTGTTTTGCGCTATCGCTTCTTCAGACAAACCAGAATAACGTGCCATTTGCGTAAGGACGCTACGCTTTTCTTCATCGCTAATAAAGCCGCCCTTTGCCAACGCAGGAATAAGTTTGTTGATGGTAAAATCTTCAACTTCAGGCAACAGTTCAAGCAAGTCTTTGCTCTGTAGTTCACTGTCTAGCTTGTTGTGATACCACGCAGCAGCTGCAAAATAAGGTAAGCGGTTTGCCGCTTTTACTGGGCCATTACGCTCGATACCGATATCGGTTGGCGATACAAGCACTACGCCGTTAAGGTACATCCACTGACGGTTTTGAAGCTCTAGCGCTAAACCCGACACACGTGTGGTACCGTAGCTTTCACCTATAAGGTATTTTGGCGAGCGCCAGCGATTGTTTCGAGTTACAAAGGTATTTACCCAATCTGCCAAGTAGCTAATGTCAGCATTCACTCCGAAGAACATTTTCTTTTGCTCTTCTCTTGACGGCATTTTACCTTCAGCGTTTGGTAACACTCGGCTGTAACCTGTGTTCACAGGGTTTACAAAAACAATGTCAGCAACGTCTAAAATTGAATAAGGGTTGGTTTGAACACCATAAGGCTGCACTGGGTAGCCTTCATCGTCGATATTCAAAATACGAGGGCCAGTATATGCTACGTGCATCCACACTGATGCTGAGCCCGGGCCACCGTTGAAAGAAATGATAAGCGGGCGAGATGCATTATCTTTTATGTCAGTACGTTGATAATACGTGTAAAAAAGCGTTGCTACTGCTTCATCTTTTTTATTCCATACAGGCTGCGTACCGGTAGTAGCGCTGTATTTAACACGTTTTCCTAGAATTTTGGTTTCATGTTCAGTAACCACCGAACTGTCGATATCAATACTGCGCTTATGCTCTTGTGCGCTAGCAACTTGACTAAGCGTAACGCAAGTAAGTAATGCTAAGCATAATGCAGTAGCCCTGGACAACAATGTTCTGTTTTTCATAGTAGTTTCTTTTTATTTTAGGTTGTATGATTCTTCACCCTCACTATACCTTGTCAGACATAAATCCTTGAGACTGAGCGACAAATTAACTGAAATATTCGACGTATGCCTCGCGACTACGTTGATTGCTCAATTTCTTATTTACTCTTTTATTCACTCTCTGGGCCATGGTTTAAAACGAAGGAAACTAGCTCTGGAAAGAAAGAGAGAAAATGCTGCTCAATATCGCTGCTGTGTGTTGCAATATCATCGACTGCTTTATGAAAGTCATTGGCAAATCGAATGCGCCTGGCCACGACAGTTATTGCCTTTGCAATTCCTTCTTCGTTTGCATAATCATTAAACCAATTGTGCGTGATCATATGCCCGATACTGTGCTGCATGGTCCGCGGCATGTGTGCTAGTCGCTGCTCTAATAGTTCGAAACTGCTAGTACAAAATTGCTCAAAGGGAATAGCGCTAAAACGCTGCCAATGCTTGATGAGAAGGTGGTCAAAATAGATGTCCAGCGCTACTGGTGCAAACCGCCTTCTGCTTGCGTGAAAGCATTGTTTCGCCGCAATGACATCACCGTGGTTGTCTGTGAATTTATCTACGGCATAGTGATTGTCTAACCCAAGCAATACCTCACCCGAATAAGCACTTAAATCAACACCGCGGCGAAAGTCGCCTAAAAGGTTCCCAAAGTGAGAATCTGGCGTTTTACGAGCTAGGAACAGGTGCGCTAAGTAGTTCATAACGGGCTTATCACTTTTTTAAGTTGTGTGGATTAATATGTATCGGGTAGTATTGCGGCCGAATTTAGACAACGCAACAAACTTGGTAGGTAGTGTTACATTATGTCGGTTATTTCTTCTGTTGAAGCCTCTACGCTTTTAGCGCCAGTTAACGCATTTTTACAGTGCGAAACTCCTGACTCTTGGATTGAAGAGGCAAAGAAAGAAGAAAACCTGCGCATTCTGCTAACCGACCACTTAATTTGTGAGCTTAAAGCAGCTCAAAGTGCGATGTATCTTTTGCGTCGATATGTGGCCGATGACGAAACAAGTAAAGTGCTGTTGGGCTGGTTAAAACCCTACGAAGACTTCACGTATCGTCATGAGGGCAATTGGGAGTCGCTGAATACCAAGCATCTTTCAAAAAGCGTGTTCAATGTAGAAGGCTTAGACCCTTTTAAAAAAGACATGCTAGATAAAATGGTGATGCTAATAAAAGAAGAGCTTCATCACTTTTATCAAGTATTAGAAATAATGCACGCCTTGGGCTTCGACTATAAGTCTGTAACATCTAGTCGCTATGCAAACGGTCTATTGCGTCACGTTCGCACCTACGAGCCAGAAAAGTTGGTAGACAAGCTTATTTGTGGCGCATACATCGAAGCCCGCTCGTGTGAGCGTTTTGCCAAGCTTGCACCGCATGTTTCAGAGGCGCTGGGTAAATTTTATGTCTCTCTTCTTCGTTCTGAAGCGCGTCATTTTGAAGACTACCTAACCTTAGCCGCCGCCATATCAAATACCGATATAAGTGAGCGCGTGAAGCATTTCGGCGAGGTAGAAAAATCGCTGATTGAAAGCGACGATGACACTTTCCGCTTCCACTCAGGAGCACCACAAGCAGCTTAGTCTGCTAGATGTTGACGTGCTTTTCCGGACAGGCACTAAAGGCTAAGCATATTAGTTAATTGCTAACCTCCCCTATATACTTAAGCGCAGCACTTCAATGTTAAGTGCTGCGATCAAATAATAACCAATTTGTATTGACGCCCTTGCCGTATTACTGCACACTCAAAATGTAAACATATTGTTAACGGCAGTTTTCTTTGCGCTCTGCGTCATGTTTTTCGATGCTTTCACGTTTGCATTAGCACGTAATATATCGACTCTGTTATCTCCACTGCCTCACAACAATATTTCCTATGAAGAAAAAACGTTGGTGAAACAAGGCAGGACTTTATGATTTTAAACCATCTTATTGGTATCTACACTCACCCCAAGGAAGAGTGGCAAACCATCGATACAAAACATGAAAACTATTTTTACGCGCTTACACATATTGCATTTATTGCATTAATTCCTTCACTTGTTGCTTACTATTCCAGTGCACACACAGGATGGAGCATAGGTGCAGGCGATATCATTCGACTGAGTGAAAAAAGCGCCGTTATGATGGGTATAGGCATGTATTTTGGGCTTATTGCTGGCGTGGTGGCGTTAGCTGTACTGATTCACGAATTAGCAAAAGCGTTCGACGCCTCACCTACCTATACACAGTCACTTGAACTAGCGGCTTACACTGCAACCCCTTTGTTTATGGTGGGTTTTGCTGGGTTATACCCTGAGCTATGGGTGGTAATGACGGCACTGTTGGTGGGCATTAGCTACTCGGTGTACCTTCTGTATTCGGGCGTCCCTATTTTAATGCACATGCACGAGGACAAAGGTTTCATTTATTCAAGCTCGGTTGTAACCTGCGGCCTTGTATTACTGGTAATTCTAATGACTGGCTCTGTGCTTGTGTGGGGTTTATATGGCGGCCCGGTTTTCGTCCACTAAACGCAATTGCATTAGCCATATTTAAATAATAAAAAAGCCGCTTCATTAAGCGGCTTTTTCGATTATCAACGCAGTGCAGAATAACGCTGCTCTATTCCTATGTACTAGTCGTCAGTACCGCCAATATTGTGAACATCTAGGTTACTAAGCTCAGCTTGTACAACAGGCGCATTTCGAGACTTCTCTCCGCGCGACATGTCGATGCGTTCTAAGTACTCTTGGTTTATATCTGCCGTTATATAGTTACCGTCAAACACTGAGGTTTCAAAACGTTGAATACTGTCATTCTCTTCTTTAACTGCATCAACTAAATCAGAAATATCTTGGAAGATAAGACCATCAGCTTGAATCAATTCAGCAATTTGATCGATTTCACGACCATAAGCAATAAGCTCGTTTGCCGACGGCATATCGATACCGTATACATTAGGGAAGCGAATTTCCGGTGCAGCTGAAGCAAAGTAAACTTTCTTCGCACCTGACTCACGCGCCATTTCAATTATTTGGCCAGACGTTGTTCCACGTACAATAGAGTCGTCCACTAACAACACACTCTTGCCCTTAAACTCTGAAGAAATGGCATTGAGCTTACGGCGAACCGACTTCTTACGCATGGTTTGGCCAGGCATAATGAAAGTACGTCCAATATAGCGGTTCTTCACAAAACCTTGGCGATACGGTAGTTCAAGGGTATTTGCAATTTGTAGCGCCACATCCATCGACGTTTCTGGAATGGGAATTACCACGTCAATATCAAGGTCGGCCCATTCGCGCTTTATTTTTTCGCCCAATTTACGGCCCATGTTCACACGCGATGCATACACAGAAATACCATCGATAAAGCTGTCTGGGCGAGCAAAATAAACAAATTCAAAAATACATGGCGACGTAATAGGGTTTTCAGCACATTGGCGTGTATGTAGCTGACCATCTTCAGTAATAAACACGGCTTCGCCAGGCGCTACGTCACGAACAAATTGAAAGCCTACTGCATCAATAGCTACACTTTCAGACGCTACCATCCACTCTTCACCAAGCTCTGTCATGCGTTTACCCAGCGCTAGTGGGCGAATACCATGAGGGTCGCGGAATGCCACAATACCCTGACCGATAATCGCAGCAACAACGGCGTAAGCACCACGTATTTTCTTGTGTACTTTGGTAACCACTTCAAAAATATGCTCTGCGCTAACGCTCAAGCCCGCTACTTGCTGTAGCTCATGCGCTAAGATGTTTAGTAGCAATTCCGAGTCTGAGGTTGTGTTGATATGACGGCGAGCAATGCGGAACACTTCTTCTTGAAGCTCATGGGCATTAGTCAGGTTGCCGTTGTGCGCGAATGCAATACCAAACGGTGAGTTAACATAGAACGGCTGTGCTTCCGCTGAGCTCGATGTACCAGCTGTAGGATAGCGAACGTGCCCAATTCCCATATTCCCCGTCAGACGCTTCATATGGCGCGTATGGAAGACATCTCGAACCAAACCATTTGCCTTACGCAAATTAAACATATTCTGGTCGATAGTCATAATGCCTGCTGCATCTTGTCCACGGTGTTGAATAACCGTTAGGCCGTCATACAACGACTGAGCAACCGGAGTTTTACCAACTATTCCAACAATACCACACATGTGCGTTACCTATTTCAAGCGGAATTTAAGAAACTGGAGGAGTCTTTCACGTAGCTGAAAAACCACTCAATAATAATACCAAATTCAGGGATAAGTACTGACGCTTGCCACCAGGTCGCAGAGGCTGCGCTAGTAAACGTATCCATAAAGAAGAGTAAAGCGCTAACAATAAGCACGCCTCTAAGCGCACCAAATACGATGCCAAGCGCACGATCAGTGCCAGATAATCCAGTGGCTTGTACCAACTGGCTGATGGCGAAATTAATCATGCCACCTAAAATAAGCGTAGTAACAAATAGCGCTGCAATGGCAGCGCCATTTTTTAAATAGGGGTCGTCAATGGCTGTGAAATAAACGGCGAGATCAGCGTAGAAATTGCTTGAAATAAAGAGTGCAGCGAACCATACCACTAAAGAAATGGCTTCTTTAACAAACCCTCGAATGAGGCTTATTAAGGTAGATACCGCAACGATACCCAGTATGGAAAAGTCTACCCAGTTCATCGTCTCTTTTTTGCGTTATTGTTACGCACATTATTAGTTGTGGTAACGAGCCTTTGGCGAGATGGCGCGCATTCTAACAGAAGCGAAAAATATTACTAGTACGTAATAAAATCGCTTCTGTAACTCATCGTTTTTTATGTGCGGCTTATTCCACTTTGAATGTTGTTACTTTACCTTTAAGAGCGGTAAGTTCTTTCAAGTGAGGAAGCGCAGCCTCAAGTTTCTTCTTATCTAAATCAGGACCAACAAAAACTTTGTTCAAAGGACCTGAGCTAGTTTGAATTTTTCTGCTAAAAGCACGATAGCCCGCCTTTTCTAGCTTAGTCAGCAGTGCTTTCACGTTCTTCTCATGCCTGAAACTACCTAGCTGAATAACCCAACCTGCATCTTCATCAGCAATATCGCTGTTAGTTTCTATTATCGTTTGGCTCGCCAAATCATTTTGTGAACTTTCAGCTGGCGCTTTAGAGTCAGTATTATTTGCTTGCTCAGTGTTGCTGCGTTCAACAATATCGTCAGAAGGAGTATCGTCTTTCAACGAAACGCTAGGCACAGCCGCCTTCGCTACGCGCTCTGTTGGAAATGGCTCGGGTTCAACAATAGGTTTAACTGGCGGGTTCGCTGGTACAGAAACAAAAGGTTCCCTATTTGTTTGCTTCTTACCGTCTAAAAAGTCTGGTAAAAAAATGACGGCTAATGCCACAATAATTATGGTGCCAACCAGTCTATTCTTTAATGCAGATGTCACTCTAATCTCCCGCTAAAACCCTGAATACTCGATTTATACCTTAGCTGTGCCTGCGCATTTTACTCTGCAAGCACATCGGCAACGGTGACAAAAGAGCCAAAAACAAGGATAAGCTCACCGGTTTGATAATCTGCACATGCCTGAGCGTACGCCGCTTTCACGCTATCGTAGGTCGCTATATTCTCTATGGTTGTGCCAGCATTAACAAGTGCATTTTCAAGAACTTCAGCTTCACAGCCGCGCGGCCCCTGTGTAGATGCCACATACCAATTTGCAGTTAACGCGCTTAACGGGGCCAATGTTTCAGCAATTGACTTATCCTTAAGCATGCCCACTACCACACGCATATTGGTTACATCGTACCTCTCAAGCCATGCTTGCATTGCTTTTGTGGCCTGAGGGTTGTGCGCTACATCTACAACAACCAAAGGGTCTTTACTGATGGTTTGCTGCCTTCCAGGCATTACAGTGTTAGCGATGATGTCCTGTAGCTTAGCTTCATCAGGCATTAATGCTAAATACTCTAGCGCTGCTAAAGCGGTGCTAGCATTTTGAAGCGGAATGTTTGGGTATGGCAAACTATCAAATGAAGCCGTTTTGCCGGCCCATGACCATGTATTTCCATCTGCTTCAATTTCAGCCGTAAAATCTTGAGTAGCCCAACGAACTTTTGCTTTAAGCTCGTCAGCGACATCGTAAAGTGATGATGGCGGGAACAATTCTCCCACTACCGCTTTCCCGTTGGTGCGCATTATTCCTGCTTTTTCACGCGCAATTTTTTCCCGAGTATTGCCCAGCCAATCTTGGTGGTCTAAATCGATAGTGGTAATTACCGCAAGATCAGGGTCGATAATGTTGGTGGCATCCAGGCGCCCCCCTAAACCAACCTCAAGAATAGCAACATCAACGTTCCATTCCTGCATCATTTTCATCGCTGCAAGGGTGCCGAACTCAAAATACGTTAGCGAGGTATCTTTTCTTGTCTGCTCTACAAATTCAAAAGCCGATACAAAGGCTTTCTCAGGGGCAAGCTCGCCGTTTAAACGAACACGCTCTCGATAGTCGGTAAGGTGGGGAGAGCTGTAAACAGCGACACTTTTTCCTTGTGCTAACAGTGCTTGCTCAAGAAGACGGCACGTGGTGCCTTTGCCATTCGTACCGGCAACGGTAATCACTAAGCTGTTGTTGAGAGAGAGTTGCATGGCTTTTGCCACAGCTTTTACTCTATCTAGCCCCATATCAATAGCACTAGGATGGATAGACTCTAAGTAAGAGAGCCATTGGCTCAGGCTTTTTGAAGAAGGTACAGAAGTACTTGCTGAGCCAACAGAGGTATTATTTTCGTTATTCACTAATTATTGTTATGCAACTTAATTAACAGACCATGTAATCTATCACGCATATCTCTGCGGTCAACAATCATGTCAATTGCGCCCTTCTCTACCAAGAATTCACTTCGTTGGAATCCTTCAGGCAGTTTTTCACGCACGGTTTGCTCAATAACACGCGGCCCTGCAAAACCAATAAGCGCTTTTGGCTCTGCGATATTTACGTCGCCTAGCATTGCAAGACTTGCAGAAACACCACCCATGGTAGGATCTGTTAGCACCGAAATATAAGGCAAGCCTTTTTTGCTCATTTTAGCCAATGCTGCCGAGGTTTTCGCCATTTGCATCAACGACATAAGCGCTTCTTGCATACGTGCACCACCACTTGCTGAGAAACAAATAAGCGGCGTGTTGTTTTCAAGGCAAGCATTTACAGCGGCAACAAAGCGCGCGCCAACTACCGATGCCATTGAGCCGCCCATAAAAGCAAACTCAAAGCACGCAACTACAACAGGCATACCTTTTAGCTTGCCCTGCATAACCACTAATGCATCTTTTTCATTAGTCGATTTTTGTGCCGCAACAATTCTGTCTTTGTAGCGCTTAGAATCTTTGAATTTCAATACGTCCTGCGGCTCGTGTTCTGCACCAAGCTCTACGCGATCACCTTCATCTAACAATGCATCAATACGGCGACGTGCAGTAATACGCATGTGATGGTCACATTTAGGGCAAACTTCCTGAAGTTTTTCCAACTCGCTTTTGTATAACACCGCTTGGCAAGAGCCACACTTTGTCCAAATACCTTCAGGTACGTTACCTTTCGTTGACGTTTGTGTACGAGGAAGAATTTTTTGAATCCAGCTCATGGAAAATGAATCCTTTATTTTTGATTGCCGGCCATGTTTTTTGATGGTTATTCATACTTGCGACCAGCAATACGGTAATTTTTATGTTTTCGCAATAACGCCGAGAAAAAATACACGTTAATGCAAACAGCTCACTAATATAGCGCGCTATTAGACCACAATACAACGAAATGGAAAAAACAAAACTGGTCTAAGAAGTTAGGTGATTTTGAACAGTATTTAGACAACACCGTTATTTAAGGACGAGCTGACGCCTTAACACTTCTGTTTTGGGAAATACTTTCCACCAGAGTGACGTTTCATTGCATTGTCTCTAGCACCACTGTTTACAAACTCAACGAGGGCTTCGTTTATTTGAACTTGTAGTTGTGTGAGTTCTGAACGAACGATGAAAGCCAGGGGCACACTGCTAATGACATTTGGTGACTGGTGAAAAGTAGCGGCACACATTTTTTCTTGAAACATAACAGAAAGCGCATTTTGCTCACTCATGATAGCAAAATCGCAGCGCCCTTTTGTGAGCATAATCGCCATAGTTTCTTGGCTACTGGAATTAACGCGAATAAGCCCGTGCTCACGTTTATCGAAAAAAGGTTGTAATACAGGGTACACAAAGCCATAGCGAGTGCATATGCTCGATGCCTTCGCGTCTGAAGGAATGAATGGCCCTAAAAACGCATTCGGTGAATACATATAGCTGTCATGCTGCATAAGGGCTGTAGTGTTCAGCACTGCGTCGGGTCTTTCCAGCCATTTGGGCGACGAAAGGAATATATCAATAACGCCACTTTGTAGTAATTGTTCGCTGCGCGCGCGATTTGAATCGAGATAAGATACGGTAATTGCGTTTGTGGTTGCAACGAAGTCAAAAAAGTCGACGACCACCCCCATATATGACTGCGTGTTTTCGTCATAATAAAGGTAGGGAGCTGAACCTGGCGTATTAACACCAAATCGAATAACGTCGGGTTTACTAACGGGCGAAGCATTCAAGTAAAGTGGCAGTACACTTAATATCACCAGCAATCGCTTTATCATAGTGCCCCACACCAACATTATGTGCCTTCTAACCTTTAATAGCCAAAAACCCGCTTACAGGACATAAAATACAAGACTCTTTTTTGAATAACTAGCGTAAGGTATTGAATAGTTGTGTTTTGCACTGTAAATCGGGTCGTGTGCCTACACGACCCAAAACCATTCGGATGAATGTGTTAAAACACCGCTTATCAATATTCTGGTAAAAAGAGCGGACCAAGGGGCGGTTTGGGAAGCGCGTGCTCTTCTGGGTAAGTAACGTCAACTAGGTAAAGCCCATTGGGTTTAGCTGTTGCCGCTGATTGACTGCGATCTTTCAAACTTAGCAAATGTGCAATCCAGTCAACGCTTTGCTCACCGGCTCCAATTTCGATAAGTGCGCCGGTAATGTTTCGTACCATGTGATGTAGAAACGCGTTAGCACGAATATCAATAACTACATAACGTCCTTGTCGATATACACTTACATCGGTGACATTTCTAAAAGGTGTGTTGCTTTGACATAGCGCTGCACGGAAAGAAGTGAAGTCTTGCTCACCCAGTAGGGCTTGCGCTGCCTCGTGCATTTTCGCTTCATCTAGCGCACGATGAACATGCGTAACACCATGATGCAAAATTGCTGGGCGCATTTTAGCGTTGTGAATAACATAACGGTATCGACGGTGAGTTGCAGAAAAGCGAGCATGAAAATCATCGCTTACGTTTTTAGCCCACGTTACTGCCACCGAGTTAGGTAGATTTGCATTTACGCCCAGTGTCCAGGCTCTCTCGTTGCGAGGGGCGTCACAAGTAAAGTGAACGACTTGACCCGTAGCATGAACACCTGCATCTGTACGCCCTGCACATTGGACTTCAATAGGTTCATTAGCCACCGTTGAAAGCGCTTTTTCAAGATGTTCTTGAACACTAGGCACTTCACGCTGACGCTGCCAACCATAAACAGCAGCACCATCGTATTCAATGCCTAAGGCAATTCGCCCCATCTTTGACTACCTCTAAACTAAAAGGCGCTAAGTGTAGTCATCTAAGACTTAACATGCAATTAGCCAATACCTTTCAAAATTGATTCAGCTTCTTGCTTTTGCTCTTCATTGCCGTCGCGAATGACCTCGTCCAACAGCTCTTTAGCTGCATCAACGTCATCCATTTCAATATATGCACGTGCTAAGTCTAAGTTTGCGTTTTGACCTGCGTCTTTATCGATATCGATAACGGTATCGTCATCCGTTACACCGGTAAAATCTGACAAACTTACATCGAGGTCAAGATCTTGGCTATCAGGGTCGATGTCGCCACTATCATCACCCTCGTCCATCAAAGCTTCAACGTCAAGAAAATCGTCAGGAGCAACACGCTCTGCGCCAGCCTCTACCGTATCACCGTCGCTTAACAACGCCTCTAAATCTAAATCGGGGTTATCTAGCGTCAAGTCGTCGTTTTTGCTCTTTTCAGCAGGTGACGCGTCGTTACTTTGGGTATCGCCATCGTCGATATCAGCGTCATCCGGCAGTGACAAGTCATCAAGGTCACTGTCATCTACACCCTCGTCCTGCTCACCGTCGTCTAACTCAAAGAATTCGTCTAAATCGTCGTCTTCAAGTTCAAAGCTCTCATCTTCGTCTTCTAGCTCAAACGTGGCGTCTTCATCATCTGCGGTGGTTTCTGCTTGGTTGACTTCGTCCGCAGATTCATCGACATTCGTACTTTCCTCGGCATCAAGCGTGGGTTCTAAAACCTCATCATTTTCAGTGATGTCCTCTGCATGCGCTGGTTCGTCAGACTCTAGGCTTTGTAAAAGTTCGTCAAACTCGGCGCTATCAAGGTCGTTTAAAACGGCATCGTCATCTGTATCGTCAGCACTTGAAAGCCAGTCGTCTAAGCCAGGAACATCGTCTAACTCATCAATACTTTGTTGCTGTTCATCGTCACTTTGTTGCTCATCAGGCTGCTCTTCTTCAGTGGCCTGAGTGCTTTCCTCGTCTGACAGTGCCTCAGTGCTTGATGAGTCGCTGTCTGACGGACTTACACCATCGACTTCCTGCTCTAATTCAAAGCTATCTACTTCGTCAAACGCAGCATCAAGTAAACTGTCATCGAACTCGCTATCTGACTCAGCGTCTGGCTCTGATGTTTCTTCGGTTGATGTTTCGGCATCGTCAACTTCCGAAAACGATGGAATTTCGTCCATCATTTGTTGCTCAAATGCTTCTATCGCATCGTCTAACGGGTCGACCTCTTCTGCTTCTGCTTCTGCTTCTGCTTCTGCTTCTGCTTCTGCTTCTGCTTCTGCTTCTGCTTCTGCTTCTGCTTCTGCTTCTGCTTCTGCTTCT
>ENA-OWNT01002318-OWNT01002318.1-seawater-metagenome-genome-assembly--contig:-NODE-2318-length-20183-cov-4.169502_pt1 | contig 20183 bp, 21 predicted proteins | sample MGYA00238136_ERZ651165 | MGnify/ENA primary metagenome ERZ651165 (study PRJEB26861, sample SAMN08777766) | seawater metagenome | isolation source: coastal seawater | place: USA: Florida | collected...
AAGGCGTCACCGCCCCACACTCGGGTCTGAGTGCGGGGCGGTCAACCTGTTCGAGCGATCAGGGGATCTACTGAGCCGTCAGGGGGGCGTCGCCGCCGGCGGTGTCGCAGTAGGGCGCGCCGACGACCTCGAACTGCACGTCCCAGGTCCAGGTGGAGCCCGTGGTGTCGATCAGGCTCTCGTCGTCCGCGATCGTGAAGCCGAACGGGTGCGGGACGTCCACCGCTCCCGACCAGTCGATCTGCAGGTCGTCCCCATCGATGGAGTATGTCCCCCGGTTGGCGATGTCGGTCACGATGACCGTCGCCTCGCCGGAGGGGCAGAAGTACGCCATCTGGTAGCAGTTCATGCCGTAGAGGTCCCAGGAGTTGGCGCACTCGTCGGGGTCTTCGATGAGCTGGATGTAGTAGGAGCGCGGCTCTTCCCACTGGCCCGCGATGGGAGCCTCCTCGAGCGTCAGCTGCAGGTCCTGGCCGATGACGTGGCACTCGTCCTCGGCGATGGTGACGGTCTGTTCGGCGGCGGTGTAGCCGACGGACTCGGCGCGCACCGTGATCTCGCCGGCCACCTCGTAGCCGCAGACCCACTCGCCGACGATGGCCTCGTCGCAGGGGGCGAAGGTGCCGCCGCCATCGGAGGAGAAGGAGACGTCGGCCTCGGTGATGTCGATGCCGTCGATGTCGACCAGGGTCACGTTCAGGGACGCGACCGCCATGAGGTCGCACGCGGGCTCGGTGGGGCAGCCGGTGGTGGCGAGGGCGGCGAGGGACAGGGCGGACAGGGCAATCAAGCGGGGTCGGAGCATGGCGTGGAGCCTCCAGTGGGGGTGACAAGTGCCCACCGGAAAGGCAAAGGGTGTGCCAGGGGGGATGGGGCAGCGTTCTGCCCGCACCGGATCCGTGGCTCGCGCGTTCAGCGGGGCTCGGCGCCACCGCCGCTGTCGTCGTCGTCGCCGGCGCTGTCGTCGTCGTCGCCGACCGCCGGCTCCTCCGGCACCAGGTCCGGGATCTCCTCGGACGTGGCGATCCACGCGAGCTTCTCCCAGGGACAGAGCGCGTCGCTGCAGGGCGCCCACGGATGCGAGCGGTTGTTGGACTGGGCCGTGACGATGCGGACGTCGAAGGCGCCCAGCGTGGCGGCCTCGCCCTGGTAGAGCACGGCGCTGTCGTCGTCCACGGTCACGGTGACGGGCTTGTTGCGCGCCCGGCCGTTCTCGTGGCCGTACTGCATGCAGCTGTCGTTGTCCCGGGGGGCCACGATCGCGAGTCGGGAGGTGGGCGCGAGCAGCTCCCGGTTGCCGAGCGCGGCGATCAGCCGGTCCCGGTCGCCCGGCGCGAACACCTCGAGGTTGGGGTTCGTAGGCTCCCGCGACGTGCCCTGGAAGCCCCGGGCGTGGAGATCCACGGTGCCGAGGCTCGCGAGGTTCGGGACGACGGCCTCGCCTTCGAGGATCAGCCCGAACCCGAACCGCTCGCCGCCCGTGGTCTCGAAGATCGACTCGCCGATCTGCCAGCGCGTGAAGCGTCCGGTCAGGATGCCGTCCGGCGGCGCCGGCCGCTCCGAACCGAACGGGTCGAGGCGAAAGAAGGCGTCGCTGCGGTGCAGGCATCCCGGCGCAAAGTCGCCACATCCGGAGGAGGCGGGGAGGGCAGCGAGCAGCGTCAGGATCGCGAGGGCGCGCACGCGGTCACGATACGGGGGAGGTTGGCCGCGGATCCAGGGTCACTCCACGAGGTCGAGCACGTAGTCGACGATGTCCTCACCGTCGAAGATCCAGCGCCCGTCGAACCGCTGGTCCGCGAGCATGTGCGGGATCCAGAGCACGTCGTCCGCCCACATCTCGTCGTAGGGGATGGCGGCCACGGGCGTCCACAGGGGGATCGCCTCGTCGGTCTCGGTGGCGGTCCCGGCGTGGGTGGACGCGGCGAAGACGTGCACGTGCAGGGAGTAGCCGTCCACGAACTGGAAGCGGTGCTCGCCACAGTGGCGCAGCGCGCCGGTGGGCGTGACGTGCAGCTCCTCCTGGGTCTCGCGGATGGCGCACTCGAGCGGGGTCTCGCCAGGATCGACGCGGCCGCCGGGGGCGTTCACCTTGCCGGCCCCGAGGCCGCGCTTCTTGCGGATGAGCAGGACCTCGTCGCCGTCGAAGACGAAGCAGAGGGTGGCGAGGTCGACGGCCGTCCAGGTGGCCCAGTCGATGGCGTCGATGGTGCTGTAGGTGGACACGGGCGGAGGATGGGTGGTCGCGGCGTCGAACGCCAGGGGGTGAGTTCCTCAGCGGGCGGAGCTCTCCGAGCTGCGGCGGGCAACCGACGTCCGGGCCGGCCCCGCGTCCGCTCACTCCGGCGCGCGCTCCACCAGGCCCGCGGTTTCGAGTCCCCGGTTCACCACCAGGAACGTGCCGTAGAGCAGGAAGACCACGCCGTAGTCGAGCACGGGGATCCGGGCCACCTCGTGCCACTGGTCGATCCGGTCCGTCGCGACGTAGCTCCCGAGCGCGCCCACGACGAACAGCGCGGCCACGGCTCGCCGCTTCCCGTCGCTCAGGCCCAGCCCGTACAGCTGTGTCAGCACGAAGACGGCGCCGAACCCGAACAGGAACATTGGCCACAGCCCCGTCCCCTGGTGCACCGCGACCAGCACCCCGTGGGGGATCACGAGCAGCTCGAGGAACAGCGTCCAGCGGCGGTCGAGGTGCGCGCGGTGGAAGAGCAGCACCGACTGCCAGAGCAGCACGAACATGTAGAAGAAGCCGGCCAGGTGGCCGAAGGTGCCCTCCGTCGGGTGGTACCAGAAGGTGTAGATCAGGGCCCAGGTGAAGAGGTAGCCGTGGTACTCGCGGACGATGCGCAGGAACCGTGGTGCGAACCGCGGCGACCAGCCCGCGATCAGCCCGCGCCGCGGCGCATCCAGGATCAACACGACCATCAGCATGAGGGCGACCGAGCCCAGCGCCGTGAGCTCCGGGACGTCCCGGGCGAGCCCGTCGTACCAGAGCCTCGTCTGGACCACGTGCAGGCCGATGAAGAGGCCGTGCACCCCCAGCATCGCCTTGCCGTACCGGTTGAAGCCGGCGGTGAAGGTCTGCCCGCTCCGGCGGGCGGCCGCGATGACCGCCCAGGCCGCGAGGTTGTGGGCCGCGTAGCCGAGCCAGGCGGTGGTGCGCGCCATGGATGTGGGCTCTACCAGCCGCCAGGGGTACGCGAACGGCACCGTGGGTCCCACGATCTCGAAGCCAGCGAGGCCGCCCGCGGTCACGCCGATGACCAACGTGCACAGGGTCGCGAAGGCGATGCCGGAGAGCAGGGGGCGGGACATGGCGGCAGCATGCCGCGTAACGCCTGCCGGTTGCTCCGGACGCTCATGGACGGGGCTATCCTGCGCGCCGCGCGGCCCACTCGATCCCCCGGAGCCTGTCGATGTCCGACTACTACAAGCACGAGCACCTCGCCCGGTTCGGCGACATCAAGGTCGGCAACCCGGACCTGGCGAAGAAGTTCTTCGATTGGTACGGCGCGACGTTCGCGGAGGGGGCGCTGACGAAGCGTGAGAAGAACCTCATCGCGCTCGCCGTCTCCCACGCGCTCCAGTGCCCCTACTGCATCGACGCCTACACCTCGGCGTCCCTCGAGTCCGGCTCGGACATCGACGAGATGACCGAAGCGGTGCACGTGGCGTCCGCGATCCGCGGGGGCGCGGCGCTCGTCCACGGCCTGCAGATGCTGGAGCAGGTCGAGAAGAAGGGCATGGTGTGAACACGACCCTCCCGGTCCTGGACCTGGGGATCGACCTCGCCTCGTCCGAGGCCGGGCCGAAGCCGGTGCGGTCCCTGCTCTCGCGGGGCGACGATCTGTCGAGCGCCGCGCGGCAGCTCGCCGTCCTCGATGGGCTGCCTCTGGAGCACGGGGGGCGGCGCGCGGACTTCGACGCGTCCATCGCCGCCGCCGGGCACCCGGAGTTCGTGCCGGGCGAGCTCGAGATCTTCCAGATCAACGTCGGCAAGCTCTGCAACATGACGTGCCGGCACTGCCACGTGGACGCCGGGCCCGACCGCACCGTCGAGAACATGAGCAAGGAGACCATCGACCTCTGCCTGGAGGCGCTGGACCGCACCTCTGCCCACACGGTGGACATCACCGGCGGCGCGCCCGAGCTCAACCCCCACTTCCGGTATCTCGTGGACGCGTGCGTCGCGCGGGGCAAGCACGTCATCGATCGCTGCAACCTGACGGTCCTGCTGCTGCCGAAGATGGGGGATCTGCCTGCGTTCTTCGCGGATCGCGGCGTCGAGGTCGTCTGCTCGCTGCCGCACCACCGGCCCCGGAACACCGACGCCCAGCGGGGGGAGGGGACGTACGACAAGTCCATCCGCGCGCTGAAGCTGCTGAACGAGCATGGGTACGGAACGGGCGACAGCGAGCGCACCCTGACGCTGATGACGAACCCCGCGGGGGCGTTCCTGGCGCCGGACCAGGCGGCGACGCAGGCCCAGTGGAAGCGCAGCCTGGAGCGGACCCACGGGGTGCAGTTCGATCGGCTCATCGCGCTGAACAACATGCCGGTGAGCCGCTACCTGGAGTGGCTGGACGCCACGGGGAACCTGCAGGGGTACATGGAGACGCTGCTCGGCGCCTTCAACCCGGGCGCGGTGGACGGCGTCATGTGCCGCAACACGGTGAGCATCGGCTGGGACGGTCGGGTCTTCGACTGCGACTTCAACCAGATGTTGGAGATGGACGCGGTGGACCGGACCGGGAACGCGCTGCACGTGCGGGACCTCGGTCCCGGGAGCGGCGACCGGCTGATCCGGACCGCGCGCCACTGCTACGGCTGCACCGCGGGCGCGGGATCGAGCTGCGGCGGCGCCACCGCCTGAGGCCTCGGAGTCGCGGCGCGGCGGGGGCCGGCGTCGAGGTTCGAAGCGGTCCGTGAGCTCAGGTACTCCGCGCTGTCCCAGCTCTGGGCCGGAACCGGGACTTCGGCGAAGTCTGGCCCAGACCTGGGCCACACAGCGTTGGGTCGGTCGGTCGTGCGGAGGAGGTCCTCGGAAGGTGCAACGCGACCGCGCCCTCCGGGGCCCCCCAGGGGGTCGCCGCAGCCGCCGGATTCGCACGGCTCAGCGCGATCAGGGTTTGCTGCGTTGAAGGCTGCTGACCGCACGAATCCGTCGTCTGCGTCGGCGACGGGGGGCCCCTCCTGTTGCAGCAGGACATACAACGACCCGTTGGTTTCGCCTGCTTCGCAGTCGACCGCTGCGCGGGCCATCTGTGGTCGCCTCGACCGTGCGGCGCACCCCGCCCAACCCCTGCGGCGAGCCAGGGTCGGGTCGAGAGTGGCCCACCGCCCTGCGCCGCCCCGAGGGGCCTTGCGGGTCGCGTCGATGAGGGCGATGGTGGACGGAGCGGTATGTACGACCTCGACCAGACCTGCCAGGGCTTCACGTTCCAGGCGTTCATCGCGGGGCTCGACGGCAAGCCCGTGCCGGTCGACGGCGGCGAGGCCGTGCGCCGCGCCGAGGACATCTTCATCGAGAAGGTGAACTGGATGCTGCGGGGGCGGCCGGACCTGTTGCAGCTGCTGGGCTGCCTGGACCACGCGCTCGAGGTCCACATGCACTGCGGCACCGGCTTCTACGACGACGAGGGCCACGTCTACTTCTATGGGCGCGTGACCTTCGAGGGCGACGGGCTCGTCCTGGACATCGCCACCGACGAGGTGCTCGAGGGCGGCCGTGAGGGGCACGAGGTGCTCGACGTCGTGATCCACGAGATCACCCACGTCCTCGACATGGTCGACGAGGACGGCGAGGACGGCATGCTTCCCTTCTGGAGCGACGAGGAGCGCGCGCTCTTCGTGCGGCTGCGGGAGATCGAGAAGGAGCTGATCAGGCAGGGGGCCTCCGCCATCGACTCCTACGCCCTGTCCAGCGACATGGAGTTCCTGGCGGTGACCGTGGAGACGTTCTTCGTCCTGCCCGCCGAGCTGCAGAAGACCAGTCCTGGCCTGTACGACTTCTTCGCTGGCTACTTCGCGGTCGACGAGCAGCACCAGGCCACCACCCTGGCGATGATGTCTCCCGTCGTGGTGTGAGCGTCGGCGCCCCTTGCGGCACAATCGCGCCATGCACCTGCGCACTCTCTCGTTCGCCCTCCTGCTCCTCCTCGTCGGCTGCCCCGGCGCGGTCACCGACGACGACGACTCGGGCGACGACGACGACGCCACGGGCGACGACGACGACTCGGGCGACGACGACGACGCCACAGGCGACGACGACGACAGCGGGGACGACGACGACAGCGGGGACGACGACGACACCCCGGAGCCGGAGCCGCCGTTCATCGTCGAGTTCCAGGCGACGATGACCATCACGCCGCCGTCCGGTCGCGGCTTCGCCCCGCTGCCCACCACCACGGTCTGGACGTTCGAGCACTTCGCGGACCCCGACGAGGACCCGATCTGCACCCGCACGTTCACGGTCACGGGCGAGCTCCAGGCCTCCGCGATCACGGGCTGCACGGCGTGCAACCGGCTGCTCGCCCTCGATGCCACGACGGTCGTCGAGAGCGGCTCCACCTGCACGGCCGACCAGATCCCGAGCGAGGACCTGCTGCCCACCCTGTTTGGCGATGGGGACTCGGGCAACCTGCGCACCCTGGGCTTGATGTCCGACGAGGCGTTCGACAACGAACCCGGCGCGCTCGACGCGGCCGGCGCCCTGTCGGACGAGTTCGTGGGGGGCGTCGCGGAGGAGGTCTGGGCCGACTCCGGGCTGGAGGGCGTCGCCTTCGCCGCCACCAACGCCGCCAGCGCCCTGTTCACCCCCGCCGCCGGAGCCTGGTTCGCGCCCGCGCAGCCATCGAGCGACTGGCGCGCCGTGGCCGCCATCGTCCGGGACGGGACCGCGAACACCTTCGACGGGGAGGGGTTCGAGGGGGAGTACACGATCGTCGGCTTCGTCCGGTGGAACGAAGACCTCACCGAGCTGAGCGACCCCTGGGCCACCTACGCGGCCCTCGTGGGCGACGACGACGACTCGGGCGACGACGACGACTCCGCCAACTGATCTCTGCGGGATCCCCTGATACGTTTCTGCTGGCCCCCGGACGGGGCGAGGAGGTGACATGAAGAAGGTGGTCTTGGGGATCCTCGGGGTCCTGGGGGTGGCGATCGTCGCGGTGCTGGCGATGGCGTCGGGCAAGCCGGACACGATCCACGTGGAGCGGTCCATCACGATCGCGGCGACCACCGCGGACATGGCGCCGTTCGCGGAGGACCTGGAGAAGGTCAACGCCTGGAGCCCCTGGGAAGAGAAGGATCCGAACGTCAAGAAGAGCTACTCGGACTCCACCACGGGCGTCGGCTCCTGGTACGCCTGGGAGGGCAACGAGGAGGTCGGCAAGGGCAAGCAGATCATCACGACGTCCGAGCCCGGCAAGGTGGTGCACCGCCTCGAGTTCATCGAGCCCTTCGAGTCCCAGGCGGACGCGACCATCAGCTACGCCGCCGCCGGTGACAACGTCGAGGTCACGTGGGGCTTCGACACCGACGCGCCCATGATGATGAAGGTGATGCAGACGCTGGGCGTGGTGGACATGGAGGCCCAGCTCGGTCCCGACTTCCAGAAGGGCTTGGACATGCTCAAGCCCCTGGTGGAGGCCGCCGCGAAGGAGCGCGTGGACGCCGCCGCGAAGGCCGCCGCCGTCGAGCGCGATCTGCCGGTTCTCGGCGTGTGTCTCGGCGCGCAGATTCTGGCGGTAGCGGCCGGCGGTGAACTGTTGGATGGCGAGGACGGCAGCGAAGACGGCCTCGGCGCCGTGGTCCCTGTCGACGTGATGGTCTACGACTCCGCCACCGGCGGCTACCGCCTCGAGAAGCTCCTCCAGACCGGCGACGTCTTCACTTCCGCCAACAACGGCCTCAACTACGTCATCACATTCCTCTCCATCGCCGACAGCAACTCCACCTCATCGGGCACCTTCTTCGGGCACAACACCTCGTTCGACGGCTACCCCGGCGCCGCTGACCCCACCAACCCCGCCAACCACAACAACCTCGGCGGACTCGTGGTCTCGGCTGACATGACCTACGACAGCAACAGCGACGGCCAGTTCGACGACGGCGGTCCCACCACTGGTGGGGCCGCCGTTGGCGTTTAACCCGACCGCCCCGCGCCCCGAAACGCTCCCTCAGGTTGTGGCGGGGCGTAGCGGGATGCTCCCTCAGGTTGTGCGGCGGTTTGCCGGACGCTCCCTCAGTTGTGGCGGGGTGTAGCGGGATGCTCCCTCTGGTTGTGCGGCGGTTTGCCAGACGCTCCGTCAGTTTCTGGGGCGGAGGACGACCGGGCGCTTTGTAGGCCGGGTCCGTGGTGAGGGAGCGTCGGTCATAGACGTGCCGGTGGTGAGGGAGCGTCGGTCATAGACGTGCCGGTGGTGAGGGAGCGTTGGGGGTGGAGGTCTGGCAGGATAGTGCAGTGACGATTACAGCAGCGGCCGACGGTTCGGCTCTAGGAAATCCCGGTCCGGCCGGATGGGCCTGGTACGTGAACGACGACTGCTGGCGTGCCGGCGGGTGGCCGCACGGGACCAACAACCAGGGGGAGCTGATGGCTGTCCTGGACCTCTTCCGGGCCACGGCGCACCTCCCTGGCGAGGACCTGCACATTCTGTGCGACAGCCAGTACGTCATCAACTCCGTGACGAAATGGATGCCGGGCTGGAAGCGGAAGGGCTGGCGGAAGTCAGACGGCAAGCCAGTGCTCAACGTCGAGTTGCTCAAGGAAATCGACCAGGCGCTCGCCGGACGCAAGTACACCTTCGAATGGGTCCGCGGGCACGCCGGCCACGACCTCAATGAGGCAGCCGATGACCGCGCACGGGCAGCCGCGACCGCCTACCAGCAGGGCGTCGCGGTCCGCCAGGGACCCGGCTTCGTCCGCGCGGGCGACGCGGCTGTCCCCGTCGCGCAGCACGCTCCTGCCGCGCAGGCCTCGCAAGCCGCCCCGGCACAGTCAGGCCGGCCGTTATCCGCTCACACCGGAACGAGGGAACTGGTCGCTGAGCCCACGCTGTTCGGTGAGTCCGGCCTGTTCGCTGAGCCGGATCTCTTCAGTGAGCTGGAGGAGGAAGCCCGCGCCGCAGCGGCCGGCCCTGAGCAACGCCCGGAGGAGATCGTCGAGGCGCTGGAGCGGGAGTTGCTGCTCCCCGAAACGCGCTCGGATCTGGGACGCACGGGCGTGCTGCTGCACCCGGACTTCACTGAGATCGGCAGTTCCGGGCGGCTATGGACCCGCGACGAGATGATGATGGCTCTCGAGGATGACCCCGGCGTGGCCACCGAACTGGAACTCCTGGCCGCGGACCGCATCGGCGAGGCCGCCGTGCTGCTCACCTACCGCAGCCACACCCGCGTCGGGACGGCCCTGCGCAGCTCTCTGTGGGTCCTGGACGGCCTCCAATGGCGGCTCCGCTTCCACCAGGGCACCTCGGAGGCCTAGGAAGGCACGCAAGGCGGGATAGGACCGCCCGCCCGCCAGCTGACGCCAGCGGACGCTCACTGACGCGCAAGGGACGCTAGCTGAACCGCTGGGCGTTGCTCAGCTCGGCCTGGGCGTAGCTGGCGGCGGCGGACTTGAGCGCGAGATTGATCGAGGCCAGGGACGCCTCAACCTTGCCCTGGGTCAGGGTCCATTCGGCGAGCAGGGCCTGGAAGTTGGTGGCGGCCGATCCGCGCCAGCTCGATTGCAGTTCGTCCAGGCCATGCCTCATGGCCTGGACATCGGCGCTTATTCTTTCGACCGTGGCCTGGACGTTGGCGGACTTGAGCTGGAGCAGTTCGGTGTCGACGGAAATGATGCCCACGGGAGTGCCTTTCGAGGGTGCGGCAGGCAGCCGGGTTTCCCGACGTCGTTCGAGGGGCCGGGACCCCGGCTGCCTGGATGGGGGGTGACCGGAATTTCCGGACACTTTGAGCCTAGGAAACCGCAGAAAGGTGCCCCAGTCGGCAATCCTGCTATGTGGACAACGTTAGCTTCGCACCGTGCCGCCCGGCTCGTGGCCGGTCAGTTCCACGCCTGCGTCCGCCGCGCCCGCCTCCGCGCCCGCTGCCTCCGGCGCTTCCGAGTCCGCCGCGCCGTCGTCCGCCCCCTCCGCCTCCGCTGGCTCTGATTCCGCCAGGAACGGGAGGCTGACCACCAGGGTGGCGCCGCCACCATCGGTCGGCTGTACCCGGACCGTGCCTGAATGCGAGCCCACGATGGCCGCGACAATCGCGAGCCCCAGGCCGCTGCCGCCGGTCTCCCTGGTCCGGGAGGTGTCCGCACGGTAGAAGCGTTCAAAGATCCGGGCTGCTTCTTCCTCGGAGACGCCGGGGCCGTGGTCGCGGACCTCGATCACCGAACGGCGCGTCCCGTCGTCGTCGGTCCGTACCCCCACGGCGAGCTCGATCGGGGTGCCGTCCGGGGTATAGCGCAAGGCGTTGCCTACGAGGTTGCCGATGACCTGGCGCAGCTTCGCCTCGTCGCCCATCACCGGGGCCGGGGCGCCTGTGCCGCCATCGAAGCCCACAAGTGAGATCACCCGGCCGCGGTCGCTCGCCTGGGTATCAACAACGGCGTCGTGGGCCAGCAGCAGCAGGTCAACAGGCTTCTGCTGCAGCGGGCGCTGTTCGTCGATTCGGGCCAGCAGCAGCAGGTCCTCCACCATCGCGCCCATCCGCTTGGCTTCGCTCTCGATCCGGCCCATGGCGGTGGCGACGTCCTCGGGCGTGGCCAGCGCCCCGTGCCGGTACAGCTCCGAGAAACCGCGGATGGTGACCAGCGGGGTGCGAAGTTCGTGGGACGCGTCGGCGGCGAAGCGGCGCATCCGGTCTTCGGAGGCCATCCTGGCGGCAAAGGCTGACTCGATATGCGCCAGCATGGCGTTGAGGGACCTGCTCAGCCGGCCCACCTCGGTATCGGGGTTCTCGACTTCCACGCGGCGTGAGAGGTCGCCGGCGGCGATCGCGGCCGCGGTCTTCTCCACCCGCGCCAGCGGACGGAACGACCGGGTGACGGTCCAGGTGGCAATGAAGAAAGCCAGCACCAGGGTCAGCAGCCCGACGCCCACCACCACCAGGACGGCGTGCTCCATCACCGAATCCACCGGGTACAGAGGCAGGCCGATCACGACGACGGCGGCGCGCTGGTTGCCGTCCAGCACATTGACGGCCACGACCCGCCAGTTTCGGCCCTCGGTGCCGCGGACCTGGAACGGGGTCTCGCCGCGGTCGTGGGCCTCCTGGGGTGAAATGCTGCTGATAGCCGGACGCGATCCCTTGCTGCCGCCGAAGACGTAGGTGGGCTGGCCGGGGCTGAAAAGCATCAGCGAATAGTCGGTCGGGACGTTCGGGTTCTGGTCCTGCAGTTGGCTGAAGGACTGCTGCTGGCGGGCCGAGCCGACGGCGGCCTTGAGCTTGTCATCGACCTGGCCCTGGAGGTAGCTGTGCAGCAGGGCCAGCGTGCCGGCGCCCGTGGCGGTCAGGGCCACGAGCATCAGCGCCATCATGATGGCGACCAGCTGCGACCGCAGCGAGGCCGCCTTCCAACGGTGCAGCAAGGTCAGCGCTTCTCAGCCGTCCGCAGCACGTAGCCGACGCCCCGCTTCGTCTGGATCAGGGCCGGCGCCGCGGGGTCGATATCCACCTTGCGGCGGAGATACGAAATGTAGGACTCCACGATCGAGGCGTCCCCGTTGAAGTCGTACTCCCAGACGTGGTCCAGGATCTGGGCCTTGGAGAGCACCCGGTTCGGGTTGAGCATGAGGTAGCGCAGCAGCTTGAACTCGGTGGGGGACAGTTCGATCACGGTGCCGCCGCGGCGCACCTCGTGGGCGTCGTCGTCGAGCTCGAGATCGTCGACCCGGATGACGGCGTCGTCGTCCTGCAGCGGTTGCGTGCGGCGCAGCACGGCGCGGATGCGCGCCACCACCTCGTCGAGGCTGAACGGTTTGGTGACGTAGTCGTCGCCGCCGACGGTGAGGCCGGTGACCTTGTCCTCGGTGTCATCCTTGGCGGTCAGGAACAGAACAGGAAAGTGCTTGCCCGCGGCGCGCAGCCGGCGGGTGACGGTGAATCCGTCCATGTCCGGCAACATCACGTCGAGGACGGCGAGGTCCGGGGAGTGGAGTTCCGCAGCGGCGAGGGCATCGCGGCCGGTGCCGGCGGAGACAACTTCGAACCCGGCGAAGCGCAGCGAGGTCGATAGCAGCTCGCGGATGTTGGGTTCGTCATCGACGACAAGCAGCTTGGCTTCGGGACCGTTCTTTTTCATGGTTCCCATAATGCTCCCAGACTCTGTGAGTTTTCTGAACGAATCGTGTGTACTGCGTGATCATCTCCGGGGGCCGCAATTGAAGAGAACCCCTGCCGGCCATTCCCGTGTGCCGGGTCCCGGATTAGAGTTGGCTCACGGCCCGGTTCCCGCCGGGTGCGTCACCTCTACCAGTGGAGACAAAGATGTCTGAAGCGACAATCCCACAGTCCGGCGCGACGGACTCGGCGGCCAACCGATCGATTCGGGACTGGGCGGACCTTGCTGAGGAGATGTGGTCCTACCTGACCGGCAAAGGGGCTGCCATCAACTACGAGTTCATCGACATGACAGTAGAGGTGCCGCGAGACATCGGGCCCGATGCCCCGCGGGCCACATGGAAGCTCAACGGCAGCCTTCGTGTCACCACCAGTGACCGTGACGCGGCGGGATCCGATAAGAATCGGCGCTGAGATGACGCCCCGGTTCAAGATCGACGCCGACCTGCAGTTTTCGTTGGCGGAGCCAGCCGGAGGGGTGGCCGCCGGCACCGTGCAAGCCGCCGGGACCGAAGTGAAAGTGACATTGAGCAGCCTGGACTCCGCGCTGGCTCACCGGATGCCGACCCTGCAGCAGTTGCGCCCGCTGGCGAAAACGCTGGCCGACCAGGGCCTCACCGTGGTCGTCGAAGGACCCCAGGGCCTCATCGCCTCTGTCGGGGCGGTCCGGACCAGCCGGGCGCAGCGGCTGCTGACCCGGTCCGCGCACATCCGGCTCGGAAGCCTCCGGACTGTAGCCCCGTTAGCCCGGCGTGGGGGACATGCAACGAAGCGCGGGATATCCCTGCTTCCTCCGGAGACTCCGTTGCCGCTGCTGCCGACCGTCAAGCGACGGATCATACGGCGGGTCACGACGACCCACCACACCCGGGGCAGCGGACGTCCGCGGCTGATCTTCGTTCAGGACTCGGCCACGTGGGACGGCCAGTTACCGCGTGAATTCAATCTGTCGGCGGAACGGATAAGCATCGGGAGCGGTCCCGAAGCCGACCTGCAGTTGGCGGGCCTGGAGCCGATCCATGCCGAGATCGTCCACAACGATCGGGACGAATACGTCCTCGTCCGGCACGGGGTGGTGACCGGGAGTTTCGGTCCCACGGACAGCTCAGTCCTCCGGACCGGTGCGCGGCTGCAGATGGGTCCGTGGTGCCTGGCATACTTCCGGGAGGAGTTTGCCGACCACGGGAGGCCTTTCGGCGGCCGCAGCGGCGGCGAATTCGCCTACCAGCGGCCTCAGCTGGATCCGAGGACAGGCCTCATGGAGCAGGACGGCTCCTCCGGAGTCACCTAAAGGGTGAATCCGGGGGACCTGGGGGCACTACTGCCGTACCGCCGGCCGCAAGGTCGGGGAACGACCAGGAAAGAGACCGTTAGGCGTCCGCTAGTTGCCTGCGCCGACGTCCTTGGCATCCATAATCCGGTAGGCATAGCCCTGTTCGGCGAGGAAGCGCTGGCGCTTGGCCGCGAAGTCTTGGTCCAGGGTGTCCCTGGCCACCAGCGAATAAAAGCGCGCGGCGCGGCCGTCCTGCTTGGGCCGCAGGAGGCGTCCCAGCCGCTGGGCCTCCTCCTGGCGTGAGCCGAAGGAGCCGGAGACCTGGATGGCCACCGAGGCCTCCGGCAGGTCGATGGAGAAGTTGGCGACCTTGGACACCACGAGGGTCTGCACTTCGCCGGCGCGGAAGGCATCGAAGAGCTTCTGGCGTTCCTTGACGGACGTGTCGCCCTTGATCACCGGCGCCTGCAGGCGCTCGCCGATCTCGTCCAGCTGGTCGATGTACTGCCCGATCACGAGCAACTGCTCGCCGGAGTGCTCGGCGACGAGCCGCTCCACGATCCCGGTCTTGGTCTCGGACGTGGCGCAGAGCCGGTACTTGTCCGCGTCCTCGGCCATCGCATAGGCCACCCGTTCGTCGCGGGGAAGGTCCACCCGGACCTCCACGCAGTCCGCGGGCGCGATGTACCCCTGGGCCTCGATGTCCTTCCACGGGGCGTCATAGCGCTTCGGCCCGATCAGGCTGAACACCTCGCCCTCGCGGCCGTCCTCGCGGACCAGGGTGGCGGTCAGGCCAAGGCGGCGGCGGGCTTGCAGGTCCGCGGTCATCCGGAAAATCGGGGCCGGGAGCAGGTGGACCTCGTCGTAGATGATGAGGCCCCAGTCGTTGCCGTCCACCAGTTCCAGGTGCGGGTAGAGCCCGCCGCGCTTGGTGGTGAGCACCTGGTAGGTGGCGATCGTGACGGGCCGGACTTCCTTGACGGAACCGGAGTATTCGCCGATCTCCTCCTCGGTCAGGGAGGTCCGCTTGAGCAGCTCGTCCTTCCACTGCCGCGCGGAGACCGTGTTGGTGACCAGGATCAGGGTGGTGGTTGAGCTGGTGGCCATCGCGGCGGCGCCCACGAGGGTTTTGCCGGCGCCGCAGGGGAGCACGACGACGCCGCTGCCGCCGGCCCAGAAGTTCTCCGTCGCCAGCTGCTGGTAGGGCCGGAGTTTCCAGCCGGATTCGTCGAGCATGATGGGGTGCGGGGTGCCGTCCACGTAGCCGGCGAAATCCTCCGCGGGCCAGCCGATCTTGAGCAGCAGCTGCTTGAGCTGGCCGCGCTGGGAGGAATGCACCACCACGGTCTCGCCATCGATGCGCGGCCCCAGCAGCGGGGCGATCTTCTTGGCCCGGCTGACTTCTTCCAAAACCGGATAGTCGGAGGTACGCATCACGAGCCCGTGCTGCGGGTCTTTCTCCAACCGCAGCCGGCCGTAGCGGGACATGGTCTCCTCGATGTCGATCAGGAGCGAATGCGGCACCGGGAACCGGGAGTACTTGAGCAGGGTGTCCAGGACCTGCTCGGCGTCCAGCCCCGCCGCCCGGGCGTTCCACAGCCCGAGCGGGGTGAGGCGGTAGCTGTGGACGTGTTCGGGGGCGCGCTCCAGCTCGGCGAACGCGGCGATGGCGTGCCGGGCCTCGGTGGCCTGCTCGTGGTCCACTTCCAGCAGGATGGTCTTGTCGCTTTGGACGATCAGCGGTCCGTCATTCACTGGAGCAGTTCCTCGGTGGCCTCGACATCAATGATCCGGTGGATGGAGAGGACACGTTCGGTCTCCTTGGCCGGATCGAAGACCCGCACACGCCCGCCATTCACTGCTACCGGAACAACGGTTTCGCGGGTGGCATTCCCCAGGCCGTCCACGATGTTCATCACCACCGGCTGCTTGAGCCGGATCGCCTTCTGCAGGGTCTCCAGGCCGAGCTGGGTGGCGGCCTCGCCACCGGCCGCCACGGCCGTTCGGGAGCCACCGGAGCCGGCGGCATTGGAGGGGGAACCGCTCCCGCGCAGGACCGCGAGCTGGGCGTCGACGTCGGCGTCGGCGGGCGCGGTGCGCGGGGCCGTGTAGACCGGCCGGACGCTGCCCGGCACGGCGGTGTTCCGGCGCAGCCGGATGGCGGCGGACCCGGATTCCTCCAACGCGGGGGAGAGGCCCAGTCCGCGCAGCAGCGCGGCGGCTTCGCGGGGCGCGGTGTGCGAGACCAGCACGGTCGGCGCGATCCGGACCAGGCCCAGCCCGGAGGCTGCCGGGGTGTTGAGCAGCTCGAGCAGGGCGGTTTCGTCCTCGCTCTGGATAAAGCTCGCGGCCGGGCCCACCCGGAGCCGGGCGTGGCGCGCGGCGGTGTCCTCGATGAGGTACTGGAGCGGCTGGGGCACGGCGGTGGCCGAGTGCTCGCGCAGGAAATCCATCAGCGCGCCGGCGTCTTGCCCGGCGTCCAGGGCGCGCCGGACCGATGCCACCGAAAAACGGTAGATGGTGGCCGGCCCCTGGCCCTCGGCGTCGGCCATGGTCAGGAGTTTCTCGCTCAGCTCCGGGTCCAGGTAGCCGGGGGCCACGGCGGTCAGGTCCGCCTGGAGGAGTACGTGGTTCAGTGCCGCGGGCAGGTGCTCGCCCAGGATGGCCAGGGCCTCGTCGGGCTGCTCGACGGCGATCGCCGCCCCGATCTGGCTCAAGGCGCCCGACCCGACCAGGCCCAGCATTTCCGCTTCGGACAGGACGCCCTGAATGAGCGAACTGAAGCGCCGCGCCATCCGCGGCTGCGACCACTCGGCCCGTTCCAGCACGGCGGCGGCGTCCAGCACCGGCGCCTCCCCGTCGGCCGCCGCGGCCTCGGCGGTGAGCTCGTGGAGGATTTCCAGGATTCGTTTCCGGACCACGGGGGCGTCCGGCCGCTGCGCCTCCGCGGACAGGGCATTGATGGTGCTGCTCGCAGGGCCGCGATGCGCCTGCGCGGTGGCGACGCCGTTGACCGGCTGCCCCACCAGCGACGGGACCCGCTCGCTGGCGAGCCAGGCGTTGACCAGCCACAGCCACTGCTCCTGCCGGGGCAGCGTCAACCATTCCAGCTGCGGCGCCTGGATCCAGGCGGAGCTGTCCACGTCCAGCCGGAGCAGGCCGGAGAGGGCGCACAGCTCGGCGAGGACCCCGGCCTCGTGCAGCCCGATCCGCAGCGCGTCCGCCAGGCGCTTCATTTCCCGGACGCCCACGCCGCCGCTGCGCAGGGTCACCAGCGGCTGCTCGCGGACGGCATACAGCAGCTCTCCGGTCAGCCGCAGGGTCTCGGCGATGGCGCCGAGGGCGGCATTGCGGCGCAGCGACGCGCTGGTGTGTCCCAGGTGCGGCACCGGCGGGGTGAGTGCGAAGTGTTCGATCACGAAGCCGCCGCGGAGCGAGACCCCTACGCTGTGTGGAAGTTCCACGTGGGCCGCGTCCAGGGGAACCAGCAAGCCGCGGGCCAGCAGCCAGTCCACCGGGCCGACATCGGAGCCCTCGTTCAGCACGGACGCGCGGCGCTGCGCCTGGGGTACGGCGCCCATGGCCCAGTTCCCGAAGCGGGCGAGAAGGGTCGTCGTGCGGTCCGGAGCGGTGGCGAGGAGCTCCTGCAGGGCCTCCGGCGACGCGGTCCAGTGCTGCAGGGAGAGCGCGGCCTCCATCGGGGTGCTGGCGGGGGAGATGGTGGCGCCCGTTCGGTGCAGCTCGCCGACAAGCTGGACTACCCGCTGCGCGAAGGCCGGCTGGAGCCGGACGAGCTCGGTGTAGCTGCGGCCCAGTCCGGCCGGGTAGATGCCGATGACGTCCTTGAGGCTGCCGACCGGAAGGTAGTGGCGCTGCCGGCCGGCGGACTGGCCTGCGCCGTGCGGGGGGTCGGCCCGGTGCACGAGCGCCAGCTCCTGCAGCGAGTGGAGCAGCCGTTCCAGCGCGGCGACGGAGGAGCCGTTGATGAGCCGTTTAAGCGTGGCGGCGGACGCGCTGTGCCCGGTGTCCGTGTTGGTGCACAGGTGCAGGGTTTCGAGCACCTGCATTTGGGGCCGGTTCAGGCGTTCCAGCGCCCGCTGCACGCTGACCCGGCCGCTGGCCCGGGCGGCGAGGGCGGAAAAATCCGGCACCGCGGGGGAAATCAGGTCCGGCCGCGCGGTGAACAGGGCCCGCAACGAGTCGTCGCTGCGTGCCTGCAGTTCCTTGCTGAGCGCGCGGATGAGGGACATCAGTCCAACGTTACCTTTCGCCGTGCCCGGGTGTCCGGCGTCGGGCTGCGACGGCGTCGATCACCAGGGCGAGCATGAGCAGGAACGCCACCGGCAGCCCGTAGAGCGCGGTGGAGGTGATCCAGGCCGGCGCCACCGCGTTGTTGAAGGCCAGGACCATAACGGCCCCGACGGCGGCCAGCGAGAGCGCGGCGACGGCAGCGGCAAGGATGAGCAGGGGCCGCCGGAAGCGCTGTGCAGTCATGGAGGCAACGCTAACAGCCCGGCTTGGTCCGCGCCTCAAGCCGTCAAAGTAGCCAAGGCAGGATAACCTTGGATGAACAGACCAACACGGTCCGGGCAGTCACACCCTGAACCCGCATATCCATGCGGATGCGGTGACCGCCGGCCGCGTCCCCGCAGAACGAAGAAGGTTGATTACGTGCCCACCGGCAAGGTCAAGTGGTATGACAAGGAAAAAGGCTTCGGATTCCTCGCAGGCGAGGACGGCCAGGAGGTCTTCCTGCCCAAGTCGGCGCTGCCCGAGGGCGTAACGGAGCTCAAGGCCGGAACCCGGGTGGAGTTCGGCGTCGCTGACGGCCGCAAGGGCGCCCAGGCCCTGGGCCTGCGTGTGCTGGACAAGACCCCCTCGATCGCCAAGGCCAAGCGGCCCAGCGCGAAGGACCTTGCGCCACTGGTCCAGGACCTCGTCACTGTCCTGGATAACCTCTCCGGAACGCTGTCCGCCGGCAAGTACCCGGAGGGCAACAAGGCCAAGGCGATCGCCGTCGCGCTTCGTAAGGTCGCCGACGAGCTGGACGCGTAAGGGCTCTGCGATGACTCCGGAACCTGAACAGAACGCCGCCCCGGCGGCCGGTGCCGCCGCCAAGGCCGCCGGCGCCAAAGCAGGATCCAAGCCGCGCTACGGCGTGCCCGTGTGGCGCGTCGGCAAGCCCGACGCCTTCCTGGCCGCCTCCGTCGACGTCGCCCGTGCCGCGGTGGAAACTATCGCTCCGGCGGAGCAGGTCGGCCGGCACCTGGGCGCCAAGAGCGAGGGCGACCGCCTGGTCACCCACCTTTTCGAGTCCAAGCTGCCCGGCTACGGCGGCTGGCAGTGGTACGCGGTTCTGACGCGCAACTCGCGCTCCAAGGTCGTGACCGTGGACGAACTCGGCCTGCTGCCCTCCGAGGACTCCATCCTGGCCCCGGAATGGGTGCCGTGGGCCGAGCGGGTGCGGCCCGAGGACGCTCAGCAGGACGACGCCGCGGAAGCTCCCGCAGGCGGGGCGTCCGCCGGCACGGCCGCAGCGCAAGAGCCCGCCGGGAGCGGCGCGGCGGAAGCGCAGGCAGAGCCTGCCGCCCCGGGAGACCACGACGACGCCGACGCGGCCCGGGACGACTCCGCCGACGAGGACGACTAGCGGTTTGGGCCGGTTCGGGAGCGTGCAGCGGAAGGTCGGGGCGTGAAGTCCACCTTCAAATCGCTGCACATCCTGAACTACCGGATCTGGTTCATCGGCGCCCTGATCTCCAATATCGGGACGTGGATGCAGCGAACCGCCCAAGACTGGCTGGTCTTTGACCACCTGAGCGATCAGGACGCCGGCGCCATGGGCATCACGATGGCCCTTCAGCTAGGCCCGCAGCTCTTCCTCGCCCCCGTCGCCGGGCTGGTCGCCGACCGCTTCAACCGCCGGCAGCTGCTGGTGCTGACCCAGTCCTCCATGGCCCTGCTGAGCGCGGCGCTCGGCGCGCTGGTGCTGTCCGGGGCGGCACAGCTCTGGCACGTCTACATCTTCGCCTTGCTGCTGGGCGTCGTGTCCGCCGTGGACGCGCCGGTGCGCCAGACCTTCGTTTCCGAGCTGGTGCGCGACGATTACCTGCCCAACGCCGTCGCCCTTAATAGTGCATCCTTCAATGTCGCCCGGATGATCGGACCCGCCGTCGCGGGCCTGCTGACCGTGGCCATCGGGCCCGGCTGGGTCTTCCTGATAAACACCGTCACCTTCGTGGCGCTGCTGCTGAGCCTGGCCAGGATCCCCGCCGCTTCGCTCCGCCAGTTGCCCAAGGCCCCCGCCGGCAAGGGCAGGATCCGCGAGGGGCTGCGCTACGTCCGCTTCCGGCCGGACATCGTGGTGGTGCTGGTGCCGGTCTTCATCGTGGGAACCCTGGGGCTGAACTTTGTCCTGTTCATCGCTGCCATGGTCGGCACGGAATTCGGTCTCGATGCCGGTGCCTTCGGCCTGATGAACTCGATCATGGCGATTGGTTCCGTTGCCGGGGCGCTGCTCTCCGCCGGGCGGAACAAACCGCGGATGCGCGTGATCTTCGGTGCGGCC
>ENA-OWNT01002319-OWNT01002319.1-seawater-metagenome-genome-assembly--contig:-NODE-2319-length-20174-cov-3.968304_pt1 | contig 20174 bp, 3 predicted proteins | sample MGYA00238136_ERZ651165 | MGnify/ENA primary metagenome ERZ651165 (study PRJEB26861, sample SAMN08777766) | seawater metagenome | isolation source: coastal seawater | place: USA: Florida | collected...
CGCCGCCGCCGCCGCCGCCGCTGGACTTCTTTCCAAAAAACTGGTGCTGGAGTGCTGTTCGCGCGGTCAGTCGCTTGTGTGGTGATAACTCCAGCAGTCCTTTCAGTCCAGAGAGACAAATCGCGGAGCACTTGCCGTTGAATCGCTTGGTGAGTTGAGCAGGGGTCCCGTACACTTGGACCATCTCTAGTTGCTGAATGTCAGTGTCTGCTGGGAACATGGGATTGGCGAGCAGGAGCTCACCCATTATGCAACCAGCGCCCCACAAGTCGACCTGAAAGTCGTAGCGAAGTAATTTTGGCCGGGTTACTTTGTTGAAAGAGCTGGCATCGTTCGATTTCGACGCGGTCGCCACTTTGGCCCCGATCAGTATCTCAGGCGCTCTGTACCACCGCGTCCCAATGATCCCAGAGAGGAACTTGTCTGCAGGCCCGACGTCTCTCGCTTCGCCGAAGTCGCACAGCTTGAGGCTACGCTTGGGGTCAGGATTCGCGACATTGCCACTGACTAGCAGGTTCTCGGGCTTCAGATCCCGGTGCACGACGCCGCGTTGATGGCAGTACTCCAGCGCGCGACAAAGCTGCGTCATGTAAATCCGCACTAATTTCTCTGGCATGCCCTTGGGGTACTTATCTAACGCATTGAGAAGGTCTGTGTCGAGAAACTCGAAGACCATGTGCAGTTTTCCCTGCTCCCTAAATACCTCGCGAAGATTGATGATGTTCGGGTGCTTGAGCTTGCTCAAGGTTTCAATTTCTCGCTTCGTCGCATAGTCTTCTTTCTGCTTGAACTGCTTGATCGCGACCAAGGTGTCGGACTGCTTGTGGCGACTCTTGAAAACTGTGCCATAAAAGCCCTCCCCGCAGGCATGGAGGATCTGGTACTTGTTCATGGTGTACGCCCGGAAGAGGTGCGCGGCCAATTGGAGCTTCAAGACCGTGGTAACAACATTGTGGAGCGCCCGATGGGCCTGATGCGGATGTGCTCTCTTGGGTCGCAGGAGTCTAACTTATGAGCGTCAAATGAGTCAGCAAAAAGCACGCCAAATTCTGTACTCATTGCGACTTTCTGCGCTATGTGACGTGTTTTGTGTCTGTTGTGTCGTGCGGCACGTGCGATGGCCAACCTGCCCTGCCTAGCCAACATGACAGCAAGCCCAGAATAGTCCAAGCAGTCTGTTGAACACCCTCCAGCGACACCGCACAAACTCAGCGAATCTGCGCTATCTGTGCCCCCCACCAGGTTTGCCGTGGGGATTCACCGACAACTTTCGCAACACGTGTACTTGCGCAATCTCACAGTGGCCAGCGTTCCGACACAGTTCGTCTGCAATTACAAGACGTCAAGCGGCAGGTCACTCCAGTAGCCAGCACCAAGCAAGTGCGCCTTTCCTTTCCCCGAGGGTGACAGTTTTCCCCGTTCTGTGACGATCAACATGTGTCTGCCACGGGTCTGTCTGACTGTGATGGCGACTGACAGGCGTTGGGTGTTGTGTGTCAGTTAGTCAGTTCGGTCGTTGCAGGTAGGTGGTCGGCAACGAATGAGCGTCAGTTCGTTCGTTGGTTGCTGGGTTGGTTGCTTGCTTGCTGGATCGATCGCTGGAAGCAAGTACGAAAGACAGAGAGAACGAAAGAACCCTCACAACATACATACACGCACACAGACACTGCCGATTCCGATTGATTGTCTGCCTCAATCGAAACTTGTCGTCGGTCGTTGAGGTCGGCGTCGTCGTCATCGTTGTCATCGTCATCATCGTCGTCGTCGTCGTTGTCGTTGTCGTTGTCGTTGTCGTTGTCGTTCGTTGTTGCGCTGACTGTGTCACAGTGTCGCAGTGAGTCACTCACTCACTGTGAGAGTCAGTCAGTGGGAGTGACAGTGAGTGAGCGTTGTTTGTCGTACGTCGTTCGTCGTTCGTTGTTTCAGTTATTCCCCTCCCCGCTCACTATCTCACCGTCTCAATTTCCCGTTCGCACGAATTCCCAATCGGCAGCCACTAAATCCTCCGCAGCGCTGCGGCGCCGCCTTCGTCGGTTTCTGAACACCGCTCAGAAAGTTCGGAAACGCAGTGTACAGTACAAAGATTTGGGAGATTCCTCAATGGCGGTTTCGCCGCCGAGGTCTGTCAGCTCGCTCGCTCACTCCCACAGTCACTCACTCACTCACTCACTCACTCACTCACCGACAGCTGGACAATAACAAACCAGTGTTAACCCCTTCAACGCTGTCGTCACCGTTCGTTGTCGTATGGTCGAACAATCGACGGACGGTCAAATGTACAGTACCGTACCGAGTACAACGACGACGACGACGGACAACAACGTTCCACCGCCGACAGTGAGTGACTGACAGTGAGTGAGTGACAGTGAGTGAGTGACGGTGAGTGACAGTGAGTGAGTGACAGTGAAGCGAGGCCACATACCATACATGCGGTAGATCGATACTGTAGATAGATAGATAGGCGTTGAGCGGGCGGGCACTCACTCGATCCATCTCTGGCTAACTGAGTGAGTGGGGCTGTGAGTGAGTGAGTGGGGCTGTGAGCTGTGAGTGAAACTACTGCGTGGTCTGCTTGCTGTGTGGGGCTGTGTGGGGGGCTGTGTGTAGGGAGCTGCGAGCTGTGACTGAGGGAGTGAGTGAGTGAGTGAGTGAGTGAGTGAAGGGATGAATCGACGTTTCGTTCGTTCGTTCGTTCATTCGCTGACTGAGTGACTGACTGACTGTGAGTGAGTGACTGTGAGTGAGTGAGTGAGCGCCGTTTCACAGCGTCGGTCGGTGGTCGTTGAGCGACTGACTGACTGAGCGTGAGTTAGTTAGTTAGTTGACTGATTAGTGGGCGTTTGTGGGAACGAGTGCCGCGCCAACAACGTGAGTGAGTGAGTGAGTCGTCGGAAACGTTTCGAACTTCAAAAGCAATGAATGAATGAATGAACGCTCACTCACTCACAGTCACTCACAGTCACTCACAGTCACTCACTCACTGAGGGCGAAGGCGAAGTGACTGTTTGCCTTCGTTCGTTCGTTCGTTCCTTCGTTCCTTCGTTCGTTCCTTCGTTCGTTGGTTCGTTCGTTCGTTGGTTCGTTCGTTCGTTCGACGCTTCGGCGCTTCAACGCTTCGTCGTCGTTCGTTCCTTCGTTCCTTCGTTCGATTCATTCGTTCCTTGGTCTCTGTTCGTTGTTTCTTCTCCTCATTCATTCTCGGTCGCGCTCGGTCTTTTTTCTTGACTGTGGCGTGGCGTGGTCGTCTCGCCTCGTCTCGCCTCGCCTCGCGCGAAGCTACCGCCTGTGCCTACAACTACTACAAGGGCCCGAACCTTCCTTGTACGAATCCAATCACTGGATTGAATACGTGGCGTTGATGCTACATGCCGAAGCCAATGACAGAGACGCAGTGAAGAAAATGCCACGTCATGAGCGCGAGGTCGTCAAACGTCTTCCGTTCCAATGCATCCCACGCCACAGACAGACGTGTGAGTCAGGCGTGGACAGGCAGATACTGCCACAATTAGACTGCTGGAAGCGCAATTCATTTGCGGTAAAGCGGACGACACGGCGGCAGCAACAGCTTCGTTGTGTGCACTCGATCGGGCACGTATCCTACCTTTGTGCCCCTGACTCCAGACGTCTTCAGACTCGAAGGTGAATTGTTTGTTGGGTGTGCATAATTCTTCGCGCGTTTTTTATTGCGTTATTTTCTGGCGGGGACCTTTACAACGCGCCGCCCAACGATACTTTATCTCTATCTGTCGTCCCCAAACGAGATTTTTTGTTCCTATTTGTTGTTTTTTTTATTCTGTCACAAACGACACCCTTACCACTGAAGGGGCTGCGTGACTTGTGCGCGCCGAGCGCCGCGTCGCAACCATGAGCGACGACAACGCCTTGGGCCCACTGAAGCAGTGGCTCCTGGATCGCGTGCGCCCTGTGTACAAGCATGTCCGCGACAATGCGTTCGACAAGCTGTTCAACACTGAAGAAAACCAGGAAGCTATCGAGGGATTCTTCACAAAAGGCGAAAACCGACTCCTCTGTATCCACTCTGACAAGGTGGTGTGCAGTCTGAACCTGCCCGACAAGCTGAATGGCAAAAACAAAGGCGTATACTTTTTGAAGCAAAAGAGCGGAGTGATCACAGAACGGAACGTCGAAACCGTGCTCTACGGCGAGATGATGCAGGACCCACTCAAGAACCTGGAGACGGTGTTGCAGGAGGTGTACGTGCCGCTCCTGGCCAACCCGCGCAACCACAGCGGTTGGGGCGAGGTGGTGTCGAAGGAAGTCATGGACAAATTGTATGGGCTGCTGGCCAACGTCACGATCACACTGGGCCAGACCACTGGGCACACAACGCTGCCCATGCCACCGCTCGATCCTTCCGCCTCGTCGACTTCCAACAAAGAGCGCATCTACCTTTTGGAAAGCGCCGTGATCACATGGTCCAAGCAGATCCGACAGGTGTTGAAGGAGGATCCAGAGATTCTGCTGAAGCAAGGACACCCAACCCCGGACGTGGAGATTGCGTTCTGGATGAACAAAGCGCAGAACTTGAACTCCATCTTCAAGCAGCTGCAGTCCGACAAGCTGCGCAAGGTGTTGCTCTTCCTCGACTCATCGCGTAGCACGTATTGCTCGCCGTTCGCCAAGCTCTGCAAGGACGTGTTCTCGGCTCGCATTGAGGCCAACGACAACGTGCGATACCTGTCGACTCTGCAGAGCTGGTTCGACGAACTGACGGGGGCAACCCCGTTCCCCGACCTGCACAAGGTCTTCGGTCCGATCATGCACACAATTTTACTCATCTGGAAGCACTCTCAGCACTACAACACCGCACCTCGCTTGGTTGTTCTCATGCGCGAGATTTGCAACGCGATCATCCAGCAGGCCAACAACTACATCAGTGGAAAGCAGATTTTTGACATGATTGAGGGCGAAGAGACAGCCCAGGCCGTGGAGATGTTGAGCGTGACGCTGAAGGTCGTCAACGCGTTCAAGAGCACGTACTTTGACTACAAGGCCAAGTCGAATTCTGAATGCCCCGACAAGCCATGGAGGATCCAAAACAACGCGCTGTTCCTGCGTCTTGACCAATTCTTGGAGCGCTGCCATGACATCAAGGACTTCTGCTCCACCATCTTGCAGTTTTCCAAGCTGCAGCGGATTGAAATCGGCGGCACCAAGGGCAAGACGCTCACGTCGTCTGCTCAGCAAATCCACGCCGGATTCCAACGTGCAGTGGAAACTTTCAAGGAGGTCCAGTACGATATCATGGATGTTTCAGCAAAGGCATTCGACGACGACTTCTACGAGTTCCGGCTGAAGATCAAAGAGCTCGAGCGCCGCCTCGGTTCTGTCATCACCCAAGCCTTCGACGATTCCGCGACCATCTACGCCCAGTTCAACTTGTTGGACTCGTTCGAGGGTTTGCTTGACCGCCCAATCATCAATGATGAACTCGAGAAGAAGCACAGTGTCCTCATCCGCGCTTACGCCAAGGACTTGGCGCTTGTCGGAGATATCTTCTTGCAGGATCGCGCCGTTTTTGATCAAAAAAGTGGATCCGAGGGCAGCGGCGAAGACGATGCCGCCGCGCCAAGCGGCGACGCCGCCGAAGCCAGCGGTCCACCGGCGCTGCAGCGTTCCAACATCGTTGCGAAGAACATGCCCCCGATTGCGGGCGCGCTCGCGTGGTGCCATTCTTTGCAGGACCGCATCAAAGAACCGATGGAGAAGCTTTTGAAGTTGTCCAACAACATCCTCGACAAAGACGAGGGCAAAGAGGTGGTCAAGACGTACAAGGGCACCATGGCCAAGCTGCAGGAATTTGAGGCAGAGCGTGTGAAGATGCTCGGTCAAGACGTTCAGGGTTCAATTTTGAACAAGCTCAAGGCCAAGTTGCTCGTGCGGCACCCAGAGACGCGTTTGTTGACCGTCAACTTCGACCCGTCGCTCGTGCGCCTGTTGCGGGAGGTAAAGTACTTCCTGCTGGCTGGATTGAGCGTGCCAGATGCCGCGCTGACGATTTACAAGAAGGTCGAGACGTTCCGCAACTACATCGGAAACCTCGACGTGATTGTTGCGAACTACAACCGCATTTTGAAAACGATGCTGCCTGTTGAGGCACCTTTGATCAAGAACCAAATTGTGGTCATTGACAAGGCGCTGACCATGGGCATTGAGGTGATGAACTGGAAAAGCCACAGTCATGGCATCGAGAACTTCCTCCCTGAAGCGCTGTCCAAGGTTAACGCCGCAAACAAGGTGCTCGACATCCTGAAAGACAATGTCAACGCAATTCGTGAGATGACAAAAGAATGGGGTCGGGAGCCTCTGTTGAAGCGCACAGCTAAGCCCATGATGATGGAAGACTTCCAAGCCACGCTCTCTCCCATTATTGCCGGGCGATATGAGCAAATCGAGAAGGATGGCGAGGAGATGCACGAGCTTATCAACAAAATTAACCGTGTGCTCAAAGTTTCGAAAGGTCTCCCGGATTGGCGGACATTTGTCGACTACGTCAACGAGATTGTAGTTGACGGCCTTGTCCACCTCGTTACGATCTCTTTGGACTGGTTCTGCGATGCCCTTGATCCTGAGAAGATTGCCAACAGTGAGAACCCGCCAATGATTGAGATCAACATCAACCTCGTCGGTTCGGGTATCACCTTTTCGCCCGACCTTTACGCAACATCGTTCAAGAATGGCGTGCGCGATGTGGTGGAGTTGTGGATCAACAAAATCGTGAACATTGGTCGCCGTTTCAAGAGACTTGACCGCCCCGGTAAAAGCACTTACGCGAAGGACATTCTTGAGAACATGAACGTGGTGATGAAAATGGCAACAATCAACAAGCACATTGCCTTTTGGGAAAGCAAGTGTGAGGAATATCAGGCCACGTTCGAAAAGTACAAATACTTGTGGAACACAAATTTGACGGAAATGATGGCTGAGTTCCAGCAGAAGGCCTACCAAGACGCAGATGGCGTGCAAATTCCGGTGCTCGAGCTCTTTGACGAGCAGCTTACGCGTTTCCAAAAGGAGCGTGAAAATGTCGACTCGCTGGCCCCATTTGTCGACATCGGATGGCTACGCGTGAATGCGTACAAGCTCAAAACGGCTTTGAACCTGTCAATCACGAAGTGGACACTGAATTTCGTGACTAATCTCAGCGACCATGTCGTACACACTCTTCAGACTTTGGAGGGCTTCATGGAAGAAGTCAAGGGTGGTCTTGATATCGAAGTTGAGGCTGGTGACCAGGAAAAACTGCAGTCTGTCATGACTTACATTCGCGACGTGCGCAAGAAGATTCCTTCGACACAGCGAATGTGGGAGCCGTTAAAGAATTGCCTCGTTCTCCTCAAGAAGCACAAGTACCCGGTTGAGTCGCTGAAGGTCAACCCGGAGGTCTTGGTCCATGACTATTTGGAGCAGGCTCCCATTTACTGGGACGCAATTGTCAACCTCACTTTCGTCAAGAAGGAACAAATTTTCCCGTTGCAAAATGCCGCTGCGGACGATGTGAAAGACCGCATCGAGCAGTTCTACGAACGTTTGAAAGCATTCCGTGCTGACTTCAAGAAAACAGCCCCATTCAACTACCAAGGTAACGCCACCACCGCATACAGCATCTTGGACCGATTTGATGCCGGTGTTGTGGAGCTACAGGCGCAGCTCGAAGAAATGTCCGCTCTTGAGGATCTTTTCGAACTGCCCAAGTCTAAGTACCACCAGATTGCGAGCACTCAGAAGGAACTTCGTCTGTTGAAAAAGATCTGGGACTTCAAAGAGTACGTCGTTTTAACTTTCGAAAGCTGGAACGGACTGTTGTGGTCGGAAGTTGACACTGACGATCTGGAGAGCCAAACAAATGCGATCGAGAAACGCGTGAAATCGGTTGCGAACAGCAACAAAGTTGCGACTGGCTGGAAGTCGTTCACCGACATCAAAAGCACTGTGTCCAACATGACAACGGTGTTGCCGCTCATCAACGAGTTGCATTCGCCGGCCTTGCGTGAGCGCCACTGGAAAGCGGTTGCCAAAGTGTGCAAGGTTGACAAGTTGGATCACAGCTCGCCGACATTTGCCCTGCGAGATTTACTCGCACTTGGCTTGCACAATTTCGCAGATGCCATTCAGGATGTTGTTGAGGTTGCGAACAAAGAATTGAAGATCGAGCAGAAACTGAAGAACATTGAAGCTGTTTGGGCCACTTTGAACCTGGAGTTTGTTGACTTTAAGGAGAAACCATTCAAGATTGTCAAAGTGCCCGACGACGTGATGGAAAACTTGGAGGCTCACACCGCCGAACTCCAGACAATTGTGGGTATGGGCAAATTTGTGGACTATTTCCGCACTCGTGTGACGAAGTGGGAGCAAGATTTGGGTACCGTCGAAGTTGTTCTGAAGAACTGGGTTGCTGTCACCAAGCAGTGGTCCTCGCTCGAGGCCATTTTCTTGCAATCCGATGATATTCGCCGCGAGTTGCCGGAGATCACCCAGTTGTTCGAAGGTGTTGACAAAGAGTTTGTTGAAGTTTGCAAAGTCTCGGAATCTATTCCAAACGTCGTTGATGCTTGCACGCGCGAAGGATTCGAAGAGACTCTGCGCGGCAATTTTGTCCCCAAATTAGAAACGTGCCAGAAGTCGTTGAATGAGTACCTTGACATGAAGAAGAAGATCTTCCCGCGATTTTACTTCGTCTCCAACGTCGCTTTGTTGGAAATTCTTTCAAATGGCAACCTTCCGAAAAAGATCATGCCACATGTTGGCGATTGCTTCACGAACCTCAAAATGCTTGACTTCCTCGATGAGCCAGGCAAGCGCGTTGGTGGAATGATTTCTCAGGAAGGCGAGCGCGTTGACTTCGAGAAAGAGTTTGTGATCCAGGGGCAGGTGGAATACTGGCTGAATGACTTGCAAGATGCGATGCGTTCAGCTTTGCGCACTGTTCTCGCGACCGCCATCTCTACGTCTTCTATGTGGGAGGTGGCCGAAGCCCGCAAGCGCCATGACTGGCAGTACGACTACCCAGCCCAAGCTGTGTTGACTGGCACGCAGATCGCCTGGACAGATGAAACCGAAGCTGCTCTGGGAGATGCTGAGGCTGGTAACGAGGATGCGGTGAAAAATTACGAGGCCAAGTGCACTTCTCGTTTGATGGATCTGATTGCTCTCGTGCGCGGTGAGCTTACGAAGGCACAGAGAACTAAAATCATTGCTCTGATTACCATGGACGTCCACGCCCGTGATATCGTCCACAAACTCGCACTCGAGCGAGCCACTAGCGTTGAATGCTTCTTGTGGAAACAGCAGATGCGATTCTATTACACCCCCGACGACAAAAATGTTGAGATCAAGATCACCGACTTTGCCACTATGTATTCTTATGAATACATTGGGAACACTGGTCGCCTCGTCATCACGCCGTTGACTGACCGCTGCTACATTACGCTGACAATGGCTTTGCGCCTTATGCTTGGCGGAGCCCCTGCTGGGCCTGCTGGAACTGGCAAAACCGAAACCACAAAGGATCTTGCGCGTGCTTTAGCCCTCCCCATTTATGTATTCAACTGCTCGGACCAAATGAACTACTTGACGCTTGCCGACATTTTCAAGGGTTTGGCTCAAGCAGGTGCTTGGGGATGCTTCGATGAGTTCAACCGAATCCCCATCGAAGTGTTGTCAGTCGTTGCAACGCAGGTCAAGCAAGTCTTGGATGCGGTTGTGCGTCTGTCTGTACCTTCGGCCCGCCCGAAAGAGTATCAGCACCTGCCCGCCGGACAGCCCCCTACCGTCGTCGGCACCTTCAGCCTCATGGAAGATGAGATTCGTTTGATTCCCACTACAGGTTTCTTCATCACAATGAACCCCGGCTACGCCGGTCGTACTGAGCTGCCCGAGAACCTGAAAGCTCTGTTCCGCTCTTGTGCTATGATTCGTCCCGATCTTGCGCCAATTTGCGAGAACATGCTCATGGCTGAAGGCTTTGTCGATGCACGCCCGCTGTCTGTCAAGTTTGTCACCCTCTATGAACTGAGTTCGGATCTTCTCTCTCCTCAGATTCACTACGATTGGGGTCTTCGCTCCGTCAAGTCAGTGCTGCGTGTTGCTGGCTCACTGAAACGCCAAAGTCCAGAGCAGAATGAGGAACCTGTGCTGATGCGTGCCCTCCGTGACTTCAACACGCCCAAGCAGCCGAACTCGGACATGCCTATTTTCTTGCGTCTGATTCAGGACTTGTTCCCTCTGAGTTACAAGGAGCTGCCAACCAAGGATCAGGACTTAATTCGTATTGCTGGGAATGTGGCCAAGAAGAACGGTCTGCAAACTGATGAGGGATTCATTCTCAAGGTTGTGGAATTCCAAGAACTTCTGGACGTCCGTCACTCCGTCATGCTTTTGGGTTGCACTGGATCTGGCAAATCGATGATCTGGCGAACTCTGCTCGACTCGTGGAATAACGGCTTCCGCCAACCCGAGATGAAGGCCCCTGCAAAGCCGATCGCAATCGCGCGTGTCATCAACCCCAAGTCGCTGACATCCAACGAACTGTACGGCTACATGACGCTCGCGAAAGAGTGGAAGGACGGCGTCATCTCCATCATCATGCGTGGTATGTCCAAGTGCTACAAGGAGTTGGGTTACTTCGAGTCGCAACAGCAAAAGTGGTGTGTCCTTGACGGCGATGTTGATGCGATTTGGATTGAAAGCATGAACACTGTGATGGACGACAACAAGGTGCTGACGCTGGTCTCCAACGAACGTGTCGCTCTGGATGACGCCATGCGCATGGTCTTCGAGATCAACTCCCTCGACAATGCGACTCCCGCCACCGTGTCGAGAGCTGGCATCCTTTACATCAACGAAGACGATGTTGGGTGGCAACCATTTTTAGATAGTTGGATTGCATCGTTAGACGACGATCACCAAAAAGCGAACTTGCCAAATATTACGTCGACTTACTTCGAGCAGCTTATCCGCTCCGTGTGCAAGGGATTGGATGATATTGTTCCTATACGAGTGATAAACAAGATATCAACAACTTGTTACATTTTAGAAGCGTTAATAAATCAGACTTCCGGTGGAGTTTCGACGGAGCTGCTGGAGAACATGTTTGCATGGTCAGCTGTTTGGGCATTCGGTGGTACCCTTACAGCCGAGCACCAGAAAGTGTTTTCGGAACGCTTTACCGATGCTTTCCCCAAGATTAAAATGTCCAAGGACAAAGCTCACGCCGATTCAACAGTGTTCGACTTCAAGTTGATCATTCCTCAGGGTGACGGTGCTTGTCAAAACATCGAAGAGCCTGAATATGCTCAGTGGGCCGACTTTGTCGAGCAGTACGTTCCTAAAGCACTGGGTGACGACCTCGACAGTGAGAGCTTCACCGACCTCTTCATCGATACCATGGGCACCTCGCGAACCTGTGCCATCATGGATCTTCTGGCCAAGCAGGGCAAACCTGTGTTGTTGGTAGGAAACGCTGGCACTGGCAAGACCAAAGTCTTGCACCACTACGTGGAACTACAACTGCAGGCAAATGAGTCGTACATTCAGAACACCATTAACATGAATTACTTCATGGATGCTCGCTCCATGCAAGCGCAGGTGGAGCAGGTCCTCGACAAGCGATCAGGTTCAACCTTCGGTCCGCCAGGAGGAAAGCACTGCTTGTGCCTGGTCGATGATTTAAATCTCCCCTACATCGAGGAATACGGCACGCAAAACTCGTTGGAGCTGTTGCGCCAGCTCATCGACCAGCGTGGTGTTTTTGACCGCGAGGATCCTGGATTCTACAAAACCATCCAAGATGTGCAGTACCTGGCTGCAATGAACCCGACAGCTGGTTCTTTCACCGTCAACGAGCGAGTGCAACGCCATTTCGCAACGTTGAACTATGCTATGCCAGACCCTGCCAACCTGAAGATGGTCTACGGTGGAATTCTCACTGGTCACCTCGAGCTTGGAGGCTTCGAGCCTGAGCTGTTGGGTCAGGTTGACAACTTTGTGAACGCTAGCATTTTCTTGTACCAAAACGTGGCGCAGAAGTTCATGCCATCGGCCATCAAATTCGTGTACAATTGGAACATGCGTGAGCTCAGCAACATTTTCCGTGGCTTGACGAAGGCGACTGCTTCGCAGTACACCACACCATCGTCACTGCTCCGATTGTGGTTGCATGAAAGCTACCGTGTGTTCGGCGACCGCCTGATCACGGAATCCGATCGCTCACGTTTCGACAGCTTGATCTCGGATGCCGCCAAGAAACATTTCAATGTTGCCGAAACCGACTTGGAGAACACCGTTGAGCACCCACTCATTTTCACTCAATTCCACACGGATGCAAGAGAGTATGTGAACGCAACCGACTACGCCAAGTTGAAGCAGTGCGTTCAAGACCGCCTTGAGGAGTACAACGAGGCTAATGCTGTCATGAACCTGGAATTGTTCCATGAAGCCCTGGAGCATGTGACGCGCGTCGTTCGCATCATCCAAAACCCGCAAGGCAGCGGCATGCTTGTCGGTGTGGGTGGATCTGGTAAACAGTCACTCACGAAGTTGGCTGCGTACATTTGCGATTACACCGTGCAGACAATTCCAGTGACGTCCACGTATACATTCAATGACTTCAAAGAGAACCTGAAGATCTGGTACACCATGGCTGGCGTGAAAAATTTGCAGTTTGTGTTGCTGATTGCTGATCGTCAGATCATTGATGAACAATTCTTGGTTTGCATCAACGACATTCTCTCCTCTGGATGGATTCCTGGTCTGTTCCAGAAGGATGAGATCGACGCTATTTACGCCAGTAATCGCAAGGATGCCAAGGCCGAAGGTATCATGGATACCCCAGAAGAGAATCACAACTTCTTCGTGAATCGAGTTCGCCGCAATCTGCACATCGTCATGGCATTCTCCCCTTTCGGAGAAGCTTTCCGCCGCCGTGCCCGTCGATTCCCGGCCATCATTAACTGCACAGTCATTGATTGGTTCCACCCGTGGTCGCGCGATGCCTTGGTCGCTGTTGGCAACCGCTTCCTGCTCGATGTCCCTGTCGAACAGGAATTGAAGGAGAACATCGCCCATCACATGGCAGAGGTGCATCAGTCCGTGCTGGCCACGGCGGAGGACTACTTCAAGTCCTCTCGCCGGCGAGTCTACACGACGCCGAAGTCGTTTTTGGAACTCATCGCATTTTTCAAAACTTTGTTAGCAGAGAAAAAGGAGTCGTTGAAGGGACAAGTCGACCGCCTCGGCACTGGTCTTCAAACGCTGATTAACACTGCCAAAGATGTTGCGGAGTTGCAGGAAGATTTGAAAGTTACGATGGTGAAGGTTGCGGAGAAGCAGAAGAGTACTGACGAGCTGCTGGAAACTATGGGTGTCCAGAAGGCGAAGACCGCAATCGAGCAAGAGAAAGCACGCGTGGAGCAAGAGGCCGCTGATGAGGCGGCAGCGGCGGCAGCTGAAATTAAAGCAAGTGCTGAGAAAGAACTCGGTGCAGCAAAGCCGATGTTGTTGGCTGCGCAGGAGGCCGTGGACTGCCTGAACAAGAACTCTCTGACGGAATTGAAGTCTCTCAGTTCACCTCCTGCCGGCGTAGATCTTGTGACCGCATGCTGCCTCATGATGCTTGAGCACGAGTTCAAGAACCACAGCTGGGCACGCGCGAAGAAGATGATGGCCAAAGTTGATCACTTCCTACAACGCCTCAAGGACTTCGATCATGAAACCATGGAAGAGAAATTGATCGACAAGCTGACGCCGATCGTGGACAACCCGAACATGGAATATGAAACCATGTTTAAGAAGTCTCAAGCTGCTGCGAATCTGTCGACTTGGATCCAAAACATTTATAAGTGCAACCGCATTTTCGTCCGCGTCAAACCGTTGATGGAGAAACTAGCGGAAGCAGAAGCTGCGCAGTCTGCCGCGGAGAAAAAGCTCGCTGCCGTCAACAAGTTGGTCGCACAAGTCGAGGCCGCACTTGCAAAGCTCGAGGAGACCTTCGTTAACGCAACAAACGAAAAGGCCAAGGTTGTTGCCCAAGCTAAGGCATGTGAGGAACGTCTTGATCTTGCCCATCGTCTCATCGGTGGCCTCTCGTCCGAGCGTGCTCGCTGGACCGTGGAAGTCGACGCGTTGAAAGTGCAAGAAAGCAATATCACAGGCGACGTGCTGCTCGCGTCTGCGTTTGTGTCATATGCCGGTGCCTTCGATGCCCCCAACCGTGTGAAATTGTGGCAGCAGACCTGGATGCAAGACTTGGTCAATCGCGACATTGCTACGTCAGAGGGCGTGGACCCGCTGAAACTGCTCAGCACTGATGCGCAGGTTGCTCAGATGGTGTCTGAGGGCATTCCTGCAGACCGTATTTCCTTGGAAAACGGTGCCATGGTGTCAAACGCAAAGCGATGGCCTTTGCTCATCGATCCTCAGCTGCAGGCCATGAATTGGCTGCGTGTCAGGTTTGAGGACCCGAAGTATCAGCTTCAGGTAATTCAGATGAACAACCCTAAGTGGATGCCCATTTTGTCCAACGCCATTTCGGAGGGAACCGTTGTGTTCATCGAGAACCTAACTGAAGAAGTCGATGCCTCAATTGAGCCCGTGTTGGCGCGCGAGGTGTACAAGAAGGGCTACGGCCGGTATCTGAATCTTGGTGGTGAGGCCATCGAGTATGACGACAAGTTCCAGCTCTTCATGCAAACCCGCTTGTTCAATCCTGTGTACTTGCCCGAGATCCAAGCGCAAGTCACTATGATCAATTTCATTGCGACCGAAGGCGGTCTCGAAGATCAGCTCCTGGCCAAGGTAGTTGCGCACGAAGCACCGGAACTTGAGCTCCGGAAGCAAGAACTGCAGCGGAAATTCAACCAATACAAAATCCAGCTTATCAACCTTGAGGACGAACTCCTGGAACGTTTGGCAAACGCCCCCGATGACATCCTTAGCGATGTTCCTTTGATTGAGGGACTGGAGGCTACAAAAGCAACTGCCGAAGAAGTCAACAAAGCCGTCGAACTCGGTAAAGCGACTGAAGCGGAAATCAACAAATCGCGTGAATTGTACCGCCCTGCCGCGAGCGAAGGTGCCATGCTTTATTTCATTGTCACGGCGCTCGCTGTTGTGGATCACATGTATCAGTACTCCTTGGGTGCGTTCGAGTACTTTTTCGCGAAAGCTTTGGACACAGCAGAGATCCCTGAAGGTGAAATTACTGACCCAGCTGTTTTGTCGAAGCGTGTCGCCAACCTGCGCTTTAGTTTGCGTTTGACGATTTACACATGGGTGTGCCGAGGGCTGTTCGAAAAGCACAAACTCATTCTGTTGTGCCAAATTTTGTTCCAATTGATGCGCCGAGGCAAGATGGAGGCTGTGGAGTTCCAGCCAGCAGAACTCGACTTCTTGATTCGTGGCCCGAAAAAGGTTGTCGACGACTCGCCTGTGGAGTGGTTGCCCAACTCAGCGTGGTTCGCGGTCAGCGCTTTAGCCGATTTCCCGGAGTTCAGCAAGCTCACTCAAGACATCCAAGATGCTCCATCCCGATTTAAGGAATGGTTCAACCACGTCTCCCCAGAGAGCGAGAAGTTGCCACTAGACTGGGCTGCTCTCGACAAGAACTTCTTCAAGAAGCTTCTGGTGTTGCGCTGCCTCCGCCCCGACCGTATGACTGTCGCGCTGGCCACATTCCTGCGAAACACGCTGCCATCGGGCAAACTGTTCGTGGATTGCGACTTGACGTTCAACTCGTTCCAGATTCTGCAAGACGTCTTCAAGGATTCTGGACACGATACTCCAATTTACTTTATCCTCTCTCCGGGAACTGACGTCGTTGCTGATCTCGATATGCTCGCCGCTCAGGAAGGCTTCATTCGTGGTGAAACGTACCACAACGTGTCGATGGGCCAAGGTCAGGATGTCGTTGCTGAGCGGTTGATGAACATTGCCGCAAAGGACGGTCACTGGGTGATCCTCAACAATGTCCATTTAATGCCGCGCTGGCTAAAGAAGGTGGAGAAAATGCTCGATGACTTCGCAATTGACGAGAACACGAACTCCAACTTCCGCGTGTTTTTGACTTCGGAGCCTGCAAAGGGTATTCCAATCGGAATCCTCAACCGCTGCATCAAGCTCACCAACGAGCCACCTGCCGGCCTCAAGGCAAATTTGAAACGAGCTTTCTGCTCTTTCAATCAGGAAACCTTCAACGATTGGGATTCTAAAACGCGCAGCATCATCTTCGGGCTGTGTCACTTCCACTCGCTCATGTTGGAGCGTAAGAAGTTCGGACCTATGGGCTTCAATATGATGTACCCATTTTCGTTGGGTGATTTGCGCGACTCCGCCGTGTGCCTGAACAACTACATGGAAAATGTCGAGTCGCGCATCCCGTGGCAAGATTTGCGTTACATTTTCGGCGAAATCATGTACGGCGGCCACATCGTCAATGATTTCGATCGTCTGTTGTGCAACACGTATCTGGACTTCATCATGGATGACGGGTTGCTCGAAGAAATGGAGTTCTATCCTTTTGTTGACGGCGAGACTACATCGTTCAAGTGCCCTCCGGCGACGACTTACGCTCGTTACCTCGAGCACATCGAAGAGGAGCTGAAAGAGGAGACGCCCATTGCTTACGGATTGCACCCCAACGCTCAGATCGATTTCCGTACTCAGCAATCGATTGAATTCTTCAACCGTTTGATTGACCTGACGCCAAAAGACTCTGGCTCCGGTGACGGCGAAGATGCCGGTCAAAGCCCGCGCCACATCGCTGAGAATGCGCTTAACGACATCTTGGAACGTCTGAACCCGGAAGATTCAACATTCCAGTTAGCCGATATTCGCGAAATGATTGGGGAAGAACTGAACCCCTACCAAAACGTCTTCCTCCAAGAAATGCAGCAAATGAACGTGCTTGTTAGCTGCATCTTGGACTCGCTTCACGACCTCAACCTCGGTTTCGCCGGCGAGCTCACCATGTCTGACGCCATGGAAAACTTAATGGAGTGTCTTTTCCTCGACAAGGTGCCTGCTACATGGGCGAAACTTGCCTGGCCGTCCCGTCGCTCCTTGGCCCCGTGGCTGGATGACTTGCAGAAGCGTATCCAACAGCTGCGCGAGTGGGAGTCCGACGTCATGGGCATCCCCACTGTGACCTGGTTAGCTGGCATGATGAACCCGCAGTCGTTCCTCACGGCCATTATGCAGCAAGCTGCCCAAAAGAATGGTTGGGAGCTCGACAAGCTTTTCATCCAAACTGAGGTCCTCAAAAAGAACCGTGAACAAGTTGACAACCCATCGCGTGATGGTGCGTTCATCGATGGGTTGAATCTTGAAGGTGCCCGATGGAACACCTCCAACGGTGTGTTGGAGACGTCGAAACCGCGCGAAATGTTCTTCCAGATGCCGGTTGTCTTTTGCAAATCGAACTTCACCACCAACATGCCCACCACTGGAGTTTACATGTGCCCCGTGTACAAGACTCGCCAACGTGGTCCAACGTACGTTGCTTTGGCGCAATTGAAGTCTAAAGCGAAGTCCGCGCAGTGGGTAATGGCAGGTGTTGCTCTCATTATGGATGTATCCGAGTAAATGTTGTTGGTACAACGTCATTGGTTCTAACCCATAATACTGTTTATAACATATAAAACAATTTGTTTCAATTTCAATTTTCACCGTACATCCACACCGTGTTCACTATTACGTGTGGTCGTCGCGGATCACCAAAAGTTCACTGCGTGCAACGCAAGGACGCTTGCGGGCGCACCATTCTACGATGGTGAACGCCCGCGTAATCACATGTCACTTTGGCGTTTCACCGGCGTTACGGTACTCGAGTAGTGATCTGGGCTCAATTCGCTGCCGGACGCCGGACTTCTTTGTAAACGTCTAACTGCTCCAGTCGATCCAAATTGTTGAACAGAATTTGGACAACCTCAACCCTTGCCTTGATCGAAGACAGCTCCAGCAACGGGTTTAAGTCAGATGAGCGCAGAATTGAAGGGGCGAATATCAAAGCTAAATTCGACATTCCCATCTTATTGCTTTGTGATTGCACTGCAACGAGTGTCAAAAATTGAACTAGGTGTAGCAGCGTGTTTCGGTGTTCTCGTGGCATTGAGATCACCGCTCCCTGCACATGCAAGTGTGACGTCCATGTCATGAATGTCTTGAGCATTGTCAATTGGCACTGCGGAACTTACTTCAATACCACGCACGATCACCTCCTCCTCGTGACTAGATTGTGCTGTAATCAACGCATCGTACTTATCGAACGGAATCAGCGGCTCTGGCAGCCTTCGGAAAAACAGCTTGTACAGAGTGCCAATGATGTTCACCTACAGCCACAACAGCATTGCAAGTGATCATTCACGTCACTGGCGAGTCGCATCGGTCGCAAGCCAACAAACGCGCTGACCTCTTCCGGTTCGAGGGTGGGCGCTGCAAAGAAGGTTGGTGTTTTGTTTGAATCGATCAACTTTTGCGCATGATTCAAATCATCCTGACGCGACAACACACATTGTGATTACGACAGCGACCTACAAACGCCACGAAACAGACGCGGCAACTTGCTTGTGGGGGAGGAATGCGAAATAGCCCTTCCTGACCTAGGGCATGCTTCTGCAGCAGCGACTCCAGTTGAATGAGGAACAGTGGGACGCCGTGTTGGTTCGACTCCAAAGCCGCCAGCGGTTGCCCAAACACTGCCCCGGCCTGCCGCAAAAAGCAAGCAGCGAGAGAGCGAGAAAGCGTTCAGTGTCGCAAACACCGGATAGAGCGGCACAAAGTTACAACAACGTACCGGTTGCACGGGCGCAGGTGCGGGGAGGCCCGGAGGCTTTGCGCCACCACCTCCACCGCCCGCTGCGCTTGCTGCTTTTTTGGCGTCGGCTTTTGCCTTCGTGATGGCGTAGGCCTCGGCCAGTCTCTGTAGTTTCGGTGCGTGCCGCACTTCATGAGCAACAACAAATCTGGGAACGAAGCTCTTGATGTCCTCCTTGGCTTCCAGTTCAGCTGCCAACGATGCTACGCATGGCAGGTAGTGGACCTTCTTCCAAAATTTACGACTAACCATGAAAAGCACAAACCGGAAAAACGCTTTCGCTGAGTCAGGTGCGTGAATTACGAACAGTGACTTGATGTTTTTTTTGTACGGTCGAGGAAGGATAGAGTACACCTGTGTGACAATCACAACTGATGAGAGACATTGCTGTGGAACTGGGCGCCGTACGGGAGGGAATATTTGATGCAAACAGTGCACAGCAGTCACAAATCAAATCGACAAACCTCGGAAAAAAGGAAGTGGAACAAGCGAAAGCTGAACTTCATCTTTGTGGCGAACAAAACAACGTTGTATTCGACTTTCGAGATGTCGTCGAGGCTCAGCAAGAAAAAGCATTTGAGCCGCTCAACAAAATCCTTGTCCTGGAGCCGCTTGATGTCCACTAGTCCAGGGCTCATGACGACGATGGGTCGTCCATCGGCTCCGCGAATGTCTGGCAGCTGTAGCACCCCAAGCGATTTGGCTTCCGTTAGGTTGAGCCTCTTCGCACGCTCGATGAGTTGTCGGTACGCTTCTTGTTTGTCGTCCATTGTGACCCTTGCGCGATCGATAGAGCAGTCCCGAACCGCAGTCTCCGGCGTTGATTTCCGGAGTGGATTTGTGGTCGAGTAGCAATTTGTGAGGGGCGTGCTGTTAAGCACAGCCGCGAGACGAGAAGGCTGGGTGTTGCACCGTCGGCAACGGGAGAACAAAGCGCGGAAAAACACGGCACGACAAAAGCGTATCCCTGGAGCGGGCATATGCCGACGGCGAATCAACGCCGCATGATCACTACACAAAGGTTTATTAGAGGCCCCGTGCCGACCTTTCTTGCCTTCAATTCTCACTCATCTCAGCGAGTGCTGCAAACTCAACCGCACCCACCGGCACTTCAAATCAATGTGACTCAACCCAAAGGGACGCGACGCCACGCCACGCAAATTTCCGTACAGCTGCGACAAACAGTGAACCCATCGTTGCGCAACTCAACTCAACTCAACTTCAACTCACCGTCGAACTCCAACTTCGAAACACTTCGAACACTTCGAACACTTCGTTGTGTCGTCGTTCGTCGTTCGTCGTTCCTTTGTCGTTCGTCGTTCGTCGTTCTTTTTTCATTCGTCGT
>ENA-OWNT01002321-OWNT01002321.1-seawater-metagenome-genome-assembly--contig:-NODE-2321-length-20158-cov-5.197600_pt1 | contig 20158 bp, 14 predicted proteins | sample MGYA00238136_ERZ651165 | MGnify/ENA primary metagenome ERZ651165 (study PRJEB26861, sample SAMN08777766) | seawater metagenome | isolation source: coastal seawater | place: USA: Florida | collected...
AAGCCAAGCGGTTACTTTACTAAAGCCTGCAGTCGTCACTGAGTCAACATAATCAACGCCAGGTACGGTTGAGGTTACGCGTTCAATAGGCTCTGTCACATAGCCTTTGACGACATCAGCAGATGCACCGGTATACACCGTATTGATAACCAGTGACGCACTTTCAATTTTAGGATATTGCTGTACTGAAATCTTTTGCGCGGCGTTTAAGCCTGCCAAGATGATCAATACAGACAGTACAATCGCAAGTACGGGGCGATTGACAAAAATGTCCATAAAAGAAGGTTTGTTTTCATGTAATGCGCTCATTACTGACCTCCGATGTTGTCGTCCGTCGTGGCTAATTGCTCATCGAATGGCGCGGTATAAACCAAAATACCTTCTCTTAATTTAAATGCGCCTTCGCCAGCGATAAACTCACCGCCATTTAGGCCAGACAATACAACTTGTTGGTCACCTAACTTTTCACCTAATGTCACTTGGATTGGTTTAGCGCGCCAGTTTTGTTGATCATCTTTTTCAAGTGCATAGACAAACTCTCCAAAGTGACTGCGAGTGATGGCAGCGGTTGGCACGACAACCGCATTGGTTGTGTATAGCGGCACATGCACGCTGGCAATTTGGTTATGACTGAGCGCACCATCTAGATTCTCGATTTCGGCTCTATAGCTTTGTTGTCGAGAGTTGGCATCTAGCATCGGCATTTTAGCGATGACTTTTGCTACAACTTCTGATGTTTTTTGATTAACCAGTGCGATTTTCATTTCTTCGCCGATTTTAGGCTGGCGAAGTGTTTGCGGCACTGAGAAATCGACCCAAATTGTGTCGTTCAGGCCCACTAACGTGGTGATTTGAATATTTGCATCGATAAGTTGACCAACTTGATATTGGCTTAGGCCAACTTGGCCTGTGAAAGGAGCGGTAACGGTTTTTTTGTTAATAACGGCATTGAGGTTTTCTACTTCGGCTTTAGCAACGGCTACGTCAGCGCGGGCTTTGTCGACTTCATCTGGGCTAATACGCTTTTGTTGCAGAAGTTTAGTTACTCGTGCATAGGTTGATTCAGCCAAAGTAACACGCGCTTTTGCAGCAGCAAGCTTAGCTTTTTCGACACTTGTATCTAAGCGCAGTAACACTTGGCCTTTTTCGACAATGTCACCAGGTTTAAAGCCAACGTAAGTGATAGGGCCCGGATACTCATTACTAATATCAATAATGCTCGGTGCTTTTAACTGGCCGATCACCTTGCTCGTTTGCGTGTACTCAATCGTTTCAGCGTAAACGCTAGTCACTGACGCCGAAGGCTCTGGAAAAGATTCGCCAAAGGCGATCATGGCTTGAATTTGGTTAAATTTGGTAAGTCCTAGTCCGCCTATAACCGTAAAGATAATAACAATGCTGACAATCCAGCGTTTAATATTCATGGTGTTGCTCCCTTAACGTAATTCTAAATTAATAAGTGCTTGCTCAATTCGCTCAAGAGAATCTGGTGTGATTGGAGACTGCCAGGGGTAACTATTGAGAAGGCGAATTGTGCTGCGAATGATTGGTGCGTTGAAGGCAATAGGCTCTAGTAGTGAGGCTGTACCCTCGATAATTTGTTGTTGTTGCTTAACACGTATAACTTGCTCGTAACCTACGGTCAGAGCCCAGCCGCTAACGATAATTTCTTCAATAACTTCACTTAAATTAGGCACCTCTTTGAGCTCGCCGGCATTGATCCCATCCATGATGGCAAGCTTGAAACCTTGCTCGCAAAGGTTACAGGCTTCAATCATTTTGCCTGACCACAATGACGAAGCACGTTTGATCACCGCTTCGTTGGTTGCGTAAGACTGCAGCTCATAATCAAACTCAAAGCATTGCAGCTTTTTAGGGGCAATCAAGGTGACTGCCAACATTTTTTCTGGGGTAGAAAGAGGAAGTTTTAAAACACGCTCGAACACCGATGAGGCATGTCTAAACGATTGAAATGCAAGCGCAAGTACGATGTCTTCTTTACTTTGAACAAACTTATATACAGAGCCCATCGACAAGCCTGCAAGGCGGGCAATCTTTGCCATGGTGAAATCGGTAATTGAGGACTCTTGAATACACTGAACAGCCGCATCAAGGATCATTGCTTGTTGCTGTTCAGGGCTGAATTTTGGTGCTGGCGCCATACTTTTTATCTCTTAAATCTGCAGAATAACCACATTCGAATGGTATTCGAATGTGGTTATTCTAGTTTTGTTTGGGGTTTTGTCAACCAATGGCTGGCTAGAAAACCCACTTATTTGATTTTAAAAATTGCTTATTAAATAAACTCAGAGAGTTAGCTTAAAGCGATTGAGTGACGCACTTTAAAACCTCGAGTAAGGCTAAGGTCAAGGATATATTTGAAAGTTTTTGAGAATGGTTTTAGAAAGCACTATTTAATCGCTGGTGGGCTTGTAAAAACTAATGATGGTCGGATCTTGAACTAAGCAAAGATTGTTACAGCAAGACCATGCACACTACCCATACTTACAGTGTCATGAGAAGATACCACAAAAATGGGGAAGGGCATCTTGTCGTTTAAATGCATCGGTATTTTAGATTTCATTTCGACTGACTAAGCTAGGTTCGACAATTGGTTTACCGTCTTTATGAAAAAATGGATTAGGGCTACCTTTTCCAAGGATTTTCCAGATAAATAGCTTTCTCAAGATAGTAAACAAAAGGCGAGTCTTTGATTTGCCAGCTTTGAGTTCGTCTGAAGGGTTTCCTGTGGCATGCTCTATATAACAGAGCCAATGATAGGGCCTATTTTAAAGTCGATATTTTGATCTGATGCGATAAAAGAATGTATCAATCCAACAAAAGGTAAATTTACTCCAACTGTATTTCCTATTGGCGTTTGACAGCATGATGCATACCAGCGATATAAACCTTTGTCACTGAATTTCAGACATGAAATATTTTCCAAACCATGATTAATTGTTATCCGAGAAGGGTCGATTTGGAATATCTCTGTACCACCAAATTCATTTAAAATATCATCAGCCTTATCGAACTGTTTGGCAAAGTTTCGGCAATCTTCACAGTAGCAAACCAATCGATTACCGCACCCTGGTTTTACATTACTAACGACACCTGTTACTTCCCCACATTTACACTTTAATTTTAAATCTTCCACTTGAACTCCATTTTATGCAGGACTGAATGACATCACTTCTCATAAGCCATTAACATTATATTTTTAGTTATTTAGAATCAATATATTATGTACCAATTAAAAAGTATTCGAGCATTTCAAACGAATTGAAGTGTCATTGAATACTTTAACCATTTCCCCAATGGAACCTTTGCCTACTCTTACAATCATTGAAGACTGTATTTTTATCTAGGCGCAGATTAACGTCTGTTAACGCCAACTATAAGTAGTAATTCTCCAACTAAATCCATGTGGTTTGTGGTGATATAAGAAATTGCGGCATTGTTGCCAGTTAATATTTGCAGAGAGAAGAAAAAAGAGATTATATGCAGAGGCATGCAATAAGGCTGAACAGATCTGCCTTATTGCATTAAGAATTAAATAAGAACGAGTAGGGGGTTCTTATTCGATTATTTAAGTACGGTTTTCTTTAAAACTTCGGCACTGTCGGTGGTAATAAACTCAACGATTTTGCCATTTTCGATTTTGAAAATACTGACCTTATCGCCTTCGCTTGGTAAAAATGCCAGTTCATTGTCTTCTTTGCCCAATACAATGGCGTACTTTTGTTTTTGCATTTTTGGAATTGCAATATAGCTGCTAATTAAGCCCGGCATACCGCTAATATCGGCATAATATTGAATGTTGGCTTGTTGTAGCGTTTCATCGGTTTGCCCTGCAAACGCATCGCGCGTTACGCGGCTGCTATCCATGTCATGGGCAAGGACTAGCCATTGGGTACTAGATTTTAGTGAATGCGGTTTATCGAATTGATCGTTAAGAGTCGGGAGCTCGACGTTATCGCCAATCGACAATACTTTTGCGTTTGCAGCAAATGTCAGTAACAGAGTAGAAAGAACAGCGATTTTTTTTAACAGATGCATAGTGGCATACCTTATAAAGTGATGCGTGCTATTTTTAGCTGTTATCTATAAATTGTCTAGCATCTTGTGCAAAGTGAAATGTCAGATAAAGTCGATGAAAAAAGCCAGCATCCTGCTGGCTTTGGTGTGCAGTTAGTGCTTTAGCGATTAACTAAAGCTTGTTTTTTGAAACCGTGATTTCGGCAAGGGTCTCTTTAAGCATATTTATATGCTCTTCGCCTTTGACTTTTGATAGCCCGATATCAATGACGCTTTTAGCTTCGCTAAGTTGGTCCATTTTTGCCAAAGCACGTGCCCAGTACTCGTATAAAAAGGTTTCTTGCTCGTTAAAAGTCACTGCAATTTCTAACAAGAAAACGGCGTATTTTGGTGAAGTTTCCCAGCTGTCATACGCTAAGTTTGCCAGCTCTCTATCAGTGAGGTTAAGTGCATTCAACAGGGCTTTCGTCTGCTTTTGATAGCCTTGTCTTAAATCAGTTAATGATTTTTCTGATTGTTTTATATCATTTAACAGTGCGAGCAGTTTATCGAGCGATTGCTCGCGCTGAGTTTTAAGAGCTTTCCAGCTTTTCTCGACTTCATTCGTTGCGAGCTCAATGGCTTTGTCGAGCGCTTGATCTTTTTCGGTTGCAACATGCGGTACTACACCCACCGTTTCCCAATTGGTTTTGGTGACAGGGTTTATAGCAGCACCCGTTGCAACAAACATTCTAAAGTTGTCGTTGATGGTAAACATACCGCCAGGGTTCGCCGCGCCTCGGGTGGTCTCACCCACCAAAGTGGCGCGTTTTCTGGTTTGCATGTTGTAGCTAAACTCTTCTGCCGCAGACGCGGTACGATTACTGGTTAACACATACAGAGGTACATCTGGCAGTTTGTCACCGGCGACTTCGTCTAAAACGTGGTAGTCGATGGTTTCGTTGTCTTCTCTGTAATATAAGCTGTTTAGTAACAGAGGTTCATCAAAGAAGTAACTACATAAATACTGCACTGTTCTTGGTGAGCCGCCGCCATTTTTACGTAAATCGATAATGATGGCGTCAGTATTCGCCAGTAGCTGCATTGCCGAATCGATATAGGGTTGGCTTTCTGTTAAGCGATAAAAGCCACGTAAGTCCATATAGCCAATGTTATTTTCAAGTACTTTTGCGCCAACCACGCCTTTGTTTTGTGAGCCAAAGTGAGGTGGGTTGAGTAAACTATCGCGTAAACGAGATTCTGCACCTTTAACTTCTTGATTAACGGGATTTGCTCTCACTCTTAGGTGACGATCTTGGGCGGTTTCTTCTAACCAAGTCGAGAGTGCTCTGGCAAATTCTTCGCTGTCAGTGTGAGCGGCAAACTCGCCTTGCTCGAAAGCCTGCTTTAACTTTTGATTGGTCTTTGTTGCTACTTTAGGATAAACATAATGTTCAGCCATTAACTGGCTTACTTTGTCGATAACTTGTTGTTTTTCGTCTTTTGAAATAGCTTGGGCAAGTGCTGTTTGGCTGTTTAAGCCTATGAGAAGTGCAATAGAAAGTGCGGTTTTCTTAAATGATGTCATAGCATTTTTTCACAAAGTGTCCTTGTTAAGAAAAACCTACCAAGTTCGCACACGTAAAAATTGTAAAAAAGTTAAGCAAGCTTAAAAAGGGTCGTATTTACCTATGAATCGATTGTTGATTGCTGCTTGAAAACCTTGATTTAAATGTGGTTCAGCCGAGTTTAAATATCGTTTGGGTGTTTGCCCAAGCAGGCTTTTAAATTCTCTATTTAAATGAGCTTGGTCAAAATAACCGGCGTTGATAGCTGACTCTGTGAGTGTTTGTGTGGCCGATTGGCTGTGCAGTAAAAAGTTGTTTAAACGCCAAATTTTGCAGAGTTCTTTGGGTAATAGGCCGATGTTATCGAGAAAGTGTTGTCTGAGTGTGACTTTACTTATTGAAAACGTCTCACACATCTCGGAGATTTTTATATCGCCTCGGGCATTTAATATGGCGTTGGTCTCGGCTCTTAAGCGCTCAGAGATAACATAGTCATTGGCAATAAATTGGCTATGCAGCCAAGGCGTTATTTTCTCTATTATTGGCTGCATCTGTATGTTGATGTGGTCTTCATTTAATTGAGTTAATAGCGGTAAAACATCGTTTAAGTAGCCTGAATGACTGAGTAATTGTGTGATTGATTCTATGGTGTTTTTCACTTCGAGGGATGACATAAAATGCTGCTTTAGAAATGAAAACGGTTTTAGCCTCACGCCAAAAATCCACTGCGGATGTTTGCTATAGAGTGTGTATGCACTGATCTGTTGACCAAGTATTGATACGCCAGTGGGAACTTGCTTGATAGGCAACTGTTTATCAATTTTTGAAAAGCCAATAGGCTGGCTGTGTAAAAGTAAATCAAAGACGCCTTGCGGGATAAATAACGTATGCTTTGAAAGGTTTTGGCACCAAAATACTTCTACCGAATGAGATAGCCAAGCTGGGGGCAGAAGCTCGAAGTAGTACTTTGATTGCACCATTATTTACTTATCATCGCATACATAAAACATACTCAATCGCTTATGCCATGCTGGCAAACGATAAAATAGTAAAAACAGTAAGCGTTGTTTTTAAGTCCTGCGACATTCAATTTCCTTCTGGGCTCATGGCTAATTTGGTTAAGCTAATATAAGGGGTCTTATTGCACTTTTAAATTGATAAATCGTTACGGTATGTGTCATTGAGCTTTTAAAACCAATCCTTTTTTACCTTGCTTTTCTATTTTGTTCATATTTTTTCCTTAATTTGGGTTTAGCCTAAAAATTGGGGCACTTATAAGTGGCTTAATGCTTCATAACTTTATGAATTTAAATTAAATAATAATAAATATCGAATTTACACAATTAAGGAAACGTGTAATCAAGCACTCAAAAGTTGTTTACAGGAGTAATCAACGAAGGAGAAAAAACATGTTTGGACAAGGTCACCAAAGCGGTTTAGCTAAACTCTGTTACGCATCTTTGTTTAGCGCCGCACTTTTTGTAAATGCAAGTACATCAATAGAAACGAGCGCACCGACTGAACTCATTGCTAAAGTACGCACCAGTACTGAAGTGGGTTTGAGCTGGCAAGCACCAGAAGGTGTATCGGGAATACGTGCTTATCGAGTCTTTCGTGATGGTCAGCGTATTGGTCGCACAGCAATGACTTTTTTCGTCGACTCAACGGCGTCACCCGGCGTGGAGCACACTTATCATGTTCAAGCGGTGGCGCGTGACAAGGTCACAAGCCTTGCTTCGAATAGCGATACTGTAAAAACTTTAGCGCATGACAATAATGATGGTCTGAGAAATGGTTCGGTGATCCGCATTGGCATCGAAAGACTTAGCGACCATTGCGGCAGCAACGATGTGACAGCGATTGCCGATGATGCTTTAAATGATTGCTTAGACAAAGTCCTTGATAGTGCAGGTATTGCCCCACAATTAGAAAACTTACAGGCATATGTTGCCCGCTATCGCCGTCAGGAAGATAGAGAGCTTATTGAGTTAGGTAAACGCCTATTCTTTAGTAAAGCGCTGAGCCAGAACCACGATACCTCATGCGCATCATGTCATCATCCAGCTGAAAGCTGTGGTAGTGATGGACTTTCTCTGTCAATTGGTGTGAATGCTGAAAACCCAGATGTAATGGGGTTAGGTCGAACCGATGGCAGTACAGTACCTGCGGTGGGCAGAACCTCACCAGCGGTGTGTAACTCAGCCCTTTGGGTTGGCAGTATGTTTTGGGATCAGCGTGTAAAACTCAGGCAGGCCAATCGTGATAGCGAAGTAGGGCTTGTTTCAACCGCGCCAATTCAAACTCCTGAGCTTGATGTAACTCGTGCAATGAACGAACAAGTTGACGCAAACGATCCGCTACGTTTATTGATGGCACAAGCACACTTCCCAATTACTGCCGCTGCTGAAATGGGTGACCCAAGTGGGTTTGAATCACCGCAAGCCTACCGCGAATTCATTGCTGCTAGATTATCGACTCAGTGGAAGCCGCTATTTGCAAAGGCATTTGGTGACGACTCAGTTAGTTTTATGAGAATAGCTCGTGCTATGTCGGCATATCAGGCGTCATTTATGTTTATAGACAATCCTTTCTTTGATTATGTGCAGGGCGAGCACGATAAATTAACGGCGGATGAAAAACGTGGCGCATTATTTTTCTATACGGGGGCCGGGTGTGCCAATTGCCATGATGGCGCGATGTTTACCCCAGAGCGTACGCGCGGGCCACTTTACCCGCAAATTGGCGCACATGGTGTTGCCGATGGTAATGCGAAAAACCAATTCAGAATGCCAAGTCTGCTTAATGTCGGCATAACAGCACCGTATGGAGATAAAGGCGTATTTGCTTCACTAGAGCGCGTGATTGAGCACTACTCAGATGTAACAGGCTCTTTAGAAAGGTTTTATGGCGAAAAAGAGACTTGTGAGTTACCACAATTTCAGCACTTGAGTGAGTCACAGTGTGATGAAGTCGTGGGTGAAGCAGGCACATTCGTGCTAGACCTTAACGCGCAAAATAGAGCGGATTCTGACCGCGGTGATGATGCCATTATTCGCGGTTTTAGTTCGCAAGAAGTGCAATTTCTGGCTGCATTCTTACGATCATTGACTGATCCAGAAGCCAAGGCTGGCAGTAATGAAATTAGGGCCTTGATACCGCCACGAGATGGTGGACCTGATGGTCATCAATTTGATGCTGTCGATAATGAAGGTAATGTGCTTTAAAAGCGCCCACTCCCCCATGATAGTGCATCCGAGCACTAAAGCAGTTGGGCGATACAAGTAAGCAAATACAAGGTGCTCTTATGAGCACCTTTTTCTTTTTAGCCTAAAGCAAAAAATTAGATTAAACCTATACTTATACAAATCCTTAAAATAGACCTCTTATTTAAGAGGATTGGTATTAACCTAAGGCCTATTAAACGGGAAATCTATTTACTATATGAAAAACCTAATAGCTAGAAGTCTTCGCTTGAAACTATTTCTGCTATTTGCACTTTTGCTAATAGGCTTTTCATCTGTTCATTTACTGATCCGATACGCTTGGACAATACCTCAGTTCATTGAACTTGAAGTTGAAAACGATAAAAAAGATATTAGAAAGCTCGGTTCGGCATTTTCTAGAATTCAAAGTGAAATGCAAAGACTGATATATGATAATGCAGTCTGGGATGAGATGATCCGCGTGATTAAAGAGCGGGATCTGGCGTTTTTAGAAGAGAATTATCATATCCCAGAGTCACTAGCTTCACTCAATCTTAATGGTATGCATTTTTATGACGCTTCGGGTGAACCGGTGAGTCATTTTGCCTTGGAAAATAATGGCTCTGTTATCTTAGACTCCGTTTTCCAAACTGCCAGTTCGACCGAAAAGCGACAGTTTTTAATTGTAAAAGAACCAGAGCTCCCGGCTGCAAAAGTACTTGGATTCAAATCTGGGATCATCCAAGGTAAGCAACATCCAGTGTTATTTGTTAGCGGTAGTATAGTCCCATCGACTGGGGTGGGTGATGTGGTTGGTACCATGTTGGTTTGGACTTATTTGGATGAAAAGGTCAGTCAGCAACTCAGCGATTTAATGCAGCGCCAAATAATGCTCTTTGAGTATTCAGCTTTACCGCAAGGAAAGTCTGTTATTCCGTTCGATAAGTACCAAGATTTTCCTCAAATTCGTTCATCCGAGCAAAAAATATATATTTCTTTTAATGATGTAAATGGCAATGCAAGTATCGTAATGGCCTACGCAAAACCTAAGCGAATGTTCGATGATAATTTAATTGAATATTCTATGGGGATTGCGCTGTTAAGTTCTATTTTAATCTTAGCTTTAATCTATTTGCTGATTAATAAAATGGTGATTATTCCTTTAACATCTTTGCGAGAAACTGTTGTAAAAGTGATTGATCAAGGCAATTATTCGCAGGCAACAAATATACAAAGACAAGATGAAATAGGCCGCTTAGCAAGTCTCATAGACGGCTTGTTTGCCACCGTAAACTCTCAACAGACGATTTTGGTTGAAGCGAATAAAAAATTGCAAAAATTGAGTGATACTGATGAGCTGACAAACATCGCTAACCGACGCTCTTTGATGCACTTTTTGGAGATGATAGAACAACAACGTGAGTTGTCATTGTTTCCTGTGAGTATGATCATGCTCGATATTGATCACTTCAAAACTTATAACGATTTTTATGGGCACCAAGCCGGCGATACAGTTATTTGCCAAGTGGCAGAGGTATTGTCGAAAAATACGCGTTCAAATATGGATTTAGTCGCCCGTTACGGTGGCGAAGAGTTTACGATTGTGCTCACGCAAATCAGCAAAGAAGAAGCTTTATTAGTCGCGAATAAACTCAAGCAAGCAATTTTCGATTTGAAAATTAGTCATCAAAAATCGCAGACGGCAGAATTTATCTCAGCATCATTAGGATTGACGAGTTGTGAACAAGCAGATGACTTTGATATTGAGCAACTATTCAGAGTAGCAGACTCAGCTTTGTATGAAGCAAAAGAAGCTGGGCGAAACTCAGTAATAAGTAAACCCTATCAGCTTTCGACGACCTTAAATAAGCAAGCAAAGCGTTATTAAGTTTGTGGTTGAGTGGTGTATGAATATAGTGATTTTAAAAACTGTTTTATTTGTACATTGGCTTATGCCAATTCTAAATCACTTTTAATTATTTCTATGGGCAAAGCCTGTCGCTAACTGCACTGAGCGTTTTCACTTTAAACAACCAAGTAGTTAAAACGTCACCTAATATCGCTAAGCATTTTTATCTCAAAGTTAGGCCACTTAATTCTGTGGACTGGGGTTACGCGTTCAGTCCTATTTCTATCCCATGATTTGCAATATGCAACTCAGAACGAAAAACTACACTTTTTAAGGTTTTATGGTGATTGATTTATAAGGTTTTTTTATTGGTATAAAAGTTGGTTCTCTAGAGTATCAATCTCTTTGGAGAAACGCTGATGAAACGCATACTTACCTTTTCCGCACTATCATTCATACTTTCTGCCTGTGGTGGCGGGGGGGCAGATGAAACTTCGTCTGTGAAGACTACGCAAACGCCAAGTAGTGATACGTCTTCGACTCAAACGCAAACACAATCAGAAACTCAAACACAACCGCAATCAAATAAGCTAATTGACAGCAAAGCCGCTGACAATGCGCAATTTTCGCAATTTAAATCACAAAATATGAATATCGATATTTCAGGGCTAGGCTTTGAAGCGAAAACGGTTTATTTGAAGATTTATACCTTTGACAACAAAACTCTTTTCTTGGGCAAAGTACCCAATTCACCAAATTTTGAGTTCTACTTACCTAATGACGTAAGCAAAGTTAAATACGATGTGTTTTCGACTGTTAAAACCGACCCACAAATCACGAAGGAGTACGAGCTATGAAAACATCAATTTTAGCGTGTGCTTTGTTGATTGCGAGCACTTCAGGTTATGCGGTTGAAAGTATCATGTTCAAAGATACGATTAATAAAGGCGTTGGTGAAATTGACTTATTTGCACCTCATTCTAGTAGTTACTTCAAAGACAGATTAACTGGGGCCATGCTTGAAGAATACAAGCAGCAAAATAGCAATGCTTTGGTATTTGCTGTGGATGTGAATGAAGCCGCTAATGGTACTGAGAAAGCAAGTACCCAAGGCGTCACCGTTGAAAGTGCAGTGCTTACATTTGATATGGGTTCTGAGGTTGTAACTTGTAATGTTTTCACAACTAATACAGGCGCTATGTTAGCAAAAGCAGGCACAACGACACGGCAAGAATACTACACCTTAATAGGTGCAACAGGAAGTAGCCATATTACTCCAAGTACTGACAGTGACATTTTTGGCAGTGATTTTGGCGGCACTATGCGTATGCCAATAGACGAGTCATCATGTACTGGTAGTAGCTTAGATTTAAGCAATGCCCAATCGGCGACTTTATCTATTCGCTTTCTTGAGGTGAATGAAAGCTTAGGCGACCCTGAGGCATTTTATGACTTTTCAAATGGCCCTGAAGATTTAGCAATCTTAAGTGCGAATGATGTTTCGTACTTAGAATATGCGCAACCGGGTGTTGACGAAGCTCCTTTAGTAATAGCACAAAGCCAAGTTGTTGAGCCGGTTGATAGTTGGTTGTTTTATCCAACCAGTGACAGCTTTTTCGTAGTGAGTTACGAGGACCAGTACCCTAATTTAGGCGATTATGACTTTAATGATCTTCTGGTGGGTTACAGAGTTGGCTTTGGTTTTACGAATAATGATGAAAGCGGGGCATTAGAGGTTGTATCAGTCATCGTCACAGGTTATATGATTGCCCGAGGTGCAAATTATGATCATGATTGGTACTTACATATTCCAATTAATGAATCGGTGTCAGGTAACCTAACTATGAACTTATTCAAAGAAGATAGTGTGGAACAAGTGACTGGATTTCCTGTCACCACTCAGGTTACCAATGCACTAGATGTTAAAGTGTTAGCTAACAGTAAGTCACTTATGCATATCAGCAATCAAGCCTTTGTGAATACTTTGAGTGATGTCGAGAAAATTAAAGGCAAGAAGTTTTCATTTACCTTTAATCTAGATACACCATTTCCTGCGAGTGCTTTAGGTCAACCACCTTATGACCCTTACCTACATGTGCTTAACACAGGCCAAGAAATTCACTTGCCAGGACAAGTAACGCGTATTGCAAGCTCTGCAAACTTTGGTGATACCAGTAACTTTAAAGATGAAAATAATTATCCATATGCACTAATTTTCCCAGATGACTTTTATCCGCCTTTAGAGGGCGTCGATATTGGTGATGCATATAATGATTATTTGAATTACACGCAAAACCCCAATCAAACAAACGAGACTTGGTACATGGCACCCGATACCAATAAGACAAAGAACATAGGAAAGGCATTCTGGAAGTGGTAGGTCAAGATACTATTTATAGTTCTAATTATTCAAGTGTGCTTTCGACTCATTGGAAATAACAGTTGAAATGAAAGCACGCTTAGCCGACGCTTGATGCTTTTTATCATGTTTTATGATGTTTTTTTAATCTTTTTAACAAGTTGTATTTTTTATTAACAAAAAAGCAGAAAGCCTTTACTAGCTTATTATTTGACCTAAACTGGTTATAACTCTAATTAATTATTTTAACTTGTTAAAAATGGTAATTTTTATAAGGGATAACTATGTTTAAACCAAAGAAATTAGCTGAAGCTATTTCGTGCTTACTTATTATTTCAACGCCCTTGGTTACTTTGGCTGATGACACAAAGAAAATAGAAACGATAGAAGTTACAGCTACTAAACGCTCGGTGAATATTCAAGAAGTACCAGTTGCAGTTTCAGCATTAAGTGGCGAGCAAATGAAGAATCTTGGTATCAGCAGCTTCCAAGATTATATTGAGTTCTTACCAAATGTTGTTTTTCAAGGAACTGGGCCAGGACAGAATGAAATTTATATAAGAGGAGCGGCTACTTCACAAACAGGCATTGCCGTGTCTTCAGTTCAAGCACTACAGCCCTCAGTTGCTCTATATCTTGATGAAGTGCCTGTATCAATGCAGGGTCGTAACTTAGACATTTATGCAACAGATATAGAGCGGGTTGAAGTTTTACCAGGTCCTCAAGGCACGTTATTTGGTGCAAGTTCTCAAGCAGGTACTGTGCGTATTATTTCTAAAAAACCAGATCATTCAGGCGTCGCCGCTGGTGTAGATATGAGTACAAGCTTCACAAAAGGTGGAGATATGAGTAACTCAGTCGAGGGGTACTTTAACCTTCCTATCACTGATGATTTTGCAGTACGCGTAGTAGGTTATTCAGATCATCAAGGAGGCTGGATTGATAACGTACAAAATGTAGCGGGAGAGGGCGGCTATATTGGCAGTGCAATTCATCTAGATCGTGTTTCACTTGGAAAGTTGGCTGATCCAAAAAATACACCTATAAAGTCACCAAGTAACTCAGATCTAGTTGAAGATAATTTTAATGATGCGACATATTCTGGGGTCAGAGTTGGCTTATCATACTTAATCAATGATGATTGGAAAATAGTTATTCAACATACGGCACAAACATTAGAAACCGAAGGTGTATTTGCTGTTGACCCATCCTATGATGATGATGAAAGCACCAGCCGTTTTGAACCTGAAACTAACCAAGATGTATTTGACTTGATGACTTGGACTTTGGAAGGGCGGTTAAATCAGTTGGATGTTGTATACGCTGGTGGCTATTTAGATCGTCAAATTGACGCTACCGTTGATTACATTGGCTATACCAACGGTGGTGCATTTGCGACGTATTATGCGTGTAGTTATGGTGGTGCTCCTGAAGAAGAGAAATGCTTTGATCCTTCAGGTTATTATAAAGAAGATACTCACTCATCACGCTTCACTCAGGAACTTCGTTTTAATACCTCGGTCGACAACCCATGGCGTGTTACAGCTGGTATTTATTATGATACGCAAGAGTTAGGTACTGTTGGTGAGTTTGAACTTGGTGCCAAAGGAAAGTTTCCAGATGGATTTAATCGTATAATCACTGGCGAAGGCACTAACAATGGCGGTCGTCCATTCGCACCAGAAGTTAGCTTTGTAAATGATGTAACACACGAAATTAATCAAATAGCTGTGTTTGGGCAGTTTGAATATGACTTAAGTGAGACGGTGACGGCAAGTATCGGTGCGAGGTGGTATGAGGTTGAAGACATTTATACAGGGGCGACCTCTTCAGCTAATGACGGTGGAGTAACAAAACGGATCCGTGCTTTTGGAGGTAGCGATCAAGATATACTGAGCTTCTTTGGTGACGAAGAGGGGCAGGCTATTTTAAGTGCTATCGATTCAGGTCAATTAGAGACTGATTTACTCGACAGTGATGGAGTATTAACAGTAGATGACACCATTTTTAGGCTTTCAATAGATTGGAAAGCAACAGACGATGTGATGTTCTTTGCTACATACTCAGAAGGGTTCAGACCCCCTGTGACAGCAAGAACAGGTGGTGCGTTGGCTAGTAATCAAACACCTGGTTCAGCTTTTGAAGGGTATCGCATACCAGTTTACTCGCTTACCGATACACTAGAAAATTACGAGTTGGGTATGAAAGGTGATTTTTTTGATGGTGTTGTACGCTTCAATGCGACCGCTTACACATCAGAAATCTCTGATTTACAGACTTCTCGATTTGATCCAACGAATATTGCATTCTTCTATTTTACTGATAACGTCGGCTCTGCAGATATAAGTGGTGTTGACGCCGACTTTACTTGGATGGCAACCGATAACCTGATGTTTTCTGGTGCATTTAGTATTCTTGATACAGAGATAACCTCACTTAATTCGACGATGCAAAATATTTCTGCACCAGTAGGAAGTTCGCTACCTTACTCAGCAGACTTTTCTGGCAACTTACAAGCTAGATATTTTTATGAGCTCGATAATGGTTGGGAAGGTTATGTAAATGGCGCGCTTTCTTATACAGGTGAAAGACTTTCAGGTATGTTTATGAACGCATATGTATCTGAAGACACCCATAAATTAGTATATGGAACTGGCACAGGTTTGAAGATACAACAGGAGGCTTCTGCTGGAGTTTACAAGGGGGTTGATTTTACTGACGGTCAAGGGAACCAATTTGCTGGTGGACGATACGTTGCTGACGCTTATATGCTTGCGAATTTAAGTTTTGGCGTTTCGAATGGTGATTGGAAAGCAGAACTGTTTATTGATAACTTATTCGATAAACACGCTGAATTGTATATTGATGAACAACAATTTACACCAAAAGTGGTCACTAACAGACCGAGAACAATAGGAATGCGTTTTTCATATCAATTTATGTAAATTAATTGAGTGTTTTAGGCGCCTTTAGTCAGTGTGTACTGAATGCTAGAAATGTCTTAAGAGGGGTAAGCTTTCAGTTTGCCCCTTTATTATGTATAGGAAATAATAATTATAATGACTATTCAAGAGCTAAAAATCTCTTTGCAAAAGGGGGATTTTGAAGGCGTTATCAGCGCTATAAATGACAAACTTTTAGTTAAAGAAACACTAAATAGTAATGACAAACATGAATTATATTATTTGAAAGCAGTCGGTCAAAGGTATTTGGGAGCATACCAAGAAGCAATACAAACAACTCAGCTATTGTTGAGTCTCACCCCTGGATATGGTCGAGGTTACCAAGAGTTGGGCTACAGCTTTCAAAAATTGTCAGAGGCAGAACATGCGATTGGCGCCTTCCAAAAAGCAGTTACACTTAATTCTGCATTGATCTCTTCTTGGCAGCAGTTAATAAATCTTTATGGAGCAACTAATCACTCTGGTTTAGCGGCCGCGCAGGAGCAATTGGCCAATATAACAAAACTGCCAAAAGCATTACTCAATGCAATGGACCTAATGTATGAGGGCAAACTATATAAAGCAGAGAAGTTATGTCGTAGTTTTCTGTCGAAACATAAACATCATCCCGATGGTATGTGTTTACTTGCTGAGATAGGTGCAAAACTAAAAGTATTTGATGATGCCGAGTTTTTGCTAGAAAGTTGTATTGAGCTATACCCGCATAATCAGCAAGCAATTGCTCAATATGTAAATTTGTTAAGTAGGCTTGGTAAGTTTACTGAGGTTAAGGCGCAAGCAACACAATTTTTAGAAAAGTTTAAGAAACCATCTGAAGGAAGATACTTGGTACAAGCTACTTTGGCGCATTGTTTAGTAAGCTTGGGTGAGGTTGAGGCGGGTATTGCTCTTTATTTAGAGATACTTGCGCAGCAACCTAACAGAGCTGGTATTTATGTGAGGCTGGGAGATGCGTATAAAACATGTGGTGACTTTGAGCAGGCTATCTCCTGTTATCAGCAGGCGCATATTTTAAGAAAGGATTATGGTGACGCGTATTGGAGTTTAGCAAATAGTAAAACTTACAGATTCACCAAAGAAGAGCTTGCAAATATGAAAGAGGCTTTAGATAACCAGTTTTTAGAAGAAGAAGATCGTATTCATATTTGTTTTGCATTAGGTAAAGCCTATGAAGATGCAAAACAGTATGCGCTTTCTTATCAGTATTATGCGCAGGGCAATGCGCTTAAACGCGAAAATATTGATTATCAAGCACAGCGTACTTCTGAGCTCATTGACCATCAAATTAAACATTGTAATAAAGCGCTATTTGAAACAAAAGCCAATAAAGGCCATTCTGATCCAGCTCCTATTTTTATAGTGGGTTTACCTAGAGCAGGTTCGACTTTACTTGAACAAATTTTAGCCTCTCATTCTCAGGTTGATGGTACGATGGAGCTTCATAACATCATGGGCATGGTATTAAAACTCAGAGGTAGAATAGCATCAGGGGAGCCATTATACCCGAAGAACTTGTCGCAACTAGACGCTAACCAATTAAAAGCTTTGGGAAAAAAATATATTGATGAGACGAGAAGTTATCGCCAAGGTGCGGCTTACTTTATTGACAAAATGCCTAATAACTTCATGCATATAGGTTTGATAAAGTTGATCTTGCCAAATGCAAAAATCATCGATGCTAGAAGAGACCCTATGGCATGCTGTTATAGTGGCTTTAAGCAGTTGTTTGGTGAAGGTCATGAATTCAGTTATAGCCAAACTGATATTGCTTTATATTACCGAGATTACGAACGTTTAATGACACATTGGGAAGAGGTATTACCGGGACAGATTTTAAGAGTACAGCATGAAGAGTTGGTTAATGACTTTGAAGCACAAGTCAGGAAGATCCTTGTATACTGTAATTTACCTTTTGAGCAGTCGTGTTTAGAGTTTTATAAAACTAAGAGAAATGTTCATACACCTAGTGCGCAGCAAGTAAGATCGCCCATTTCAAAGAAAGGTTTGTTACAGTGGAAAAACTATGAGCCATATTTAGGTGAGTTAAAAAAGGCTTTATAGTAAATTTTTAGAGAGTATAGTCTAAGAGTTGTTTTATTTTTTCAGTATTACAAGTGAGCAATCTCTTTTGCTAAGTACGTTGCTCTGAGTAAAGTCAACTGGATAAAAGTAAAACACTTCAATCAGCTAGGGATAATGAAAACTGTAAAGGGGGATTACAAAACACTCCTTACATTTTTAATTTTACGTGCATAATACACTTTGGCTTAAGAGCTTTTTAAGTCATCAATAGTGAGTTCGTTATGGGCAAAGGCATAAAGTAATTCATAACTCAGTGGTTTTATGGGTTTTCCCCTAAGCTCAGTGACAGTTTGCAATTGGGTTTTTTCATCGCAAGTTATAAGCCCCATGGCCCAGTCTCCGAAGTTTCGCTTGTCGATTGGGTTTTGTATTAGGGCTTCAATATTGTTATGTCTGGGATCTGATTTTATCAGTTCAAACAGTGCGAGCACTTTTTTTTCTTGGCCCTCTAACACTTGCATAAAATGCTTTCCATCATAGAGCAGCATACCGGTTATTTTTTCAATATGATTTCTCCGCTCGCATTCGTGCCTGAGAACTTCTAACTCTGTCCAAGAAAAAGGTTCTGACGCTGTACTGGTATAAATAAATTCGATGAGCATCTGAGTTAAGTTGTATGTTTACTTGCTATAAAATATAGAAGGTTTAATGCAGAAATAACAATGAAAATGCTGTTACTTTGTAAATCAACATCAGTATTTTGACAAACAGAGAAAAGGCGTTTGGAGTTAAGAACAAGACTAGCACGTGTTAGCCCTAGTCTTGTTGTCACTTAGTAGGCTAACTAAAGCAAAGATTTTAGAATTAAGAAATCATTGCTTACTTGAAGTACATAATTGTTGGCAGCTTTGATTAAGGGCTGACTTTGCTGAGGTAAAAGTTCAGTGATGGCTTTTTGAAAATCTACTGAGCGGCGATCGCCTCGCATATGCGCAAGTGCCAGCGCTTCACCACAGCTTAACGCATATTGAATAACCCCGCCTTTTTCGGCAGCTCTTTTACCCAACATAAAGTGTTCAGAATCTATACCTACGCGGGCATGGTGGCGAGAGCGAAGTAACCAATGTTTGTCTTGCCAAATAGTGTCATCAAGGATTAAATCAGGTCGGCGCTGCATTTTTCTTTGACAGTTTACCGTTAAATGCGCCGCCGAAAGCTGATTATTGACTGAGACGGTTGGAAAGTACTTAATGGGCGCCGCTTCTCTTTGCTGTTTTATTTCAACAATATGCGTTTTAGCAGCGTCATGGGGCTGACTTGGTCCGACTAAAACATAGTAGCGGCCTAAGTTATTTGAGCCTGTGCCCGCATTATGGCGCATGACGATATCGAGAATTTCATCGTCCATAAAGGGCCTGAATTGCACGTACAGATCTTCATATATGTCATCAGGCAGAGGAATAAACTTGTCAGGGTTTTGTTTAAATCGCCATTGCACTAAATCGACCTCTTTAGCCAAAGTGCTTTTAGTCATAAAGGCTTCGCCACCGACTACTCTAGTGAGTGCCTTTTGCCAGCGCTTATACAAAATATGACCTTTTGAGAACTCAGTGAGTGCGGTTTGACTGTTGTTTTTCTTTTGTAATGAGCGCTCACAAGTTTCTATATAGGCATTTAGAAAAGCTTGTTGCGCTGAATGAACTTGTTGCTCATCAGCAAGCGGTTTAGATTTAAGTTTTTCACAGCCAGACTCAACCTGAATTTGCTCAGCTTCTGCGCGTGCTAAAGGCAGGCTGACTAAAAATCGGAATAGATCCCAACTGGCGTGACCAAAACAGGCATCATCGAAGTCATTAGGTGAAAACACCACAGTTTCGCCATGGGAGCCTTCTTCGCTTAAAAACCCAAAGTTACTGGTGTGACAGTCACCCATAATGGTCGTGATAGGAATGTTCGATAAAGCTTCTGGAAGCTGAATAACTTGGCTTGCGATATCTCGATACATCAAAGGTGCTGAGCCGCGTAAAAACTGAAATGGGCTATTTGCCATTTTTTGGTGTTTCGCAAGCTCAGGTGTAGGGGCGGATCCGTCATGATCTATGAAATATTGAACCAGCGTTTCTTGTCTTTCCACGAGTATTCCTTTGATAAATGTTTACTCACAGTTCGAGATTATG
>ENA-OWNT01002322-OWNT01002322.1-seawater-metagenome-genome-assembly--contig:-NODE-2322-length-20152-cov-6.639402_pt1 | contig 20152 bp, 18 predicted proteins | sample MGYA00238136_ERZ651165 | MGnify/ENA primary metagenome ERZ651165 (study PRJEB26861, sample SAMN08777766) | seawater metagenome | isolation source: coastal seawater | place: USA: Florida | collected...
TCGTAGTGCAATACTTCCTTTGCCAAGGGTGGTAGATGTAAAAGCGGACTGGGCATTGCTGCCATTAAAAGCAAATGAATTAGCGGTTTGTATAGGATTGTTGGTCAGGTTGTATGGAGGACTTGAAGTATTAAATGTAGCAAGAGTTGCGGTGTCGTTACAGTTAGTAACACCCGTCATTGGCTGAACTAGTTGTGTCCATAATGAATCCCCGTCAGCGTCAATCACTCCAAGGTTTAAAGAGTTTGGCTGGTAGAGCCCCACATAAGGCAAGGCACTGAAGAAAAAGAATGGTGATGAATTGTTATGCGATATAGTATTGTTGAACGTTACTTCAAGATACAGCGGTTTGGTGGTAGGTGCCTGCAGGTTGTTGCTATTACTTCTGTTTGATACATAAGTATACGCTTTCCATAAGGTGCACCTTGCCGGTATTGTGTATATAACTGAATACACATGCTCCTCATAACCCGGCAATGTAGATGCCGCACTATCGCAAGTAGTTTTGTATTGCGGGCAGCCGGGGCCAAGTTTTGTTACAGCTCCGAATTTGCCCATCTTGACAGAGTATATGGTATTGGTGCATGAGTTAAGAAAGCAGAGCGGCAGTGAATCAGGTGCTGTGTTTCCTGAGCAGTCTCTATATAATTTGAAAATAAACCTGTATGTGGAATCTGATATATGTTGGTAGGTCAACTCTCCACCTGCTGCAAAATTTGCTTTTACCTGCTCTGCAAATGAGCATATGCAAATAGTAATTATTGCCAGCCTTAATAAATAAATGGTCTTTTTCATACTGTTTTTAGTTAATCGTGAAACGGGTTGTTTTTATCCCGTTAGGGGTGTTTGCTTTTAAAATATATACTCCTGTGGCTAACCCGCTGATGTTGATCTCGTTGTTGTTCCTGTTTTGGATGAACTGATCATAAACCACCTGTCCGTAAATATTGCATATCTCGATCGATCGTATTGTTTCCTCTGTCTCTATCCTGAATTTACCATTATTGGGGTTAGGGTAGAGGTTGATGTCATCTGAGATCCGGATATCGTTAACAGACAGCCCCACACGCATGGTTATCTTATTGCTGGTGGTGTATGCGGGGTTAGAGCATGAATCTTCACAACTGATAACGCACCATACTGCCTGTGCATCAGCAGGGGTGGTTGTAAATGTTGATTGCGTGCCAGACGATATGATAGTACCGTTTATATACCAGTCGTAATGTTGATTGGTACATCCTGAGGAGGCAGCCGTAAAAATTACAATCGTATTATTAGCTACGTTACTGTCGGGCGATACCGTAATGGATGTTGCACCGGGATTTGATACAGATATTGGGACGGTAATGGTAACTGTGTCCTTATTACTGGTGCAATTTGTATTGATATTGGATGTTACAGCATACGTAGTTGTGACAGTTGGTGTGGCAATGGGTTTTACACTATTGGGGTTTGATAAACTGTTGGGTGTTCCTCCCGGCAAAATATCCCATGAGAACTGAGCGCCGCCGGATACTTTCAGTTCAATGCTTTCTCCGGCACAAATAAAGGTGTCTGCTATTGTTTGGGTTTCCGGCCATACGTACACATATAGTAACTGTACTTTTTCACGTTGCACATTTTCCGGTACACAGGCAGAGTCGGTAGTAGTGATAGCGATGGTATGTAAGCCACCGTCACCGTTTGTTGGTACCCAACTGAATGTAGCTGTAGCTGAGTCAGTGCCCTGGTTGTCATATGTAATAGTAGCAGCGGGTAAAGTTGTTGCAAGATTGCTGGTCTGGTACAACTTAGCGGCAGGGGCAAATGACTTAGAGTTCATGCAGAAACCTATAGTGTCTCCTATACATTTATATACATAATTCAGACCGGGGTTGGTTATGCCGCAGGCAAATGTATTGGTAATGGCAACTGCACCTGATGATGGAGGCAGCATATTCACAGTCACTGTGTCTTTATTAATGTCAGGGCAGTATGGGTTAATAGTTGATGTTACAACATAGGTAGAGGTAGTGGTAGGTACTGCTATAGGATTACTGATATTTGGGTTAGATATGGTACTGGTACCTGAAAGAATTGACCATTGGTAGTTGCCTCCGCCTGAAACGGTGAGTGCAACAGGTTTGCCGGGGCAAATAGTGGTATCGTTATTTGCTTTTGTTGGCCCCCATATTTTGAAGTCAAGAACCCTTGCATATTGCAAAATAATACCTGATGAATGACAGTTTGAATCGGCAATAATAAATATCATTGAGTGTTGTCCTACGTCATTAATATTGGGCGTCCAGTTTATAGTGACACGCACTGAATCAGTACCTAGATTTGTATAGGTGGTACTAAGTGCGGGTATTGAAGTAGCAGCATTGTCATAAATGTAATACCTGCTGTTACTGTCATTTGATTTTATGTCAAATGATAAAATTAATTGTTTGCCACTGCAGGAATACAACATTCCGTTTGCCCATTGAGCGGAATCAGGACCCATAATAGTATCAAATATTGGTGTTGGGTTATTATAAAATAATGTTTGCATCTGCATTTCCCGCATCATAGAACCAATCAGCACTCCATTTCTGTATTCCTTTGTTCGTATAGCGATATTACTTTTTCCCAGAACCGTCGAATTAAACCCAATATACCCAGTATGCCCATTCAAGCTAAAACTGTTATTCGTTTGGAAAGGATTAGTTATCAAGTTGTATTGAGGGCTAGTTGTGGTAAAAACCATGTTAGTAGCTGTGTCATTACAATTGTTTACACCTGTTCGTGGCATAATAACTTCTGTCCATAGAGAATCTCCATCCGCATCTAAAGCGCCATTGTTGTAAGAATAGTTATTGTTCTGAGGCACAGCATACATAGGCTGTACAGAGTAGTATGGTGAACTGTTGACATGGGATACCGTGTTATTCAGTGTTGCTTCAATATACAGTGGAGCAGAAGTGGGGTTCTGGAAATTGTTGATATTGTTGCGGGCAGGCCCGTAACTGAATATCCGCCATGCATTACAGCGCGATGGCATAGTAGCTATAGCTGAGTACCACCATACCCTGTATGCGCTAACCGGTGAGCCAACGCTGTCGCAATTTGTTTTCATGGTATTGCATGCCGGTCCAATGATCGGTCCGCTACCCGGTGGTAATGTGCCCTGCCATTTGGCCATTTTATATGATAGTGTGGTATTGGTACATGGGTTGAACATACACAACGGCATAGAGTCCGGTTCTGCACTACCGCTGCAATCCCTGTAATATTTTACAAAAAACTGGTAGGTAGAGTCTGCAATATGAACATATATTATCTCACCACCAGCGGCTGAATTGGCAGATGCCGACCCGCCGGCACAGAGAATGGACACTAACAGTATTACACTGTATAGTAAGGCTTTTTTCATATAGGTATCGTTTTGCTTTTTAACTAAGACACAATAATGTCAAAAACAGTTGGTGTATATTTAACACTAAATTTACAGTTAATGCAACCGAAATTCTTCAAAAAGCCTGCAGACCTGAGAAAATGGTTTGAAAAATACCATGAAACAAAGGGAGAGTTACATGTTGGCTATTATAAAAAAGGTACAGGTAAACCGAGTATAACCTGGCCTGAATCGGTTGACGAGGCCTTATGCTTTGGCTGGATAGATGGTATCAGGAGAAGTATAGATGAAGAAAGTTATATGATACGTTTTACACCCAGAAGGCCGGGTAGTATATGGAGTGCTGTTAATATTAAGAAGGTTGAGGAGTTGAAAGAAAAAGGCTTAATGCACCCTAATGGCCTTACTGCATATGCACGCCTGAATGGCGATAAGTCTAAAATATATTCATTCGAGCAGCAAAAAAACATAAAACTACCACCTGCCTTTGAGAAAGACTTTAAAAAACATAAGCAGGCATGGAAGTTTTTTACTTCATCTGCACCGTCGTACCAAAGGGGGGCAATATGGTGGGTGATAAGCGCCAAGCAGGAAACAACAAGACTGAGAAGACTGAACACACTTATAGAAGATTCTGAAGCAGGATTAAGGATAAAACACCTGAGAAGACAATAGCTCGCAATAAGTTGCTATTAATCTACAGTTAAAGCATTAGATTAAATTGACATTAGTGTTGCGAAATCTATTAATATTAATCTTAGATTTACAAGGACATTACTTTCATCATAAAAAAATAAAACCTATGCGATACCTTTACTTTGCAGCATTATTAATGCTTTCAGCGCCTGCAGTTACAGCGCAGGATACGGTTTCCACAAACGGACAGAAAAATGTTTTACTTGAGATCTCTACAGGTGCTTGGACTCAATTTGCACCGGATGGATTTGCCTTTATGGATAATGTAAAAACGACCTATCCAAGTACAATATGTATACAGCATCATAAGATAGATGCGATGGAAAGCGCAAGATCAACAGCATACTTTGGCGCCTTCGGCGTTACTGCTTTTCCTACCGCTGCAGTTAACAGAACCTATTACTCTTCTTCAACTACAGGCATTTCAATATCAAGAAGTGACTGGGCAAATGCAGTTGCAGGTCACCTGCAGAGTGGGCCTGCTTTCGATGTTAAGTTAATATACTCATACAATCCTGCAACGAGAGTCATTTCAGCTACCGTTGAAGGAAAGGCACTGACAAACCTTTCGGGCGATTATTATACAAACCTGTATATAATTGAAGATAATGTTACAGGTTCAGGAGCACAGTATGACCAGAAGAACTATTATGACAATGTTACCGGGCACCCTTACTTCGGTGCCGGTAATCCGATAACTAATTTCCAGCATATGGGTGTTGTGCGCGATATGTTAGGCGGTACTTACGGAACAACAGCATTTTCTAACCCGACTGCGAATACGACTGCAAGTAATAATTATACATATACAGTACCTACAGGTTATAACCCCAATAATATAAGATTAGTGGCAACTGTTGCAAAATACAACAGTACTACAATTAACGATTGCGAGGTTCAGAATGCTGTAGAAGCCAATGCGGGCTCTTTGCCATGCGCATATACGCGCCCGCAAGTGCAGATATGTGTTGTGACTACCGACAGCGCTACAGGTAAGAACCTTATAGTTTGGGAAAAAGCCGGTATCAACAAAGCAAAAAGCTACAAGATATACAGGGAAACAAGCACGCCCGGTAGTTACCAGTTGTTGGCTACACAAGCTGCAAATCAATTCAGTACTTATCTGGATGCCAGCTCAAATCCACAGGCACAGAGCTATACATATAAGCTGACGGTAGTAGATAGTTGTAACAGGGAAATGCCGCTGAATCTTGCTGCGCCGCACAGCACCGTACATGTTAGTTTCAACACGCTTTCAAACAATACGATCTTCATTTCATGGGTACCATATGTGGGCCGCCCTTATACAACATACACGATAAGCCGCAGTAATAACAGCGGCCCATGGACGCAGATAGCACAGGTTACATCAAGTGTTACAAGTTTTAACGATGCTAATCCGCCAAGTGGTGTTAATGCATACAGGGTAGAGATCATAGTTCCGGGTGGTTGCAGCCCGAGCGCTAAAACTACAGCATATAACACCATTATATCAAATGCAGCTGTTGCATGGCATACCGGTGTAGCGCAAGTGAATAACAGCCGTGTCAAAGTTTATCCAAACCCTGCAAATGATGTATTAACAGTTGAAGGGCTTAAGTCCAACCAGCACATTGAAGTACTTGATATTACAGGAAGGGTAGTATTGAGCATGCAGGCTGATGGTAATACAGAAACTACCAGAGTAGATATTTCAGGGTTATCAAACGGAATGTACGTACTTAAGGCATCAGGTGCTGATGGCAATGCAAGCATCAACCGTTTTCAGAAGTTATAAGTTTATAATACATAAGTAATATAAAGAAGCAGGCTATACAGCCTGCTTCTTACTTTATAGTATATCCTTCCAATCCTGTTCAAGCCGTTCTTTCGTCTGTTGGTCAGTCAGGTCGAATTTTACGGGTACAACAGATGTATAACCTTCAGCAAGTGCTTCTACGTCAGTATTCGTTCCTTTGTCACGGTTTACGAACTTGCCGGTCATCCAGTAATAGTCTTTGCCACGTGGGTCGGTACGTTTATCAAATTCTTCCTGCCATTTTGCATTGGCCTGTCTGCATATTTTTATTCCCTTATATGGTACGACGCCGGTTTTAGGAATGTTTACATTCAGTAGTGTATGATCAGGCATGCGTTGTGCCAGCATTTTTGTAGCCAGTGTCCTGGCTACTTCTTTAGCTGTGCTAAAGTCGGCATCATAACGATAGTCCAGCAGTGAGAACCCTATAGAGGGAACACCTTCAATGGCAGCTTCCATAGCCGCACTCATAGTGCCGGAGTAGATGACATTGATAGAATGATTAGCTCCGTGATTGATGCCACTTACACACAGGTCAGGCTTATAACTTAAAATGACATCACGAGCCAGCTTTACGCAATCAACAGGTGTGCCGCTACATTCCCATGCTTCAATATCTTCAAAAACATCTGCTTTATGCAGGCGTAAGGGTTCCCCAATAGTTACCGCATGTCCCATGCCCGATTGTGGGCTGTCAGGCGCTACTACAACAACTTTTCCCAATCCTTTTACAGCCTCTACAAGGGCGCGAATGCCCGGTGCCGTTATCCCGTCGTCATTTGTTACCAGTATTACCGGTTTGTCCATTGCCATGCCGCAAATTTACCAATCCGATCTCAGTAACCGAAACCTGCCGATTAAGTAATAAACAACAATCCATGCGAATGATGCTATGATGTAAGTAGAAGCTGAATAACTCTCTTCTACCTGTACTAATTGCTTGGCCATTGTCATAAGGGGAAATGGTAATAGTTCATCACTGGCTTGTAATGGTAATAGATTGAATGCTTCGGTGTCAAACCGCCAGTTTACAAACGATTGTAGTATCTTCTCAACGATCATGTTGTAGAGGAAGAATATACCTATAGCAATACCACTGCGCTTAAACAAATAGGCTATCACCAGACCAAAACCATAGTAGTTCAGAGATAAAACAAATACGTAGAACAACTTTTTTATGTCACCGGGGAAGTTAGCCATGCTGTCATTCATAAGTCCGAATATGAGCCCGATAACAAAGCTGTATGCTGTTGTGAATAGCGCGAATATCAAGACCATCATCCACTTGGCATGATATGACTCCAACCTTGTCAGCCCGTCAATGATATTTTGCCTATGTGTTCTGAATGTATATTCATTACTGATAAGTATGATGGTTAATATAGTAATGAACATAACAAATATGCCTGTCCACCAGCCGATATTGTCCCATACTTTATTGAACGTATAAGCCTGGTCGAGCAGGTTAATGCCATCTTTGCCACTGCCACCTAACCTTAGTACTCCGTCATTTATACCATAGTTCCATAGGGGGAGTAGTATGGCAAACATTCCTATCATGATCCAGAAAGTGCGGTACTTTCTTACTTTAAACCATTCTATTGCAAGTATATTCAGCATTGATGTTTATTTATTGGTCAGTTCAATGAATTTAGTTTCCAGGCTTTTCTTTCTTAAAAGCAAATGAGATAATGTAATGCCTTGCTTAATACAATACTCATTCACTTGTGTAGTGCCGATGTTACTTTCACAATTCAGTATAAGTCCGCCGTTTACAGCTTTTACATGATGTATGCCCGGCATACCTTTGATCAGCTCCTGCAACTTATGAAGGTCTGCTGCGCTGATCTCTATCTGATCTTCACTCACCAGCACTTCGTCTACCTTGCCACTCAGCAGCAGGTCTCCTTTCTTCAATATTGCTACGTGTGTGCAAACCTTTTCTACTTCGTCCAGCAGGTGACTGGCCATGATAATGGTTTTGCCCTCCCTGTTTAGTTGTATGATAAGGTCTCGTATCTCAGCTATCCCGGCGGGGTCCAGGCCGTTTGTAGGCTCGTCAAATACCAATACATCCGGGTTGCCTAATAATGCTGATGCGATCGCAAGTCTTTGTTTCATGCCCAGTGAGTAGGTCTGGAATTTACTTTTTCTCCTTTCCCATAAGCCTACCTGCTCCAGCACTCTTTGCCTGTCATGCCGGCCACGTTCTTTAATGGCAGCCGATATCTGCAGGTTGTCCCAGGCCGACATGTAATGATAAAAGTTTGGCGTTTCCAGCAAAGAGCCGATTTGCTTACGCGCTACTGCCGCTGGTTGTCCATCCAGCCATTGATAGCTGCCGGCATCAGCCTTCAGCACATCCAGTACGGTGCCTAAAAGGGTGGTCTTACCGCTTCCATTAGGCCCCAGTATGCCAAATACACTTCCTTTGGGTACGTCAAATGACACGTTTTTTAAAGCATGTATCGCTCCGTAGGATTTTGAAATTGAATTGATAGATAATACTGTTTCCAAGATATTGTTGTTTGTATTTAGTCTAAGAATAAGTCTTTTTGTAAAGGGCCGCCCGGCACAACTGCATATTGCTCCAGGTCTGTAATACCTGCTTCTTTCAATACCTCTTCATCCAGCAGGTTCCTGCCTGTGTATGTAGCAGATGGTTGATGCAATATATAGTCTACTGCATCAGCTATTATTTCAGGCTTTCGGCTTCGTTGTATCAGCATTTCACCACCCAACAGGTTTTTTACAGCCGCTGTCGCAATGGTAGTTTTAGGCCAAAGGGAGTTTGAAGCTATTTTGTGATCCTTAAGTTCCTCAGCCCAGCCCAGTGCCATCATGCTCATATTGTATTTGGTCAGTGCATAGGGTAGTGCGGTAGCCAACCATTGTGGCGTTATATTTAGTGGGGGGGATAGTGTAATTATGTGTGGATTCTCAGCCTTCTTCAGGAAGGGGATGCAATGTTTGGTTACTAAGAAGGTCCCCCTTACGTTTATATCATGCATTAGGTCGAACCTTTTTGTTTCAGTCTGCTCCGTCCTTGTCAGCGAAATAGCAGATGCATTATTGATCACAGCGTCAATACCTCCAAACAGTGTTATGGTTTCCCTTATTGCATTAAGTACCTGGTCTTCATCTCTTATGTCGCATGGCACGGCAAGCGCTCGTCCTCCGGCTTTGTTCACTTCTTCCGCCACAGAGTGGATGGTGCCTCCAAGTCGAGGGTCTTCTGTTACTGATTTGGCCACTACTACAATATTTGCTCCCTGCTCAGCCAACTTGAGTGCTATAGACCTGCCTATTCCCCTGCTTGCTCCTGAAATGAAAATTGTTTTGCCGTTCATTGTTGTTAGTTTATCGTATTAAGCAGGTAAAAGTTACACGTAAATTCATTAATAAGTGAAACTTTATTGTTGCTTTTTCCATAATAACGCTATACGTGTGAATTATGCTATGTTACGGTACAAAAAAAGCGCCGGTAATATTACCGGCGCTTTTTTGTTGATTGCTCCTTTTATTATTCTAAACCTGAGAATATTATGCCACTGTAAAAATCCTTTGCCATAGTTTTTGCAACCGGGCCGGGGCTATGAATTATATTAACGCTGTCTACACCCGGAGAGCTATGCCATAGCCTCGCAGTGTTTGCCGTAAGTCTTACAACGCCGGTTTTGCTACTGTTTATGTGCAGCTTTTCACCTGAAAAGTCGGTATTGTTAACTGTAACTACATTATTATCTCCCATAAAACCACCAAGGTGCAGGGCATATGTTCCTGAAGGAGAGTTTGGTGAGTTTCCTTCCGCCTTCAGCATAATGTATCCACTGTTCCAGTCCCAATACATACCGTGAGTAAATGATAAAGCTCCGTCATGAGCTCCTGAAACATTCATCAGGCTGTCTACTCCCATCATGTATTGCATAGCCGTATACTTCCCGTTAGGTACATCGTTTAACACGAGTATTGATTCTTCTACGGTTTTAGCATCAACCAGGAAATAACTGTTAGGGTGTACCCACCATGTTCCGTCTTCTTTCTTAAGTTTTATGTTTGAAACATAAAAACGGAACAAACTGAATGTAAGAGAGTCACCTGTTTTGGGATGTACATACATTTTACCCAACTCCCATGGAACGGCGTTAGCACCGAATACGTAGTTGAAACGTACCTCCATTTTTCCCGTTGATGGTATGTTCGGAATGACATTTTCTTTTTCCTTACATGAAGGAAGTGCAAGTAAAGCCACGGCTATGGCCAGTAATGGTATGGTTTTAAATAATCTGTTCATCTTTTAATCGCTTTGTTGTTATTAAATCAAAAATACAATGTCATTACTGTATTTTTGGTGACTTTTGTTACCTAACGGTTCCAATTTTATTTGAATTTTTCACTGGTTATCATTGTAGAGTCTGTAAATGTATTCAGGAACGCAATAAGGTCAAGTTTATCTTGCTCGCTCAGGTTCAGGCCGTCAACCTTCTCAGGTTTGGTCATTAGCGGGTCTATGTTCTGCACGGCATGTACGCCATGGTCGTAAAAGTCAATTACTTCCCTTAATGTTTTAAATCTTCCGTCATGCATGTACTGTGGTCTTAATGCAACATTCCTTAATGTAGGTGTTCTGAACTTGCCCAGGTCTTTGGGGTCTTTAGTTACATTATAAAAGCCCTTGTCTATTTCCTTGGCGTATGCACTGTCAATTCCATTATTATGTAGTATGTTATCTGTAGTTATAACATTTACATGGCAATGGAAACAATCTCCACCGCTGTTCTCTTTGCTGTTCGGGTCTGACTTTGCTTCGCGGAAGAATATCTGGCGACCTCTTTCTTCAGATGCGGTCAGTTGTGCCATCCCCCTGAAATACCTGTCGTATTTTGTGTCTGCGGAAACCAGTACCCTCATATACTGAGCCAATGCTTTAGCCAGATCTTCAGCAGTAATATTATCAATGTCATAATATTGCTTGAACATCGTCTTATACTCTTCTATCGCGTTTATTTTATCCATGTCCGTCTCAAAGCGTACAGTCACCTCTGCAAACATTACATCTTCAAGAGAGCCGATTATACGTGAGTTCCACATGAAGTTTTTATACCATGCCAAGTTGATGAGTGGCAGAGACGTCAGCCCTTTATCCGGAACGGACAACTTGTCATCACCAAAACCATATTTCTGCTGGTGGCACGACTCGCATGTACTACCATCGTTAGATAACCTTTTGTCAAAAAAAAGCATTTTACCCAAAGCAATACGTTCTTCATACATCTTGTTATCTTCAGGTATTTCTGCTGGTGGATAAAATGCAGGTGGCACCAGGTTATACGGGGTCATTTCAACCGGTGTAATAACCGTACCGTTATTACCACCACCATTGTTTGCCGGCGGGTCTTTTTTACACGACTGCAAATACATTGCAAATGTCGTGATTATCGCTATAGCCAATATGGTGCTGTACTTTTTCATGTCGTTATTTATTGTTTGCAAATGCCAGGATCATTTGCTTAAAAATAATGTCTTTTGTAATTAATGGATATGACAAAAATCATAGTTGATTAATTGTTTTGATAAATATATGCTATTCATTGTGTGTAGTCAGTTACAATAGTTACATACAATTCCTCTGTCTATTAATATGTTGTAATAATATTGAATATTGCTTTTTGTAAATATTTGCAGTTGATTTATTAACATGAAGTAATGCATTAACTTTTTTTTAGTTTTTAACCCAACTTATCAGTTTTACATGCTCGTCATTATCTATAGCTATGCTGTATCCATGTTATGTGCAGTATATGTTACTCCAGATATAAACACATTATATGATGAGAAAACTATCCTTCCTTTTGCTGGCATTATTTGTTATGTCATCTGCAGCAGAAGCTGTTCCTACTTATTATACTATTGCCAATTTTTGGCCAACTCCTGTATACGTTACGCCAGGAGGTACAACTGTAACGGTTACAGAATCAGGTGGCGCCGGAACTGGTTCAATTGGAGCAGGTTGCGGTGTCAGTCCTTACCAGGTTGGCCGTAATAAATATGAGTGGTTCGATTATGCTTTTTCACCGGGCATTACGCACATACGCCTGAAGATGGTAAGAATACATGATGACGATACAGTGCGTATAACCATAAACGGTACACCATATACTAATTTTAGTGCCGGGCTATCTGCTTTTGGTGGTAGTTGCGGAGCTTCGTCAGGAACTATAGTTACATTACCGGGCGGATATATTACATCAACAGGCACGCCTACCGGTGTAGGTTCCGGTATTCAGATAGATGTGGAAACACTTCCAACTACCAACTTCAGCAATCTCAGGGTAGAACATATCAGGCATAGTACAAACGTCCTTGCCAGTGATGTTACATATGGACTTGAAATAGCTTCAGATACTTGTGAATTAAAGTTTGAAGCAGTAGTAGATACACCTGCTTGCTCAGGCAGGGATATCAAATTCTCTGCTACAGAAATGCCAAATACTACCTATACCTGGACAGCGGCAACAGGTGTGCCGAACTGGGCTCCGTCAGGAAATGTAAGGGAGCCTGTATTGGTGAGTGCAAATGCTACCAATTCGGGCCAGTATTTCGTTAAGGCAGACAGAGGAGTATGTGAATACAAGGATACGGTAAGTATACTAGTGAGCCAGACCCCGGCAATCAGTAAGGTAACACAAACAGGTCCCGTATGCCCGGGAGAAGATGATACAATAAAAGTATTAGTAAACCTGGCACTTGGTGGTAAGGTATATACCTACGGTAAATTTCCATTAGACAGTTTTGACGCTGCACAGGGGCATATCTATACATTCCAGAATATCCAGAAGTCTGACGCAGGAATATACAACCTGTATGCAAAAGACCTGCAGGGATGTATATCGGATACAGTAGTGTATGATATGAAAATAAAACCTGACGTTACAGCCGCTTTTGCTTTTGATATTAAAGAGGGTTGTGAACAGGATTCTGTGAAGTTTACAAACTTATCTTTGAGTGATAGTAATCTCAACTACAGGTCTGTTTGGAACTTCGGAGACAATACACCTTTGCTTAACCTGAACGATAGCATCTATAAGGATACTACACATTATTATAAAATTCCTAAGCCACACTACGATGCCAGAGAGTATGATGTAAGACTGATCGTTACAAATGGCCGTTGTAGTGAAACTGTTGAACAAAAAGTAAACATCAATCACCCGATCAAGGCCAAATTCGTTGCAGATGATGACAGCATTTGCCAGGGTGAAGAGATCGGTTTTATTGCCGGCGACAGCTCTTATGTGAAACCAGGAACTACGCCTAAGTTCCTGTGGAAATATGGTGATGGACTTAAGGATACAACTATTGATACTAAACATGTGTTTGAAATAGCCGGTAACTATGCGACAACTTTTGTACTTACTGATTATTTAGGCTGTGTTGATTCGTTCTCTGTTCCGGTTATAGTTGATTCAAGCGGTTTCGTTGTTTTCGCGGGAGATAAAGATGCCATATGTGTAGGTGATGAAGTAGTATTCACAGCTGATTATTCGGATTATGCTTACACTTCAGCCATTTGGGATTTCGGTGACGGTGTAACGTTAAGTGATTCAAAACTACTGCGTCATTCGTTTACAAAACCCGGTGTGTACAATGTAAACTTTGATATTACGTACCGCATTTGTCCACCACAGAATTTCAATGCAGACATTACAGTAAAGCCATACCCTAATCTCTACCTGGGTGATGATACCGCAATATGTCCTAACGGCAGCCCTATATTTATTGGCGACATGCTGAACAGTGCAGCAAATGTAAAATACCAGTGGCATACACCAAATAAGGATGTAACACAAGGTATATATGTACACCATCCCGGTATATATGCAGTAACGGCTGATCTGGATGGTTGTAAAGTAACAGACAGTCTTGAAGTGAAAAAGAACTGTTACATAAACATTCCTAATGCCTTTACGCCAAACAACGATGGTAATAGTGATTACTTCCTGCCAAGGCAAGTACTGTCGCGTAATGTTACTGAGTTCAGTATGCAGATATACAACCGTTGGGGACAATTGATATTCCAGAGCAACTCCGCTGACGGTCGTGGATGGGATGGTAAGTTCAAGAATGAAGACCAGCCATCTGGAGTGTATGTATATACGATACAGGTATCTTTTGGTAATGGTGTTTCAGAACGCTACCAGGGCAATGTAACATTACTAAGATAAAAACGAGATACAACCAGCCCTCTTATCACATAACAAAGGCGGTCTTACAAAGACCGCCTTTAATTTTTTTGTGTTGCATCAGAGCCTTAGTGCTCAATGATGATACCTGAAGCATCTATCTTGATCTCTTCCTTTGGTTCTGTGATAGCGGCAATGGTTTCTTCACTCTCCTCAGCATCTTCTGCGTAATGTTTCAATTGCTCAACAGAAGTGATCTCACGAATACCTGTGCCTTTAAGGTAAACATGCTTGCCTGCAACATCTTTCGGTACATAAAAGTCATGTCCCCTCATTTTTACAAAAATAGGTTCGCCGCCTTCATTTTTCAGTTTTACCCAGCAGCCCATAGCCTGGCATACTTCAGAAAGTTCGCCCTCTACAACTATATTGTCAAGACTGTCTTTGCCCATCATTTGCTCGTTGAACTGGCTAACAGATATTGCACCTTCTTTGGTAAAGGGTTCGCCGTAAGTAGAATCAATTGTAGTAACCTGCTCTTCTTCATGGGTTTCTTCTGTATTGCCTGATTGGCATGAGCCGAATATCAGTGCTGTAGAAATGAATATCAATGATATCTTTTTCATAACTATTATTATTTAAGTTAAAAATACTTGTGTTCTTCCAGGTAGTTGGTTACGTAATCTTTAACCCCATCCTCAAGGGTTGTGATGTTGCGTTGATAGCCGGCATCAAACAGCTTTTGCATATCAGCTTCTGTAAAATACTGGTATTTATCCCTGATGTCCTCAGGAGTATCTATGTAGTTGATCTGTACGGGTAGGTTCAAAGTATTGAAGATGGCATGTACCAGGTCATTGAATGTGCGCGCTTTACCTGTACCAACATTGTATAACCCGTTATCAGGTTTATGTTGCATCAGCCAAAAGCAGATGTCAGCAACATCCTGTACGTAAATAAAGTCCCGGATCTGTTCTCCGTCTTTATAAGCTGGATTGTGAGAGCGGAATAACTTAACCGTACCGTTTTGTTTTACCTGGTTATAAGCATGCAAAATTACAGATGCCATTCTGCCTTTGTGGTATTCATTAGGTCCGTACACATTGAAGAACTTTACACCTGCCCAGAAGGGTGGAGCACTATCCTGAACCAGGGCCCATGCGTCAAACTCGTTTTTTGATAGGCCGTAAGGGTTCAGTGGTTGTAATGAGTTAACAATGTTATGATCGTCCTTATAACCCAGCTCTCCGTTACCATAGGTAGCGGCGGAAGATGCATAGACAAGCGGGATGTTCTGTTCGCAACAGATATCCCATATAGCTTTTGAGTAGTCCAGATTCCACTTTTTATGAATGGAGTAGTCCATTTCAGTGGTGTCTGTTCTTGCCCCCAGGTGGAACATATATTGTATTGTTCCCGGTTTGGCCTTAGCCCACGCAATAAACTCATCCCTGCTTACCTGCTGCAGGTATTGCTTATTCTTAAGGTTGTTCAGCTTATTGTTGTCAGAAAAATCGTCAACCAGTATTAATTGGTTGTAGCCCGCATTATTGAGCAGGCCGACAAGATAACTGCCAATGAAACCTGCCGCGCCTGTAATGACAATTACATCGGTGGTTTGCATTATGTATTATTTAGTAAGATAAATGCTTAGTGGTGAGCTTCTTCATGATGCTCATCGCCATGTGCATCATGTCCGCCATCGTGGCCATGTGGTGCGGCATGCTCTGTAGCATGACCTCCTTCACCGTGTCCGCCGTCGTCATGGCTCATAACCTCAACAAAGTTTACAGCACAAATAAACAAGCCTGCAAGTATCAGCATGAACCAGATAGAAGAAGTAAAAGAACTACCGGGTCTGTTATCAGCTTTTGTACTATGTGTATCGTGTGACATTCTTATATATGTTTTACAATGTGCAAATCTAATAGTTTAGCACCATTTATCTATGCCTGTTTATCAATAATTCTATTTTTTAGGTGTCGGTGGCTCCATTACCTGCCCGCAGCTCTTGCACGTACGTTTGTCCTCATCCGCGTAAAAGCGCTCCATAACAGGTGGAAGCTGCTTTACGATATCCGTAAGTTCAAAATATTCCTCGTACAGCTTCTCATTACAGTTCTCGCAAAACCACAAAAAACCGTCAATTTCCTTGCCTTGTCGTACCTTTTCAATTACCAGGCCAACCGAACCTTCAGAGCGTTGAGGAGAGTGAGGTACCTTACCCGGCAGCAGGAACATATCACCCGCTTTGATGGAAATATCCTGTATTTTTCCATCTTCTACAATACGCACGACTATATCACCCTCAAGCTGGTAAAACAGCTCTTCACTTTCGTTATAGTGAAAGTCTTTACGGCTGTTTGGCCCGCCTACTACCATTACAATAAAGTCTCCGGCCTCCTTATATACACATTGGTTACCCACAGGTGGTTTCAGTAAATGCCTGTTTTCTGCTATCCAGTTGTTTAAGTTAAAGGGACGTTGAATGGCCATAACAAATAGTTTTAAAGTGTGTTATTTTAATATTTTCATCTTAACGGTTTCAATACGTGTATCAGAAACCAATAAGGTGTCAAATTCAAAATTATCTATAACGATACGCTCTTTTAGCTTGGGTATCGTTTCGTGGTTAGCAATGATAAAGCCTGAAAGGGTTTCAGAATCATCAGTAGGGAAGTCGAAATCATATTTCTCGTTCAGATAATCCAGCTCGAGTCTGCCTGAAAAAATATACTCATTCTCAGATATCTGTTTCTCTACGTGGTCCGGTGTGTCAAACTCATCGTTTATGTCACCAAATATTTCTTCCAGCACGTCTTCCATAGTTACAATACCGGCTGTACCTCCAAACTCATCAATTACCCAGGCTATACTTTTCCTGTCTTTTGTAAAACGGTTCATCAGGTCAACCGCACTCATAGTTTCGGGTACTGCTGTAATGCTATGTATGATCTCACTTACTTTCTTCGGACGCCTGTTCAGGTCGAGGTGGTGGATGTATCCTACGATATTATCAATACTATCCTTGTAGACAATGATCTTCGACAACTTGGTGTCTATGAATTTGGCTTTTGCATCAGCTATAGATGTTTCTATATCCAATGCCTCCACCTCATTTCTCGGCACCATACACTTCCTGATCTTTACATTTACAAGGTATAGTGCGTTCTCAAACAACTCCGTGTTCAACTCATTCGAGTCGTTGTCATGCCCGTGAATGGATTGCTTTACAAAATGCTCCAGGTCTACACGGTTAAACACCTGCTTTTTCTCCTTTATGCGCACGTTGAAGAGATACTTCAGCATAAACTCAGAGATGTCAACAAATATCTTCGCTATAGGATACAGGATGATATATAATACCTGCATCGGGATGCTGAAAAAAGACAGTAATTGCTCAGATTTTGATTTGAAAATAGCCTTGGGTAAAAATTCAGCAAAAAACAGGATTACTGTTGTGGCGATAAGTGTATCAAACAGGAGGTGCGCGTACTCTGAGTTGAGCGGAGCGGGCAGCATATTCAGCAATGGGTCTGTCAACTCCGTCATTAACAGACCGTAGATCACTAATAGTATATTTACGCCTACAAGGCTGGTTCCTATAAACTCAGCCGGTTTTTCCATAAAGCGGGATAGTATTTTGCCCGCGATAGTGCCCTGCTTCTTGCGCAGCTCAATATTGAGCTTGTTCACAGAGATAAAAGCTATTTCAATACCTGCAAAGAATCCAATGAGCAGGATACAGCCTATGATGTATAAAATTAAGTTGGGGTCAGCCATATTGTACTTAAAGATACAGAATTGAACAATAAATAGTAATAACAGTTTCTGCTTAGTCTTCTGATAAGAAATCCTTAATTGTAGCTACTAAGGCCTGAGTAGCCTGTTCCAGATCGTCGTTGATGATAATTGTATCAAAATGATGTGCGAAAGTAAGCTCTGTTTCAGCCTTTTTTATTCGCTCCTCAAGACTTTCAGGGGTTTCCGTACCTCTTTTTTCCAGCCTGCGCCTCAATTCTTCAATGCTGGGCGCCTGTATGAACAGACTGAGAGAGTTGCCGGGATACTTCTTTTGGGTAGCTATTCCGCCCTGTACGTCAATATCTACAAGAGGTGTTTGCCCGTTGCCCCATATCCTGTCTACTTCTGATTTTAAGGTGCCATAATATTTGCCGGTGTATACCATTTCCCATTCCACAAAAGCGTCTTTTGCTATCAGGTCTTTAAATTCCTCTTCACTGTAGAAGTAGTAGTCCTTGCCGTGCTGCTCATTGGGCCTGGGCTGGCGTGTGCAAGCCGAAATAGAGAATGCCAGCTTGGGGTAGGCTGCCAGCAGGCGCTTCACAAGTGTGGTTTTGCCTGAGCCTGATGGCGCTGTAATGATTATGATCTTTCCTGTATTCAAACCGTTGTTCGATAATAGGGCGTAAAAAAACGAAAATATAGTGGTATTGCGAATTCTGTAACCAAAAGAGGTGCACATTTTGTACACCTCTTTGTATGATATAATGATATTGTAATATGCTTAGCAATATGTTTCGAAAGCATCCAGCAGGTTTGAAGCTATCATTTGTGCCGGGCGTCCCTCGATCATATGGCGCTCGATCATGTGTACTACCTGTCCGTCTTTCAGCAAAGCTATAGCCGGTGAAGATGGCGGATATGGCAGCAGGTACGTTCTTGCCTGTTGTACAGCTGCTGAATCAAATCCTGCAAAGCTGGTCAATACCTGGTCAGGCTTTTTGGTGGCATTCTTTACCGCAGCTATTACTCCCGGACGGGCAGTGCCTGCAGAACAACCGCAAACAGAGTTGATGAATAATAAAGCTGTACCTGGTTTCTGCAATGCATTATCTACATCTTCAGGGGTAAGCAGTTCCTGGAAACCGTTCTCTGTCACTTCAGCCTTCATCGGGGCTACTATTTCTATTGGATACATAATTCTGATTTATAGTACAAAGTTAAGGTATAACTACGTGTAGCCAAAGATGTAATAATAGTTATTACTGATTTGCATATAAAAGGAAAGAGCTGCAGTAGACACTGCAGCCCCGTTTGTAACCAAAACCCGCTTTACCCTAATTCTTCATTAATTTCATTGATAACTGGCCTGCATTGTTCCTTATTTGTACGGAGTATACGCCGGGTGTCATATTGTTTAATGGTATTACAACCCTGTTTTTACCGTGTACAAGGTTCTTTTCCTGTGTCCATACTGAGCGTCCCATCATATCATATACAGCTATACTCGTTTCAGTATTTGCTGAAGATGTAATATCCAGCGTAGTCGTTGTATATGCCGGATTGGGGTATAGCTCTGTTGTAACGTTTACGTTGCCAAGATTGCTGATACTCTGAGGTATTGTATTACACAGCTTCCTTGATGAATTACCGCGTATCTCACCGTTCGCATTTGCCATTGTATGTACGTTCACGTATACACTGTCTTTACGGAATTTATTAGAAAATGCAGCTGTAAACGGTGTCATAGGATCTGTATCTAACCAATAGCCGAATATACCTCCGTTTGAGAATAAACTGCCAATGTTGAACATCACAGGACCATTTTCTCCGGCTACATTATTGTGGAAGTGTGCTGCAGAGTATCCAGTCAGTTGGTCAACTACAAGCATGTAGTGTGCATTGCTCTGGTTACGGTCAACAGACACCATACCTGTACCGGATGCATTGGAAGTAACCATAGGTACTTCCTGCGCTCCATTCAGGTGGTATGTATATCCTTCCCTGAATGTCCTGTAAACCTGCCCGCGTACCTCACCATTAGGGTTAGCCGTTGTATGCACGTTCAGGTATATGCTGCCCTCAAGCAAGTGGTGTATAAAGGTATCCTGCAGGTCCGTACCTGTGTACATGCCTTCTATCATATTGCCATTGATATTGCCAGGTGGTATTCCAGCTACTACGCCGCCACTGGTATTCACACCACCCAGGTGGAAGTGTGCTGCGGTGACTGCACCTGTAAGCCCGTTAAGCTGTGCGCTGTACCATAAGGTATCAAAGGTGTAATTCATACGGAGTACTGCGTTACCCATTTCCATACCAGTACCAGTAACAGCTGTTGTTTCCTGTGCGGTG
>ENA-OWNT01002325-OWNT01002325.1-seawater-metagenome-genome-assembly--contig:-NODE-2325-length-20112-cov-5.582531_pt1 | contig 20112 bp, 16 predicted proteins | sample MGYA00238136_ERZ651165 | MGnify/ENA primary metagenome ERZ651165 (study PRJEB26861, sample SAMN08777766) | seawater metagenome | isolation source: coastal seawater | place: USA: Florida | collected...
TCGACTTCGTTTTGGCCTAGGTTTAAGCTGATGTCATAAGTAACTTCGTTGTCTAGCTCGCCTTTCGTACCAAATACTAAAGACATATCAGTTACTGTGCCGCCGAAACGTGGAGTGAAACCGCCAGGAAGGATTTCATTGAAAGCAAAACAGTCTGGGTTGTTTGCCACTTCATTAATATAGCGCGGATTTTCAAGAACGTTTGCGCCAACAACGATATCGGTTGGGCAGTTACCTGACATATCACCCGTTAGGTCACCAACAAGTAACAGCTGCTCGCCGTCATCGTTAGTGCCACCGTCATTTACACCACCACGGTTGTGAGGGTTACGGAAGTAAAAACCGCCTTCCACTTCACGCTCTGCAAAGTTACCGAACATATAAGCTTCTGCTGAATCAGATAGCTCTAAGCCTAAATTAGCGAATAGCTTTATGTCGTGCTTAATTTCAGGAGAACCCCAGATTTGCGCAGGGTCAGCAACAAACGTGTTGCCCGCGTCAATCAGACCAGCAGCATCTGCACGCTGAACACTACGCGAGGTATCGTCTGCTGTGCGGTATTCCGCAGATAAGTTAACAAAACCTTTGTCAGATAGTGGTAAGCCAATGTTACCCGCCATCTGAATCATGTCGCCGTCGCCTTCGTAATATGAGCCATAGCGAGCTTCAAATGAACCGCCTTCAGACGCATCATTTAGCACGAAGTTGATTACACCAGCGATAGCGTCAGAACCGTACTGTGCCGCAGCACCGTCACGTAGTACCTCTACTTGCTTAAGCGCTGATGCAGGAATTACAGAAATATCTGGGCCTTGTGCGCCGTCAGACAAACCACCACCCAAGAATGTAATTACCGCAGAACGGTGGCGACGTTTACCATTTACCAATACCAACGTGTGGTCCGACGCCATACCGCGAAGGTTAGCTGGACGAACTAGTGTAGAAGCATCATTGATTGGCTGGTCGTTAACGTTGAACGAAGGAACAACGGTTTGCATCATAGATACCATATCAGTGGCACCCTGCTGCTTAAACTCTTCGTCTGAAATAATGTCAATTGGTACTGCTGAATCAGCAACTGAACGAGGCGCTGCACGAGAGCCTACTACCGCGATTTGTTCATAATCTTCTGCTTTAGCGCCCTCTTCTGCTTCTTGAGCAAAAACAGGAGCTGTAGCTATTACTGAAAACGCCGCTGATGCTGCTAGCACGCCGCGAACGTTTTTGGTCAATAAAGACAGGTTTGTATTCATGGTGGTTTCCCGGATTTTCTCGTGGCCACGGTGTTGAGTTTTAACGCAACTTACGTGGGCCGAGTGGTTGTTATTTTGTACCTTCAACACTGAACTTCTTTGCGGCATATCGTTTTGAAAATATACTTTATGACGCTATCAGTTGAACTTTTTATAGAACGCAAGGTACTAAAAAACAAACCTTTTTCGACAAAATAAATATATTTTTTCAAGTCGTAGAGGATTTTGGTTTCTGGCCTGTCTATATAACTTTTACGGGAAAATAATTGGCGAGGTTTTAGAGGCTTTTAACAAAAAAAGCCGACTCAAAGCCGGCTTTTCGATTACTTTTTTTGAAGCTAAATTATTCAGCGTCTTTAAACTTTTCAGCGGTTTCTTTAATGAGTGGCTGAAGCTCATTTTGCTGAAACATCTCGATGATGATGTCGCACCCACCTATTAGCTCACCTTCAACCCAAAGCTGTGGGAATGTAGGCCAATTTGCATACTTTGGTAATTCTGCACGAATATCTGGGTTTTGCAGAATATCAACGTAAGCAAACGGTTCGCCACACGACATAAGCGCTTGTGATGCTTGCGATGAAAAACCACAGCTAGGCAATTTTGGAGAGCCTTTCATATAAAGAAGAATTGGGTTCTCTTCAATTTGCTGTTTAATTCTATCTAGCGTTGACTGATTTTCAGTGTTGTCCATCGTATCCTCTCAGCGGAAAATTGGTTTTACTGTAAAGTGGGATTATCTGAATTGATTTTCAAGGGCAGAATAACATAATTTTACGCACTTATGCTGCAGAGTGACCTGTCTAACATATGACGAATGCGTTTCAAAAATGCGTAAGTATTACAACGTAGTCAGTGATCTGAACTGCACGGATTACCTTATTTACACTATCAAATAACGGTAACTCATAAGTAAGTGTGAAAATTTCACACTTTTGTCATTGAGTTATAGAACTTTATCCCCACATTTGCGTTATGCTTAAAGGTATAAAGTTTTAATTCGGGCTTCAGCCCAATGCATATCTCGTGAACAGGCATTTGAGATATGTTGAATAAATTAAAAAACACTAAACCAACATGGAGACCGTCATGGCTTTTGAATTACCAGCATTACCATACGAACAAAATGCACTAGAACCACATATTTCTGCTGAAACGCTTGAGTACCACTACGGCAAGCATCACGCTACTTATGTAACTAAGCTTAACGGCCTAGTTGAAGGTACTGACATGGAAAACAAAAGCCTAGAAGAGATCATCAAATCTTCTGACGGTGGTGTTTTCAACAACGCAGCACAAATCTGGAACCACACGTTCTACTGGCACAGCCTAAGCCCAAATGGCGGTGGCGAGCCAACAGGCGCACTTGCTGACGCTATCAACGCAAAGTGGGGTTCATTCGCAGACTTCCAAGCTGCATTCAACGACAAAGCAGTTAACAACTTTGGCTCTAGCTGGACGTGGCTTGTGAAAACAGCTGACGGTAGCCTAGACATCGTGAACACAAGCAATGCTGAAACACCAGTATCAGGTGACGAGCTAACGCCACTGCTAACTGTTGACCTTTGGGAACACGCTTACTACATCGATTACCGTAATGCGCGTCCTAAGTATCTAGAAAACTTCTGGGCACTGGCTAACTGGGAATTTGCAAGCAGCAACTTCGCATAAGCCAAAGTGTTACCGTAGTAGTTACGGTTACACATTTTTAAAGAATATAAAGCCTCGCCGTCGCGGGGCTTTTTTATTGGGCTTTCTCCTTCAAGACCGAGATGTCATTCACCGCACAAACCTGGTCTATTAGTATTAATTACTAACGTTTTCTCAAATACCTACTAAGATCAAAATACGGGTAAACCGTTTTTCTAAGGGGTATTCATGGGTATCTTCGAACACTATCAAAATCGCTATGAAGAGCGAAAACAAGAAGAGTTCACCATAGGAGAGTTTCTCGATATCTGCAAAGAGGACCAACTCGCCTACGCCAATGCGGCTGAACGTTTGTTAAAGTCAATTGGTGAACCTGAATTAATCGACACAGCCAACGACCCGGCGCTAAGCCGAATTTTTTCAAACCGCGTCATTTCTCGCTATCCTGCCTTTTCTGAGTTTTACGGAATGGAAGAAGCTATCGAGCAAATAGTTTCTTATCTCAAGCATGCCGCACAAGGGTTAGAAGAGAAGAAGCAAATACTTTATTTGTTAGGTCCAGTGGGGGGAGGTAAGTCATCGCTGGCAGAGCGTTTAAAAGAGCTAATGCAAAATGTGCCTATTTATATGCTCAAAGACTCACCAGTTAACGACCATCCATTTTGCTTGTTTGATGCGAAAGAAGATGGCGATATTCTAGAAAAAGAATACGGTATACCAAAGCGCTACCTTAAAACCATTATGTCGCCTTGGGCACGAAAACGCCTGCACGAATACAATGGTGATATTACACAGTTCAAAGTAGTGCGCGTTTACCCTAGCGTGTTAGACCAAATGGGGATCGCCAAAACAGAGCCAGGTGATGAAAACAATCAAGACATCTCATCTCTTGTAGGTAAGGTGGACATTCGACGTCTTGAGCAGTTTGCACAGAACGACCCAGATGCATACAGCTACTCAGGCTCGTTGTGTAAGGCAAACCAAGGGCTTATGGAGTTTGTTGAAATGTTTAAGGCACCTATTAAGGTGCTACATCCACTTCTCACCGCTACTCAGGAAGGTAACTACAATCCCACAGAGGGATTTTCTGCCCTGCCCTTCGACGGCCTTATTTTAGCGCATTCGAATGAGTCTGAATGGCAGTCGTTCAGAAACAATAAGAACAATGAAGCATTTTTAGACCGTGTCTACATTGTTAAAGTACCTTACTGCTTACGTGTAAGTGAAGAGATTAAAATTTATAAAAAGCTTCTTGATACCAGCGAGCTGCATGGGGCGCCGTGTGCACCAGATACGCTAGAGTGTCTGGCACAATTTAGCGTACTCTCTAGGTTAAAAGAGCCAGAGAATTCGAGCTTATTTTCAAAAATGCGGGTATACGACGGTGAGAGCTTGAAAGACACCGATCCGAAAGCCAAGTCTTATCAAGAATACCGAGACTATGCGGGTGTAGATGAAGGCATGGAAGGGCTGTCTACACGCTTTGCATTCAAAATATTGTCACGAGTATTCAACTTCGACCATCAAGAAGTAGCAGCCAATCCTGTGCACTTGTTTTACGTGCTTGAGCGACAGATAGAGAGAGAGCAATTTCCACAAGATACGTCTGACAGATACCTTGAGTTTTTAAAAGGCTATCTAATCCCTCGCTATGTAGAGTTCATTGGCAAAGAAATTCAAACTGCTTACTTGGAGTCTTATTCAGAGTACGGACAAAACTTATTTGACCGCTACGTTACCTATGCAGATTTTTGGATCCAAGACCAAGAGTATCGCGATCCAGAAACAGGCCAGCTGTTCGACCGCGCGTCACTTAATGCAGAATTAGAGAAAACCGAAAAACCAGCTGGAATTAGCAACCCTAAAGATTTCAGAAATGAGATTGTGAATTTTGTACTTCGGGCTCGTGCGAACAATGCGGGCAAGAATCCTGCGTGGACAAGCTACGAGAAGTTGCGCACGGTCATTGAGAAAAAGATGTTCTCAAACACCGAAGACCTACTTCCCGTTATTTCGTTCAACACAAAAGGCTCTGCTGAAGAACAGAAGAAGCATGATGACTTTGTTAATCGAATGACAGAGAAAGGTTATACGCAAAAACAAGTTAGGTTGTTATGTGAATGGTATTTGCGTGTTCGTAAAGCGTCTTAAGCGCCTGTGAGTTTACAGCGTGAATCGCGACAACGAACAAATGGGTGTGGCAGTGACTTAGTCTAACTGCCGCTACCTGTTTAGCATATCCACACAACAAAGAGCAGGTTTATATGGCGCATTTTATTGACCGAAGGCTTAACAGCAAAGGTAAAAGCACGGTAAACCGCCAGCGTTTTATTAAGCGGTACAAACAGCAAATTAAACGCGCGGTCGGTGATGCCGTGGGCAAACGCTCTGTTACCGATTTAGACTCTGGTGAACAAATCAGTATTCCTTCAAAAGACATTTCTGAACCCGTTTTTCATACAGGTCGAGGCGGTAGCCGAGATATCGTTCATCCCGGTAATGACCAATTTACAGCGGGCGATACTATAGAGCGCCCCCCCGGTGGCGCGGGTAAAGGCTCAGGTGAAGGTGATGCTAGTAATGAAGGTGAAGGGCAAGACGAGTTTGTTTTTTCCATCTCTAAAGATGAATACCTAGACTTACTGTTTGAAGACCTTGCCCTTCCCAATTTAAAGAAAAACCAATTCGACAAAGTTACGCAATATGAGACTTATCGCGCCGGTTATCAAACCGATGGCGTGCCTAGCAACTTGGATGTTGTGCGCTCTCTTAAGGGCTCGGTGGCAAGACGTATTGCCTTAAGTGCTACTGATAAACGCAAGCTCAAAGAATGCGAGGAAAAGCTAGACCGCTTGTTAAATGACAAGCACGACAACACATTGAAAGTACTGGAACTTGAAGAGGAAATAGCCGCACTTAAAGCCAAGATTGCTCGAGTGCCGTTTATTGACACTTTTGACCTGCGTTTTAAAAACTATGACAAGCGCCCTCTTCCCACAAGCAAAGCCGTAATGTTTTGCTTAATGGATGTCTCTGGTTCAATGGATCAGGCCACCAAGGACATGGCAAAACGCTTTTATATTCTGCTTTATTTATTCTTAACTCGTACATACGAAAACGTAGAGGTGGTTTACATTCGCCATCATACCCAAGCCAAGGAAGTTGATGAGCAGGAATTTTTCTACTCTCAAGAAACCGGCGGTACCATTGTTTCAAGTGCGTTGAAATTAATGGATGAAGTAGTGAGAGAACGATATAGCGACAGCGACTGGAATATTTATGCAGCGCAAGCTTCAGATGGTGACAACTGGGCAGATGATTCCCCCCAATGTCGTGATCTTCTTACTCAAAGGCTACTCCCTGCTACACGTTATTACGCCTACATCGAAATTACCGACCGCCAGCATCAAAGCCTGTGGCGCGAGTATGAAAAAGTAGCAGACACTCACGACAATTTTGTTTGTAAGCACATACAAACTCAAGCCGATATTTACCCCGTGTTTAGAGAGCTTTTCAAACGCTCCGAGCAAGATGCAAGACAAGGAGCGTAAGTGATGAACAAAGCACAAGTAAAAGAAACTGATACTCAACGTCATTTATTAAGTGATGGGCCAGACTGGACATTTCCCCTTATTGAAGAATATGAGCATCACATAGACCGTGTTGCCAAGAAATTTAAGCTAGATACTTATCCTAACCAAATAGAGTTAATTACCGCAGAACAGATGATGGATGCGTATGCCAGTATCGGTATGCCTTTAAACTATACGCACTGGTCATTTGGTAAAAAGTTTATACAGACCGAACAGCAATATCGCAGAGGCCAAATGGGGCTTGCCTATGAAATTGTAATTAATTCCGACCCTTGTATTGCTTATTTAATGGAAGAAAATACGATTACCATGCAGGCGCTAGTAATGGCGCATGCCTGCTACGGGCACAACTCATTTTTCAAAGGGAACTACTTATTTAAAACGTGGACTGATGCCAGCTCGATTATCGATTATCTTGTCTTTGCTAAAAACTATATTGCCAAATGTGAAGAGAAACACGGTTATGAAGAGGTTGAAAATATTCTGGACTCTTGTCACGCGTTAATGAATTACGGTGTCGATCGCTACAAACGCCCACAAAAGATTTCACTACAAGAAGAAAAGAACAGACAAGAGGAACGGGAAGCCTACTTGCAATCTCAAGTAAATGAACTATGGCGTACGCTGCCAGACAGCCCGCATCACGCACACAAAGAAGCACCGCACTTTCCTCAAGAGCCGCAAGAGAATTTGCTTTATTTTATTGAGAAAAACGCGCCATTACTTGAACCATGGCAGCGCGAGATAGTGCGAATAGTAAGAAAGGTTTCGCAATACTTTTACCCCCAAAAACAAACCCAAGTAATGAACGAAGGCTGGGCCTGTTTTTGGCACTACCATATTTTAAACGAAATGTACGATGAAGGCTTAGTTAGCGACCGCTTCATGATGGAGTTTTTGCACAGCCACTCCAGCGTTGTAATGCAGCCAGAATACAACAGCCCCTATTATTCCGGCATAAACCCCTATGCGCTCGGCTTTTCAATGTTTATGGACATAAAACGGGTATGCCAGGAACCAACAGAGGAAGATTATAAATATTTACCAAGCATTGCCGGTAAAGACTGGCTAGAGACGGTGCATTTTGCAATGGAAAACTTTAAAGATGAGAGCTTCATTAGCCAGTTCTTGTCACCGAAAGTTATCCGCGATTTTAAACTGTTTGCGTTAGAAGACGATACGTCAAAGTCGTTTATTAAAGTTAGCGCTATTCATGACGAAATTGGTTATCAAACCATTAAAGAGAAACTGTCAGCACAGTACAACTTAAGTAACTTAGAGCCCAATATTCAGGTACATAATGTAGATGTGAGAGGTGACCGTTCGCTTACATTACGCTACATACCTCAACGAGGTATTCCGTTAGGTGACTCAAAAGACGAAGTAATGCGACACCTTCACAGATTGTGGAAGTTCGATGTGCGCCTTGAGCAAGATAACGGTAACGACAACATTGAATTAATAAGCGAATGCAAACGCGCTACACCCAGCGAAAAGGTATAGCGCATTGTTTTTCAACCTTACGTACTTAGTGTGCTGGGGCGTTATCCATGGATTTTTTGCTACAAAGAAGCAACGATAATGCCCCTGATGCAGCAAAGATAGCTGCTGTAACAAATGTGAAGTAAGCATTAGTGCCCTGAGACCACTGCTGCCCCGCCATGTAATTACCGAAAGCGCCGCCTAGACCAAATGCAATACTAATATAAACGGCTTGCCCACGACTGTGATAGGCCTTTGGTAAAAATTGATGAATAAAGTGGACAGACACTGCATGGGTAAGGCCAAAGCTCAATGCATGAATAAGCTGGCTTATCACGATTACCGCAATATAGTCGGCAAACGCTGCCATTAAATACCACCTAGTGGCAGTAAGAAGAAGGCTTGCGAATAGCAAATTCCACACACCAAAGTGGCTTATAAGTCGTCGAGCCACAAGGAAAATACCGACTTCCGCTAACACTCCCAGCGCTATAAATACACCAGTTTGTTGGCCACTGTAGCCCAAGTCGCGCATATACAGCGCGAAAAAGCCGTAAAACGCACCAAAGCTTATTTGCAAGCAAGCAGAAGCGAATATAAAAACAGCGAACGGGCGTTGCTTAGCGTATTTCCAAATACTCCCTACAGCATTTTCGTGAGACGCTTTTTCAGCCGGTGCATTGATAAATAACGTACTTACAAAGAGTAAAGCTAGCACGCCAACACTCACATAAACGGGGGACTCTGTGGAGAACATATCCAGTGCTTTGCCTACCATAACCGTAAGGCAAATAAACCCAACGCTGCCCCATAAGCGAATTTGGCCATAGGTTACATTGGTTTTGGAAACCATATTCATGGTAATGACCTCTAGCTGCGGAAGCACCGCCGTCCAAAACATCATCATCAAACCGAACGATAGCGTCAGCCCCCAAAAACTGGAAAAGTAGAACACCGACGAAAACGTAATGACTGTGAGTAAACAGCCTAGCCGCATTACGCCAATGGCATTGCCCGTTCTATCGGCTACGCCCGCCCACAAACCGGGCCCTAAAATACGTGCAAGCGTAATTACAGCAAATAGCTCACCTATGTCTTCGGAGGAAAAACCACGTCCGTCTAGAAAAATACCCAAATAAGGTACAAGAACGCCAAGCTGACCAAAGTACAGCCAGTATGTAACAGCGAGAACAATAAGCGATGATTTGCCGCGAAGTGCCAAGAACGATCTCCAAATACAACAACGTCATAACCAGCAGCGTAAGCTATCGATTATGACGTTATCTTCAATGTGTTAAATAACAGGTGATGTGGTTTGTAAAGTAAGGCTATGCCTGACCAGCAATTGGCTGCGTTGTTGAGGCAACACCTGCATTTTGCGCACGATGACGAAGAAGGTGGTCCATCAGTACTAGCGCTAGCATCGCTTCTGCGATAGGGACAGCACGAATACCTACACAAGGGTCGTGACGACCTTTAGTGATAATATCGATTTCTTCGTTATCTTTATTGATGGTTTTACCCGGAACAGAAATACTTGATGTAGGCTTAAGTGCCATATGCACTTCAATGTCTTGGCCTGTGGAAATACCACCAAGCACGCCGCCTGAATGATTCGAAGTAAAACCATCAGGTGTAAGCGTATCGCGATGTTCACTGCCTAATTGATTGATAACGTCGAAGCCGTCACCAATTTCTACGCCTTTTACCGCGTTGATACCCATCATAGCGTGCGCAATTTCTGCATCTAATCTATCGAAAACCGGCTCACCTAAGCCAACAGGAACGTTCTTCGCCACAACTGACACTTTTGCACCAATGCTGTCGCCCGACTTCTTAAGGTTACGCATGTATTCATCAAGTGCTTCTAGCTTAGTTTCATCAGGACAGAAAAACGGGTTGGTATTAGTAACGCTGTGATCAACCTTTTCAACTGCAATAGGGCCTAGTTCCGACAGGTAACCCAGTACTTCTATTCCATGAACCTCTTTTAGGTATTTCTTTGCAATACCCCCGGCTGCTACGCGAATTGCCGTTTCGCGGGCCGAAGACCTACCGCCACCGCGATAGTCACGGCTGCCGTATTTTTGATCGTACGTATAGTCAGCATGACCTGGACGAAAACGGTCTTTTATGTTTCCGTAGTCTTGGCTGCGCTGATCTTTGTTTTTAATAAGAAGGCCAATACTTGTACCCGTGGTTTTGCCTTCAAATACGCCAGATAAAATTTGAACTTCGTCGTCCTCACGTCGCGCCGTTGTGTAGCGTGACGTACCCGGTTTACGTCTGTCTAAGTCTACCTGAAGGTCTTCTTCAGTGATGCTCAAACCAGGAGGGCAACCGTCAACCACACCGCCAATAGCGATACCGTGGCTTTCGCCAAATGTAGTTACAGTAAAAAGTTTTCCGAAGCTGTTACCTGACATAATTTATTGTTATTCCTTACTGCTGAAAATGTTCTACCAGTGTCTCTTTGCGTACAGCAAATATACCTGAACCGCCGTTTTCAAACTCTAACCAAATCACTTCTAGGCCAGGAAAACGCGTACTCATGTGTACTTCACTATTGCCCACCTCGACAAACAGCCATCCACCATCATTTAAGTATGTTGGCGCTTTGCGAAGCATTATGTCGACAAGCTCTAAGCCATCATCACCTGCCGCCAGTGCAAGCTCTGGCTCGTGGTGATATTCCTCAGGAAGGTCAGCCATGTCTTCGGCATCAACATAAGGCGGGTTAGACACGATAAGGTCGTACTTTTGACCTTCTAAACTAGAAAACAAGTCTGATTGAATTGGATAAACACGGTGACTTAATCCGTGTTCTTGAATATTAATGTCGGCAACTTCTAACGCATCAGTGCTAATGTCCACCGCATCAACTTGAGCTTCTGGATAGGCATGAGCAAGCGCAATAGCAATACATGCGCCGCCAGTGCACATATCAAGAATACTACTTGGTGTACTCTCAACAAATGGAGCAAATTCATTTTGTATAAGCTCTGCAAACGGCGAGCGAGGAATAAGTACGCGCTCATCAACGTAAAACGGCATACCACAGAACCATGCTTCATTTGTGATGTAAGGCAGCGGCATGCGAGTTTGAACGCGCTTTAATACAAGCTCAGCTACCTTCTCACGCTCACTTTTTGTTAGTCGTGAAGCCAACACGTTCTCACCCACCTGCTCAAGTAAAGGATGTGGTAGATGTAATGCCTGCATAACAAGGCTTATCGCTTCATCCCATGCGTTGTCGGTGCCATGACCAAAATAAAGGGCCGCATCGTTAAAACGGCTAGTTGCCCATCGCGTCATATCTAGCAGTGTGTGTAGATCTTCAATGGCTTCTTCAAGGTAAAACTTATCGGTCATGGTGTTTGGGTACATCAGAAATTGCAAAGCTGGTATCATACTAACATTTGCGGTGTTCGCCCACGTTAATTTGCATATTGATTCATAATGAAAGCGTTTAAAAAAGAACTAAAAGCCTTAAAGAAAAATTTGTCGACACCAATTGTCGGTAAAGCTGGCGATGCGGATAAGGTTAATATCGACCGTGCCGAGGAAGAAAGGTTTTCATTTGCCGATGCGATGAAAGGAGTGAAGCCACTTCAGCAAGATAAAGTAGAGCCTGATAAACAGGTTGAACTGTTCAATAAACGTCAACAGGCTTCAACGAAACATTTAAAAAACAGTAAGCAGCTGGCTGCCTCGTTTAGCTTTTCTGATATGTATCAGGCAGCGCTTCCACAAGAGGGTCCTGTACGTTACTGCCGGGAAGGCGAATCTTCACATATTGTAAAGCAGTTAAGACGTGGCGATTACTCACCAGAGATGATGCTAGATCTTCATGGCCTTACACGTGAAATGGCCAAAGCTGAACTGGCAGCACTTATACATGCAGCCAGAAAAGAAGCCATAGATTGCGTAAGCGTTATGCATGGCTACGGGCAAGGTGTGCTTAAAGCCGCCCTGCCACATTACTTAGTGCAGCACCCACACGTAAGAGCATTTCATCAAGCTCCGCTTGAATACGGCGGGCAAGCTGCGCTGCTTGTACTTATTGACGTACCGCTTCATAACAATAAACGCTAGCCTTCGCTAAGCTTACTTTAAGCTAATTACGCGGCTACTATTTTGTTGCGTCTGCACTATTGTGCATAAACAGGTAAGTGTAATAAGCCATCATAGCTACGATAATACCTATACCGAGTAGTGAACCCCATACTACTGGGTCTTTAATCATGGTCCAGAACATAATGTGTCTCCTCTTCAACTATGTTTATATTAGAAGAGTGTCCTTTTGCTCGTTGTGATCTAGATCAAAACTTGAACCGCCAAAAACCTAAATCAACGCACACATTTGATCTACATCAAACTTAATTAACGCCAACTCCTGATACGACGCTTAAGCCCACTTTTCTTATTCTTTGGTATTACGTCAATCGGCACTGCGGCTCTTGCGCAAAGGCTTTTTTCATTAAGAAGTTAAATTCATTGACAGATCAAGCTTAAACGATTAAGTTTTGCAAATAGAATGTTATCAAAACATCAATACAATGAGTTTTAACTATGAAAGATTCACTCAAGCCCAAAATGCACTTTTGGCAAATATGGAACATGTGCTTTGGCTTTTTCGGTATTCAATACGGATTCGGATTACAGCAAGCAAACCTAAGCCCTATTTTTCGCTACCACGGTGCTGCCGAGCATGAATTGCCTATTCTTTGGCTTGCAGGCCCGGTAACTGGTTTATTAATACAGCCGTTGATTGGGGTAATTAGTGACGGTACTTGGACCCGATTTGGTCGACGTAAGCCGTTCTTTTTTATGGGTGCGCTAGTTGGTTCAATTGCCGTAATGTTCATGCCATACGTGCCCGAGCTTTGGATGGTAGTTGGCTTGTTTTGGATCCTTGACGCGGCTATGAACACAGCTATGGAGCCCTACCGAGCACTAGTCGGTGACAAAGTGAATCACGAACAAAGGCCATTAGCTTATTCGTTACAACTGTTCATGGTTGCAGCAGGCCAAATGCTCGCAGGCCTAATGCCGCTGATTATGATTGCCTTTGGCGTATCAATCGAAACTGACGGCAAAGAAATTCCTGAAATAGTGAAATACTCATTTGTGGTAGGCGTTGTTGTCATACTTATCTCGACGGTGTGGTCGTTCTTTACTACTGATGAACTTCCTCCTGAAGACATGGAGGCCTTCAGAGCTAACCAACAACACACCAGTATAGGTCACGTGTTTAAAGAACTCTGGAGCGCATTGCTAGAAATGCCAAAATCGCTAAAGGCTATCTGGTGGGTGAAGCTAGTAACATGGTTTGCCCTACCCATGATGTGGCAGTATCTTGCACTATCGATAGCACGCCATGTTTACAACGCCCCTACTCCTGACAGCCCGGGGTTTGTTGAAGGAACCGCACAGGTTGGTATGGCGTTTACTGTAATGAACGTTACTACCATCGTGATGGCATTAGTCATCGTTCGTTTTGTTAAGTACTTAGGCGATGCAAATACTTACGCATTGTTCTTATTAATTGGTGGCGCAGGCTTTCTTTCAATGCAGCTTACCACCGACCTCACCATGACATTTGTTTGTATGTCGCTAGTTGGCGTGGGTTGGGCAGCTATTATGACGATACCTTTTATCATTACAGCCGATGTCACGCCGGCGGCTCGTGTAGGTGTTTACATGGGGTTACTGAATGCCATGATATGCCTCCCACAAATTCTTGAAATGTTCACTATTGGCTTTTTCTACGACTCATTGCTTGGCAGCGATCCTCGCAACGCCCTTGCACTGTCGGGCCTTCTCTTTGTTGTGGGTGCAGGCTTAGCACTTCGCATCAAGTCCAAGCCAGACCACTTACTCAATCAGGAGGTTTCGCAATGAAAATCAGCACAATAAACCGCGAATGGTGGAAAGAAGGTGTTGTTTATCAAATTTACCCAAGAAGTTTTCAAGACTCGAACGGCGACGGTATTGGCGACCTTCAAGGCATTATTCAGCGCTTAGATTACATTGCCTCATTGGGCATTGATATTGTGTGGTTGAACCCTGTTTATCAGTCACCAAACCACGATAACGGTTATGATATTTCCGACTACCAAAGCATTATGGATGACTTTGGCAGCATGGACGACTTTGATGAAATGCTTGAGGGCTTTCACAAACGCGGCATCAAAGTCGTTATGGATTTAGTGGTTAATCATTCAAGCAGCGAGCACAAATGGTTTAAAGAATCGCGCTCATCACGGGACAATCCTTATCGAGATTATTACCACTGGTGGCCAGCAGAGAAAGGCACACCACCAGAGCGTTGGTCCTATTTTGATGAAGAAGGCAGTGCTTGGGCGTTTGATGAAAACACTAATGCCTACTATCTACATTATTTTGATAAAACTCAGCCCGATTTGAATTGGGAGAACCCGAAAGTACGTAAAGAAATTTTCGATATGATGCACTTTTGGTTTAAAAAAGGCATCGACGGTTTCCGAATGGACGTGATTACGTTCATATCAAAACACGATGGCTACCCAACGTTTGAAGGCGTGCATGGCGATAAGATGATAGACGTTTATGCTAGCGGCCCTCGTCTTCACCAGTATTTGCATGAAATGAATCAGGATGTACTTCAGCACTACGATATTATGACCGTAGCAGAAGGCCCGGGGACCAACTTGTCTAATATTCATGACCTAGTGGATGAAGATCGTAAAGAGCTCAATATGAACTATCACTTTGAGCACGTTGAACTGGGTATGGACGCGCGTAAAATTGTAAACAACGACCATCGCAACCTGGTTAAATTTAAAAAGATTATGAGCGACTGGGCGACAGCTTTTGACGAAAAGGGCTGGGGAACGCAGTGGCACACAAATCATGATTTCCCACGTCAGGTATCATGGTTTGGTGACGATTCCGATGAGCACCGTGAACAATCATCAAAGCTACTAAGTACTTTTCTATTAACCATGCGAGGCACTCCCTACTACTACATGGGAGATGAAATTGGCATGACGAACGCGAAGTTCGACAGTATTGATGATTACGACGACCTAATGACCATCAATTGGTACAACCTTACCTTGGCAGAAGGTGGCGATGGGCAAAAACTCCTAGAGTCACATAAGCTCAGTGGGAGAGATAACGCGCGCACACCGTTCCAATGGGACAGCTCGGAAAATGCAGGCTTTTCAACTGCTACTCCTTGGTTGAAGGTAACAGAAAATTATAGCCACATTAATGCAGCAGAACAGGAAGATAGGCCTGACTCACCACTAAACTATTTCCGAACGCTTACAAAGCTTCGTAAAGAAAATTTAGCGTTGATCTACGGCGCGTATGCCCTGTTACTGGCCGATGACGAGCATATTTATGCCTATACAAGAACGCTAGACGATGATGTACTTTTAGTGCTGCTGAACTATTCGAGTTCAACACAAGTCGCTGAAATACCTAACGTACTTCACAATGGCGATGTGCTTATTAATAACTTCGATACGCTTGAAAAAGTTGATGCTGGTTTTATGCTTGAGCCTTGGCAGGCAGTAGTGCTAAGAGTTAAGTAGCAGGCAAAATTTAAAACGGGTGCCTTAGTGCACAAAGTAAGCAAAACGCGCCTTAAGCAGGGCGCGTTTTTTATTTGGGGCTTATAACACTTCAAACGTCAAACTTGAAAAGTAGGTCTCGAAATCTGCCTGCGGGTTGTTTGCTAGAGGCTCGCCCCACACTACGTTTATCTTTACCGCTCCGCTCTTCGAAAATGCAAACGTGGCTTCGCCGTTTTCATCAGTTTTTGTAACTAGCTCTGTTTCGGCACTATCGCCTAAAACAATGGCGTCTATTTTCGCATCACTTAATGGTCGCCCTTTGTATAACACCTGTACTGTTAATTTATTACCTTTAAGCGAATAAGGGTGTGAAGTAGGTACAATCTCAAGGGTATGCCCAACAGGCTTGGTAGCGTTATCGGTAAGAAGTTTACCTACCTGCACAATCGACTTCGCCTTTCGCGAATATAACTCCGAGCCAGCAACTTGCTCCTGTCCTCGCTCTTTTCGATGGTTAAGTATCGCAGTAAGGCCCTCTTTGCTGGCGTAATCATTAAATTTTTCTGCACCTAAAACACTTACTGAGTGATAACTTTCAAACCCAATAACATAGGTCCCCTCGTTAAGCACCGGTGTTTTGGCAAGCCCAGGAACCAAGGACGTACGCGGTACAATGCCACTGGCCATGTCTAGCACACCCGATGATGAATATGCGCGCAGAGCCACAATTTTATCCCACGTAAAACTCCAATGATTGATATCGTCTTTATGACCTACCTTGAATTGAAAACCAAAAGCCGCTGGCTTGCTGGCAGTAAAGCCCGAGGGTGCTAACCAAAAGTCATGAGCAGTAGCAACGCTTGACGACACCATTAGTGCCGCACTTAGAAATAGCTTTTTGATATGCATAGAACGTCTTCTGTGGTTTTGAGGTGTAATTGTTGTAATAGGTATAGCATTGTTTTGTCACAAAAATAAAGGTGATACGTGTGTTTAAAAAATTATCTTTGGCAAAGTATTGCTTACATAAACACTAATCTAATGGGTTAATAATTGTGAAATTAGCGCATCTGTCTTGATGATAGGATCAGATCCAAACCATATCGACCAAAGCGCATTGATTAGCTCAGTGTTTTTTGTTTCAACAATGAATTCATCGTTAAAAATAACCGTCAAAGAATCATTAGACCCGCGTTTAAGACACAGCACCGAATGTTTCTTTATTTCGTCATCGAAACCATAGGACAAACGCGCGATTTCGGACTTAATGTTGGTAAGGTCTTTTTCAGGGTTGTTTCGCTCTATGCCATCAATAAGCGCCTTTTCTACTTGTTTGGGTGTTACATCTCTTAAAAACTCAAGTTCTATTCGCTGAGAGTAATCGCCCATCATAATGTGCTGTACAAGCTCATTCCGCTGCATCGGTAAAGCAATACTATTTTCAATAAAGTGGCTTATTTTATATACCTTAAAGAAAAACATTCTTCGTGTGGTGGTTCCGCTATGCAAAAGTGAAAGGCTGTTATTATTGTGCTCAACAAAAGTGTCAACTGCTGTTATAGCACCTGCATCATTGACAACTGGATTCGCGAGAGAAGTATTGGCGAAGAGAATAGAGCACACTGAAGTCGCAGCCAATGCCGCAGTTAATAAATTGAAAACAGAACGGAGTTTATTTGCCATTACATTGTTCGTTGTAATGTTGGGGTAGACACAAGTGACAACTTTAAAGATTTAACAATATCTAAAGGATAGCGGTTTTCCGCGTACTAGGCGGATGAAATTACGTTAACGTTGATATCATGTAAGTGTGTTTTAATGGTGTTAGGGTGTTGCTGAAGCTTTTATGAGCGTGAAGCGGACATTGAATACTTATAATTCGCCAGTCCGCTTTAGACAAAAGCGGTCACATCGCCTTTATGTTTTGCTAACGCTGTTTGACTCTAAAGCAGTCAATTTCGGTAGTATTTTAGTCATAAACCAAAAAGCAAAACCTATATATATGAACGGTATAATCAAACTGGTAAAGATCTGTTCAAATGTACTCAACTTCGATGGCTCAGCAGAACTTGCAATAAAAAGTTGATCGCCCAAGGGACCATTTGAAAATACAAATATTATGACGACGTTCCAAGCTAAATGAAGCCCAATAGGTAAAAATATTGATTTTGTTAAGGCAAATGCGCACGCCAGCATCAAACCAATACTAGCTGTGAGAATAAAGACATATATCATCGGTATCCACGAACCAAAAATATCATATGAAAACCAATGGTAAATACCAAAACTGACCGAAGAAAGTAAACATGCTTTTTTGAGGCCTAAGAATTCTATCGCTTTATAGAGTAGATATGCCCTAAATAATAGCTCTTCAAAAAGAACAGAGTTGATATTCCAGCGTAAACTTTCAATAACTGTGTGAGCGTCAAGTTGAGGATTAAGACGCCAGCTGAAATCAGAAAAATAAGCGATAAAGAGATATTGCGAGGCGGCGAAAGCACCAGCAAGTGCAAAACCTGCAAAAAATTCAATCAACCGTAGTCGCGGTTTATTAAAACCAAGCTCAGATAAAGTACGCTTTTGCAAGCGAAGAAGTATCCACGATATCCCTATCAATAATGGTCCAATCACAATCTTGCCTAAGCCTTAACTTCATTTTATTTGAGACAAGAAAATATATTACATTATATCTAACTATCGGTAATATATTGTTAATTTGAAATTCAATGAAAAATTTGTCGGCTATTAGACAATTTTTATCAGGTCACTCTCGCGAAGGAGATAGTTTCACATTCTTTTTATCTTTACAGATGCGCTTGCAGATAAAAAACAGTTGTCACTGCCTTCCCCAGTCCTTTCCACCCATTTCTACTAACCGAGACGCCGCTCGTCTAAAAGAAAAGGCGAGATCGTTGGCAGACGAAAATTGTGCAAGTGACACGCCGATTCGCCCCGTCGCCGACCACTCATAATATTTCCCGTCTTTAGTGCGGATCATGGTCGTCGCAAAAGAACTCGAGTTTCCCCCTTTGTCATTTACAATCAATTCTCCATCACCATCACTGCTTTCAACGTGCGCTTCAAAATCGACGAACAATTCGTCGAGTGGAACCTGTGCCGCCAGCACTAAGCGGGTACGAGCTTCATAACACGCATCAATGAGGGTTACGAATCGTCTAGCTTCATTAAGGTGGTTGGCATCCAGTTGGGGTACGCAGTCAAGAATAATGACCGGAAATCGATTGCAGAGAGAAATATAATCGGCCGCCCCGAGCGGTTGGTAGCATAACTCGGAAAAGTTAAACCATGCACAACGTTCATTTATTCGGGTTACCTGAACGGTACGACCAAAGAGAACAGAGATAACCTCGCCCTCAGTCCCCGATGCATTAGCACCAAATATGTCTTCCAACTGCGCCTGTATACTGTTATTCGCATTACTATCTGCGTCTTTGTTTGACCAAAAATAGGATTGCCCACTTGCTCGTGTTTCGCGTCGATAATCAGTTTGGGAGTTCTCCATGGAAATAATGTCGGACGTGCCCTTCAACATGTCGATGAATGGCAAAAAGAGGGAACGGTTTATGCCTCCTTCATACAAGGTTTCGGGGGAGCGATTCGAGGTGGCTACCACTACCACATTCAAATCCATCAAGAGTAAAAACAGCCGTTTCAAAATCATGGCATCGGCAACGTCTGTTACTTGAAACTCATCGAAACACAGGAGCTGAGCCTCTTGTGCCAATTGTTGCGCGATAATGGGGAGTGCATCATTTCTTGGGTACTTTTGTTTGTACACAAAAATTCGATGATGGACATCTAGCATAAATTCATGAAAGTGAACGCGGCGTTTGGTTATTTTTGGGTGGCTGTGACTATTTTGGTTACAGCTATGTTTATCATCAGGCGCATTAACCGACGCGTAAAAGAGATCCATTAAAAAGCTCTTGCCGACCCCAACAGGGCCATGAATGTACATGCCTTTCGGTGGTAGGCCATAAGACCACAAATAGAACTTCTTTCTAAGAAGAGACTGAGCGGATTTAATAGATCGCGCCAGCAGCAGTGGACTGCTGCGTGTCGAGCTGCTCTCTGACGGTTTATGAATACGCACTGGTACTGGCGGAAGTGTGGTAAGAGACTCGTGCAGAGCATCTAGTTTTGCTGCCAGAGCGACCTGTGCTTCATCTCGTCGCACCTCTCCCGCATCCACCTTGCGTTCATATGCCGCAGTCACTGGGCCTGTAGTGTGAAACCGCCGATCTACACGATGTTGTACTGCCATATTCTTCATCACCGTTTTCATCATGGTTCAGATGTGTTTATCAATATGGTTATAAGGTACGTGGAATTTCTGTTTGGGTATCAAAGGAATTTATATTAAGGATTAAGTTTTTGAGCTCAGCTTGCACAAGTTAAGCTTTCAGACAAATACGTGTTTCAGCAACCAATGAAATAGCCCTGTTTTGGAAAGGAGCAAAAATAATTCAACTTACTTATTGCAAATAATTCTCATTTACACTATCTTGTAAATGCCTGTTCGACGTTGGGTAAAAAACGGTCTTGGCT
>ENA-OWNT01002326-OWNT01002326.1-seawater-metagenome-genome-assembly--contig:-NODE-2326-length-20105-cov-4.012632_pt1 | contig 20105 bp, 14 predicted proteins | sample MGYA00238136_ERZ651165 | MGnify/ENA primary metagenome ERZ651165 (study PRJEB26861, sample SAMN08777766) | seawater metagenome | isolation source: coastal seawater | place: USA: Florida | collected...
TATAAAGTGTGACAACACTGCCGACTTTTTTTTGTCGACCAGTCGCGCATTGCGCTGGTGTCCCCAACGACCGAGTTGGGGCACGCTTGTTCAGACGGCTCATTCACACGATCGTAGCTGGTTTCGGGGTTGTGTCGAACCACGGGCCAGATGGCTCGCCCACGGAGCGCCACCGCGGAGTGTGAAACTGGCACAATGCAAGCACTGTCCAACTCCACCCCGTCGCCGCTCGTGGAGCACCTCGGCGAGAACTTTTGGCACAAATGGAAGTACTGGGTCGGTGTTGATCAGTGTCAGCGGGCAGAAGAAACTGGAATGCTACACGGTTTGCCTCTGCTCGAGAATGTATGCTGGAGACCTGCCAGCGTGGAACTCGCGGACTTGAACCGCAGTCACCGCCACGCAGCTGCGACAGAGGCAACCAGTTCATGTGCACCCAGATCTAGTTCACCTGACGATTTCAATTGCTCGTCCACAAGACCAACCGGGCCAGTCCCGATCAAAGGTGCGGAAACTGCTGCTGCGGCAAGCACCGCAACGCCGCCGCCTTCGATCGCGGTGTATGACGATGACTCACGGTTGCGACGCGAGAGGAGAATCGCAGGAGATTTTGTATTGTTGCAGCGGTTGAAAGCCGTTGTTCAAACGATGATGGACCACCGCACCAACCATGGTGACTTCAACAAACACATTGAACTCTTCGACTCCGAAGAGTACCGAGCGGTGGTAGATCGGCCGCTGCATCTAGCCACGATCAAAGAGCAGCTCTACAAAGGAGACGTGTACGAAACTGTCAACTCGTTGGATCGCGACATGAAGTTGGTATTTCAGAATGCTCTCACGTTCAACCCCCCAAGTTCGTACGTGCATCGCAACGCCCGCAAACTTCTTGCGGTGTACGAAGAGGTGTTGGATAAGTCGCTCAGTCAATGGCGGGAGGGCCTGAAAAAGTCATTTCTGCATCGTTGCGACAACTGCCACGGTTCTGCCTGTGCCTGCTGCGGTTACAAGTGCCTGGAATTTAAGCGGGTGGAGCTGGTGTGCAGTTCGCCGATCGCTCACTTACCCAACCGCACCGGCGGTTGCGGACGGCGGATCAGCCCTAACTCCGAGTACTATCGCGCTAAAACCAATGGACAGCATTGGTGCACGCGGTGCTTCAAGAAGCTACCGGAGGAGTTCGTGGATCTGAGCGGCGCTCTTAGCACGAAGCAGCATGCGCAGCGACTAGTGCACAACAATGTCTGCACGGAAAAGTGGCTTCGCTGCACAGTGTGCAGTCGGAGTTTCCACCGGATTTGCGTCGGGGAGACGTACGACGTGCCACCACCGAACGCTGTGACCGAGGTCAAGTCGACGTTTACGTGCTCCCTGTGTTCACACGCCGCGAACCCAATGGGATCCCCAGTTTCAATTTTCGGGAAAGCGTCGTCATCCACTTCGTCCAGCAAGTATCTGTTCGCCGCGGACTCCTTCGCGGAATGCACCACATCTCGCTTCATGATGCAGCAGATTCGCACGCATGTACTGCGAGCTTTCGACGCGGGGAAGAGTACCCTACGGACCCGAGAATCGGTAGAAGACTTTTTGAGCACATTGACTGTGCGGGTGACTTCGCGTGTGCCGAGTGTTTCCTCTGCAACTCCACGGCTGAGGCGTTGGATCAAGTGCCTGGACGAAAACGCACCTACGCAGTTCCCATTCACTTCCAAAGCGGTGTCCCTTTTTCAACGCATTGATGGTGTAGATGTGCTTCTTTTCGTGATTTATTTGCAAGAATATGGCCCAGATTCACCGGGACCGAATTCGCGCTGTGCGTACATTGCATACTTGGATTCCATCAACACGCTCACACCTCGCGCGCTGCGCAGTACCGTCTACCAGCAGATGGTCTCAAGTTACATCACGTGGGCCAAACTGAATGGATTCCGGCGCGTATACATCTGGTCTTGCCCTCCAACAAAAAACCAAAATTACGCCCTCCACTGCCACCCGCCAAGTCAACGAACTCCCGACAGCTCGCGGCTGCGGCGCTGGTACGGCATGATCATCAAAGACTTGACCATGGAGGGCGTTGTCCTGCGCAGCACAACTCTGCACGACGCCCACTTCTCCGAGCACAAGCCCTTTGTCGCGACCCGACGCAACCGTGGCATGGCGGGGAAGGGGCCCGCTCGCCGCAACAGTTTCTGTGGCTCCGCCAACACACTTTCCGGAGAAGGAGGACGACCTCGGTGCAACTCAGAAGGTAGTCGACTGCCGCAAAGTGCCGATCGACAGACTAAGACGATCGATGTTCCGTTGTTCTATGGGGACTTCTGGCCATCTCAAGCCGAGATTGTGATACGCGAGTATCTGGAATGTCCGACCGGCCGCAACACGGGAGTTGTGGACCAAAGTCCAGCGATGAGGCGTTGGTGGCAACGGGTGCTACGCGACACCGGAGAAGCAGATTTTATTCTTTCCGCTGCCGCCTCCACAACAGCCGACACCGTCGTCCTCGTGGACGACGACGAGCCGCCGTCCGCGTCGGAGCGTCTGTCCTGGCTTATGAGTCGTGTCGCAACACGTGTTGCTGCGATGAACAAGTACTTCATGGTGTTGGATCTGTGCATTGAGTGCTCACTCTGTGGCCGCGGAGGCCAGGGACACCCAACGGCGGCTGCCACGGAGCACTGGGTTTGCAGCAACCGCAGCTGCCGCTACACGTTGTGCGGTGGGTGTTTCGACAAATGCGGTGGGGTCGCAAAGCACGCACAAAAGCCAGCGAAGTCACCGCGGTCACCGCGAGTACCTGCGGTTTTCTTGCCATCGACTTCAACGCTGCCATCCAACTTCAAGCCGTGTTTGTGTGACTCACACCGCACAGGCAAGCATCGGTTCGTGCTGGAACAAGTTCCTATCCAGCATTTTGAAATGTTTGACAACTTCGTCCTGGAAAAGACGCCTTCGACACCAACGAGGAGAGGGAAGCGAGTTGCTGCCACTGCATCTGCCGATGTTGTTGCAATGCATGCGCCGTCAACGCCGGATGACATTGCCCCGTTTCCCTTTCCTTCCCACGGCGGCGTTGCGAAAAACGATGTCACCACTTCTCGCAAAAGAAAACTACCGACCTTGCCTGAGCGAAGCACCAAAGTTCCGCGCCGGTTGCCACCGGCTCTGCAATCGTCGGTTCTTCAACATCCGCGCTCCGTTGCCGCGCTTGGACCCCCGGACGAACCCACTCTCAATACGGTGTTCGACAACCGATTGACGTTCTTGTGGTTTTGCCAGAAGCACCACCTCCAGTTCGATCAGCTGCGGAGAGCGAAGTTCTCCACTCAAATGATCTTGCGCAACCTTGGGGCGCGCGTCCTCCAGACGACTACGCCGCCATCGCTCACACCGCATTGACGCCTCATCGATCGCGCTAGCGTCATTACGCGCAAACAAGCCCACATTGAAGACTTTTCTAATTCATAATAAGTTATTTGAATCAACAGAATGCCTTCACTATTTCCCGTGTACATGTTCGCAGCTTTGCCACCTGCAAGCAAATGTCGCGGAAGTCCACACCCAACACGCTGCTCACAACAACACAACCGTTGCGATACACCGCACTGTCGACTTTCAACTCGCCGCTCCCCCACTCACCAACAAGACCAAGCTGCCACCCGCAGTGCGTCCCCGAACTGAACCCATGAACCGTGCAGCTGTGTATAATGAGGCTTCTGTCTGCTATTTCTTCTTCTTCTTCTCCTCGCTACCTCCGTGCGCCCGTGCCGTGCTCCGTTTCTCTCGCACACCTGTCTGTCGTCTCGGCGAGAAGCGTTTTGCAGCTTTGAATAGTATTCGTTGTCGCTTGGCGGTGTTCCGTGGTGTTCGGGAATGTGTTGTTGCACCATCGTCATCGGTGACTCTGCGTTTCGAACACACAACAACAAGAAAAGCAAACATTTTTTTGTGTTTATATGTATGGCTACCGACCTTGCAGCGAATGGTTAGGCCCTGCGTATGCGTGTGTGTATCGACGTGCTTGTGAAGCGCGAGTTTGAATGACATGCCGCGCGTGGACGGCCTGTGCAGCAGTTCTGTGTTTGGCAGAGGTTTCTGCATTGGTCGAAGAGAGTCCCCATTATTACTGCGATGCCTGCGTCACGACACTCGAAGAGTTCTACTGGGCACTCCAAGATGAAACCAGCACAAAGACGCGGCGCCAGGTCAGCGCTAGTGACAGTAGCTCCGAACTCCGGCTGGATATGGTTCGAATGTTGGAGCAATTGTGCCATCAACCGCGAATGACGACGTATCGAGATGACATCAAAGATGGTTGCAGTCAAATTACACAGAGCAATTTTCGTCCCTTGATATTGGAGTTCACGGGGCCAACGGTATCATGCGAACTTACCCACACTAAAATTGACAGCTTTTGCGCTCAAAGGCTGGGAGTCTGTCCGAAAACAGCCGGCAGGCTTCAAACTTTGCGTGCAGGGTCACAACCTTCGAAGTGTTCCGAGTGCGTCTTTGCCATCAAGGACACGTGGAACGTCTTGAATCGACACGATCAAAGTCCCCAAGGGGATCAAAATGAAGGACCGCAAAAGGCGGCAAAAAGAACCAAGGCGCAAGTGTGGGACGCAATTGAACGGATTTGTGATGGAATCATCCTCCGCCATGGTCGCCGGTCTGAAGCCAACGACGACGACTGCCTCGATCTTGTTGCGGAGTATGACACCGAAATCGCAAGTGCACTGATCGAAGGCCGCAGAATGGTTCAGAAAATTCCTTCCAAACCATTGTCGTTGCCTAGTCCGGTAGCGTCCAAGGCTGAATCGAGCGTTCTTCGGAATGTAACTTATGACATTTGCGTGGCGTCGACACAATACTGCTCGGAACTCGACTTTGCAAGCGCTTTTGAGGACACTCTCATCACGCCGTGGCTCTGGGTGCGTGGCGCTGGTTAAGATACGAAACCTCGCGACTGCGACACCATTCTCTTACTTCTTATGTGTGCGGTTTGGCTTGTCCAGGCTCATCCTCGCCTCGACATGATGCCTGTAGATGGTGCAGAACGAGGGCGCGTTGGATCAACAGAACTTTAATTAAGCGGTTACATCAACTTGTATGCAAGCAATCGATACAAGATGTCTAAGATACACGCGTTCGGATTGTTTGCGAATTGTTGTTGTGTGCGCCGCGATTATTCGTCATTTTGCGTGCCGGTCGCGGCCTCTGTTGCACCACTGTCGGCAGCGTTGTCACCGTCTGCGTCGGCGTCGCTATCACCGTCAACGCCTCCACCAGCGGCACCACCAGCGGCACCACCAGCGGCACCACCAGCGTCGTTCCTAGCGGCCTCTTCACTGTTGGCAGCCACAGCGGCTGGCACTTCGTTCCTGGCTTGTAAGGCGCTTTCCATGGTATGGAGCGCAAAAAGTGACTCGCGGGCACTAGGCTTGAATTGCGGATGCGTGGGATTGTTCCGCGCGTACGGAACACCAGAAATGTCTTCACCAGCATCGTTGAGCATAGGGGCCAACATCACGGCGATCCGCCGATTTTGACGCTCGACAGCGACCTCATATGCCGTCTGATTGTTCTCATCTCTGAGTGTGACGTCAGCTCCCGCCAACATGAACAAGCCAGCAAGCCTGGGATGGTTGTAAAATGCCACGCGGTGGAGAGGGGAGTAACCGGAATTTGTTTGGCAGTTTACGTCAGCGTGCGCGCGCAGCAGTTCCTGGGCCACATTAAAGCTTCCTTTCCACGCGGCTTGATCCAAAGGCGTCTCACCGCAAGCGCTACGGACTTCGGTGTCTGCCTTGGCTGCCAAAAGAACACGAGCAATATCTGGCTGGTCGAACTGAGCAGCCAAATGCAGCATGCGTAGCCCATCGCCGAAATCATTGTTGGGGTCGCCACCTTCAGCAATGTACCTTTGGGCCATTTCAGGGGTTCCTCTGCCAGTGGACATGACCAACATTATCATCATTTCAGCCCCGAACATATCGTCATCCATACCTGCACCAAATAGGTCCATTTTGTGACAAAGCAGTAGGTAAGTATCTCACGTGCGGTAAGTGTGCAAAAATAAAAAAAAAATCCATCAAACTTGTGCAGCCTTAAATTAAGAACACCAACCCAACTCAAGCCGCCGTTCACCAATTGCAGCAGCCAGCACGAACACAAGATTCTAAAGCCCCTCCATACGCAGCTCCAACTTGCAGACCACCACCGTGCCGTGTACAACCTCTTTGTAAAACGATTAATGTCCACCGCAGCTTGAACTGGACTGCTTTTCGCACTGTGAGCATCTATCAGGCACCACTTCTGAGGACCTCCCACGGCATGCCGCATGCACGCGAAAATCACCATCCGACGTTGCCCTGCCAACCAACTCACGACCTTCACACGTGCGCTGCAGCAGTGTTCGAGACCATGCTAGTGTCAGTCAACTTCCGATACCTTCCAACGGCGACGGCGACGACACACGACACACGACAAACAGCAACACGTGGTCACGCAACGAACGACGACGCAAACGACGAACAGCAGCAACACGTGGTCACACAACGAACGACAACGAACGACAGCGGACGACGGCGCGGCGGCGAAGAGAAAGATCTCAAAGATCAAAGATCAAAAGATTCGAATCGCTCGCTCACTCACTCACTCACTCACCAATGAACGAATGTACAATGCACTGTAACACTCACTGACCGACTGACGGATGACCGATGACGGTGCCAAAGAGAGAGAGTGGCTCAATGAATGAATGAATGAATGAATGAATGCATGGCTGCTGACACGAATGAACGAGCGAACGAACGAACGAACGGCGGACGGGGAATGGAGGGAGGGAAATGGAGGGAACGAACGGGCACAGGGAACGAACGAACGGGCGGGCCAGGGCCCACAACCCAACTTTAGTTTGTTGCGAATTTGCGAACCTTCCTATGGCATAACATAGCAACACCTTTCAAACCTTTCGAAGCTTTCGATTGAAAACCTCCAAAGGACCGAAATTGCGCGAACAATGGGACTGGCAAACACAGGATTGAACGACCATGAGAGCAACACAGCAGCGAACGAGCTGGGCGGAAAACAGAAACGCTAACAAAGCAACACGGCGGCGTCGTGGAATAACTGTCATGCCAATCCCACAGCATCACTATCACAGCATCACAGCCATTGTCGTGTGCAAAATCGAACCTAAAAGCAAACAACAACACAATGTCCTGGTGACGTGTCCCTCCATTAGATAGAACATGAACAGAATGCATTCGGTGTCAAACAACATGCGAAGCCAACGCGCAAAGACATCATTTTGAACGGTTAATTTATTATGGTGGGCCCACAGTCCTTGCGTCGAGCATCAAAGCTTGAAAAGCCCACCATACGTTTTGCGGTTCCCACTGCCATCGCTGCCTCCACATGCGTCAAGCGCAGCTTGCTGCACCGTTTTCAGCGATAATCCCGTTGCACGTGCCACGCGAGCACAGTCCTCGAACTCAGGCTTGACTGTGACTTGTTGACCTCCAGGCAAAAATGCCCGCTTCACGCGGATGCTGGTGTCCACGCCGTCGGCAACACCGCCGTCGTGTGCGTTTAAAGCATTAGGAATTGTTTCGAATTTTCTAAACAACGCCACTCGATCCACAGTCTGGACGCGAATGCCCAGAGTAGATGTCTCGACGAAGATGATTTTCTACGCGCGCGACAGTTAGAACAACTGGAGTTAGGACAACCGCACGTTTCCACACGATAACACGTAAGCAGCCACGGGCACACCTTCATGGCATCCAAATGGCTCGGGCGGCACAGCACGCTCAGACGTACACCACTTCTTGATTTCTTCATCTGCAATACATGGTCAGGATAAAAGGTCATCGACTGCTCGGTACTCTCGAAAACAGTATCAGATGTACCTGAATCGGCGACGTCCAGCAGTCCAATGCACCGTTCTCTAAAAGCCGTTGCGTAGCATATGCAACGACTTCGGGCGACAAATCATCGATATTCGTTTCCAGAAGGAAGAGCTGCTCAGTTTTAGATGGAGTCACTGAATCCGTCTCTGTCGTCGATGATGCTGTATTGACATGCACGGAGGGCGAACTGGGCTTGTCTCCAGCGGCATGGGAGTGAGAAACAGAAAACTTTGGTGACTGCTCGCTCGTCTGAACCGCCGGCGATTCTGTCGCTGTGCCAAGGTCAGCTTCCTCGTCCTCGGTCATACTGTCACTGACGGCCTCCGGAGCCTCCGCCGCCTCCGCAGCCTCCGCCGCAGCGGCGTTGGCGGAGCGCTCAGTCGAAGCCTGCACGCCACGTCTGTGCAACCAATTCTTTGTTGACTTAATGTACGCCCACGACATCTTATCACGAGCGGCCAAATCTTCTTCGGACATGCCATGATCCTCATCACCTTCTCCACTTGGGCGCAGCAAGTTCCTCCAATACTGAAGCCTGGCGAAAGCGTCTGGCTTGGACGAATCCGGGCCATCGCCGGCCGATTCACGCTCTCTGTGTGGGTGGCCAGTGTCGTCTCCCCCTACACTTTGGCTGCTTGCCAAAGACTCAGCGCTGTCGCTGGAGTCGTCACTGTCGATGGAGTCGTCACTGTCCCTTGAGTCGTCACTGTCGCTGTCGCCATGGCCATCGTCATGGCCCACGTCCGCGGTTTCGATGCTGCGCGGTGGTGTGGAGATTTGGTCACCCAACTGAAAGCCGTGATTAGTGACGGCACTCTGCACTCCGGCGCGAAGGGCTTTCCTTGTGGACTCGGCGGCATCATACCGCTTTCCTATCGACACTCGAAGAATGTTGGGGTGGCCAGCAAAATCTTTCGTTCCACAGCCGAGACCTGTTTTTAAAGGCACAAAGGGCGGGGGAACACCAAAACGATCTGGATGACACATTGCCCGCAGCAAAGCAGCCCCTGTCGGCGTCACCAGCTCGCCGTGGGCACCTGGTGGGGCTGGTATACACGGCATGGCGCGAAGCAAATGAAGAGTTGCTGGAGCCGGGCAAGGCAAAATTCCGTGCGCTGTATTGACATAGCCAATGCTAAATGGCAGCGGTGAACTGTATACTCCGGTGGCAATGTCCACGCCCAACAAATGAAGGCCCAAAATTACTCCAACGGTATCGATGATGCTGTCGACAGCACCGACCTCATGGAAGTGAATATCATTGAGAGCAACACCATGGACAGAGGCTTCTGCTTCGGCAAGGTGAGTGAACGCCTCAATGGCTTTTGCCTGGACTACTGACGGTATCTTTTTCGCGTTGGAAATTAAATTTCGAATAATTTCCAAATTGCGGTGCTCTCCTGACACACGACCATCTTCCAGAGCAGACGCATCATCATGAGAATGTTCATGTCCGTGAGAGTGCCCGTGTCCGTGAGAGTGCCCGTGCCCGTGCCCGTGGGAGTGTCCGTGTCCGTGAGAGTGTCCGTGTCCGTGAGATGCAGACTGGTGCCGCCCGTCCCTATTCTTCGCTTCTGTTGCAGGGTCCGTAATTATCGAATAGTCTCGCTTTCCTTGGTTGCCGTGCACAGATATTACCTTCACCAGTGTGGCAGCAATACTGCCGTGTCCTTTGTGAACTTTCGACACCTGTAACTGCCACTCGCCAGCGAGGGGTTCAATGGAGCGTAGGCGCTCCTCCAATTCATCAACGGATAATCCAGCATCAATCAGCGCTCCCAGACCCATGTCTCCTGCGATACCGGAGAAGCAGTCGAAGAAAGCAATCCGCGACATGGCGCTGTGTCCAATGGCCAAAGGATGCAGACAGTGCGATTTCGATACCTAGGTCCGCATATCTTGCTTGCCGAGCATGAAAGAGCAATTCCGCGTTTCAATTGCCAAACTACTTGGTTTCATAAATTTTTTTTGGATGTTCAATTGCTACACTGCACTAAAATAGCGAACTCTGGTAACTCCACTCACCACAAACCAGCTCTTCAACGACAGCCGTCCTTAGCATGGGCAATCCGTGTAAGGAAAACGCGTAAGCAGATGCCACGTTTTGCACATGAGGCGTCTGACGGACGTTGTGTGCAAAAAACTCGACCCGCACGCAACACCCGTTTGAATGCAGCAACAACAAGCAACACACAGCACACAGCACGGCAAGCATTGGCCACTAATCACGGACCAACAACTTGAAGGAAACAACAACCAACAGTGCCAACGACCAACAACCAACAAAATAGCGAACCAACGAACAACCAAACAGAAGAGCAACGATCAACGACCAACAACAACGAGACAACGACCAACGACCAACCAAACACACAAAAAACCAAGCAAACGACTAACGGCCAAAGGCCAACGACCAACAACAAGTAGACACAAGCAACAAACAAACGACCAAACGTCAATCGACCAAACGACCAACAACCAACAACGAACAACGAACGCAACGACCAAACAATCGACGAACGACGAACGACCAAACGACCAAACGAACGCAACGACGAAGCAACGACGAAACAACGAACGAACGAACGAACAACGAACGAAGAAACTCCAACCGTCAAATGTTTGGGAACGTGCAAAAGGCGACTTCGTGTTCAAGTCATACAGGCTACTGTCGTTTGCACGTTCCCAAAATTGATCGTGCCATCGACGTTCGTTGTCGTCATCGTTTTCGTTGTGCTGTCGTCGTCGTTCGTCGTCGTTGTCATTGTTGTCATCGTTGTCATCGTTGTCGTCATCGTCGTCGTGGTTGTTGTTACCCTGTTATCGTTGTTGTCATCGTCGGCGTGGTCATCGACGTTGTCGTTGCTGTAGCATCGTTGTCGTAGTGTCGTTGTTGTTGTCGTGCGGTCGCTGTTGTTGTGTTGTGTCGTGGCCGTTCAGCGTTGTCGCTGCATCGCAGCAATGTCGTCGCAGTCGTTTTCGCTCATCGCCGTTTTGCACTGTCGTTCATCGTTGTCGTTTATCGTTGTCATCCTCAACGAAGCAATGCCGTACTTATCATGGCGGATGTTGTCGTTGTTGGTACGTCGCTGTCATTGTTGCTCTTTGACGTTGCGGTTGCCGTTAGATGTTGTCAAAGAAAAGTGATTCAACGTCTACCACCCGCTCACTCACCCCAACAGCAATTGAAGCCAACGTCAACGCGGATCAGTTGATTTGCGGATTCGGCGACATTTCGACAGCGTAATTGTGCACGGATCAACTTTTTGTTGGGGATTAGCTAGTGTTGATATGGGTTACCACTTACGCCAGTGGCGGCATCAATGTCGATCCCCAGTGACCTCAAGGCATAACTCAGCGCACAGCAACTGCTGATCTCTCGGCCTCTTTCTCCACCTACGGTGCATCATGGCTGCCAACGACGACAGTGACTATGAGTCGTTTGAAGATGCCCTGGATGCTGGTGCCTATGAGCAGTGGGTTGTCGCTGATGATATAGTTGCCGACCGGCCCGATGTCGAAAGCGACAGTTTCGACAGATACCAAGTCGGCCACAGCCGCAGCCGCAGTGGCGGTGCGAGCAGCAGCGGCGATTATCTGACCCAGTTTGTTTCAGTATTTCCCACCAACGGAGATGACGGGAGAGATAGCTACGTGTCTTCGAGCGATGAAGACTTGAGTCACGATTCAAGGAGCAGTAGTAGTCTTTCGTTCGCCCCAAATCGACATGACAACAGGTGGGCCGCGTCGACGGCAGCCGGGGCCCCCGCTCCTGCTGATATATGGACCCGAGATCAAGATGAGCAATATGTGCCCGCGACACCACTGACACAATCTGAGCCGTTCGTTGACGCAGATAGTGATGATAGTGATGACCACACTGATCCGAGCTTTCAGCGCTCGCAACAACGGGCACTTCCATTTGTCCCCGACAACTTCAAGTCCACCAAGATTCAAATGCATCCGTCTCGAATCGCTGTTCATCCCGTCTCTGGAAATCGGTACCACATTGCCGACTACGTGCTACTGTTTCCGGACGAACCGCACTTGTCTTTAAGCGATATTCAGCGACGAGGGGTCCAGCTCCCACGTGCTCATACGAGCACACCAAGAAATGACGATGCACGAACCCCAAAGTCTTCATCCAGGCCTGCGACGGCGGGCTCAACGCGAAAGGATTCTCAGCGACGGCGCGGACGGTCAGCAGCAAAGTCGCGATCGCGAAGCCGGGGCGGCAGTGGAAATGGCTCCCAAAACAGTGCTGGTGGCAGCGACGGTGAAGATTCGAATGGGGGAGCCAAGTTGTCCACCAATGCCGATGATCAGTTGACACCAGTTGCAGAGACTGCCCTTCCCACGCCAAAACACGAAAGCGGTACTCCGAAGTCAAACCTCACTCGTGTAAATGACCACCCAGACGCAGTTCAAGTGCAATTAGTAAAGCGATCTCTGCATGATGTGCATGGACTTCGGTTGATGCAGGAGTTGAATACAAGATCCGGCCTAATCTGGTGCGTGAGTGTGCGCGTGTTTCGTGATCTCTCGTGGGCCGCAGTCTAATCCCATTTGCTGTCCCACCACCTTCACGTAGCTGTTTAGCCCTGAGTTCTAAGTCAATGTATCTAGCTGCCGCGGGGGTACGTCCCTTGTGCATCGAAGGCGGTGCTTTACAATATCTGCGTCTTTAACTACGGGGCTGGTCGTGCAGGCATCAGGAAATATCTACGTTTGGAAAGTTCTAGATGCTGTAGGCGAAGCTCCATCTGCCAGCCCGAAGGAGGAAGCGAATAGCAACTCACAATGGCGCGGCGTCAAACGTCACTCTTCCTTGAAACAACCTGAGGGCGCAATGTTCGCGCCAGAACCATTTCACATGTGGACTGGCCACAAGAAGCATGTTATTGACATGAGGTACAATCAAAGAGAAGTTTTTGCCACCGATGTGTTTCCTCACAGCATGTTTTAGCGATTTGTGCTCACAGCAAGTGCGTTTTCTGCCCAGGTGGTCAAAGAGAGATCTGTTGCTCACAGCGTCCTTGGATTGGACGGCAAGGTTGTGGCATCTCAGCCGGCAGACTTGCATATCAAAAATACTCCACAACGACATCGTGACTTCCATTGACTTCCACCCACTCCAGACGGAATACTGCATCACAGGGTCCTTCGATCGCAAGTTACGGCTATGGTACGCTGTTGCCGACATGTCCTAGTGTCGACAGCGCGTTAGGAAGTGGTCTCAGCACTGTGTGTGCACAGGTTCATAACGCAATCGAAAGTCAGCAAAATGTCATCGACACCTGCTCAAATTGCAGCAGTCGCTTTCCATCCAAGAGGAGACTTGTTCGTCGCAGGACTTGTGGACGGTCAGTGTGTGTTTTACAACTCTCAGACAATGAACTACATGACATCCGTCAAGTGCAAGAATCGATACGCGCGTAACAAGGATACGCGGATCACGGGGTGCGAGTTTGACTCTGCCGGGCGCCAGCTTCTAGTCACTACGAATGACTCCAACATACGCATCATCAGTATGGAAGACTTCACAGTGACTATGAAGTACAAAGGAACTGTGAACAAGAAGAATGGGACAATTCGCGCATTTTTCTCCCCAGGAGATGCCAAGCACATCATTTGCGGCTCACAAAGTCAGAATGTGTTCATTTGGAGAACGGACCAAAACCCTACCCGCTTGGTAGCCGATCTAGACGGACAGGCGCAGTTAAAGAATGATCCAAAGGGGCAGAAGATGGGTTTGCTTCACAAATCACATTCCAGCGGCCTGTCAAAGTTAGTCCACCGAGAGGAGAAACAAGCTCGCCGGGCTTGTCGTCGGAAAAAGTACGTTTGTGTAAGTGGGCTTTCATCGCGCGTGTGTGTCAGTTGACATGTTCGGTTGGCTTCTACGACAGATGTGTCTCTTATGAGGTCTTCAATGCTTATGCAAACTACCCCCGCGACGTGGCTGTGCCGGTTGCACTCATAGCTCCAAAGACAATTCTTCAGCTTCATCAAGTGAGTTTTACTTGCTCTGCGCGCGTTCTGTGATCAAGAAGGGCCCACTTTTAATCATGTGCCTGTAATGTCTGTGGCTGTGGTGCTTGCGTCAGCCCTATGCACCGGACCAAGAGCAGCCGTCACGAATCATTGTTACCGTATCAAGTGATGGTACCTTGCGCATCTTCGGTGTGTTCGGACGGTCACCCCCGGGACCACTCGACTTATGACGGGATGATATGGTTGTATGAGTAATTTTAAACATCGGTAAACGCATGAGTGTTGGCATGTTCGTTTAATTCGTCACAAGCTACTACGACGTATGGATATCTGGAAGGGAGCATGCCTGGCATATCAAGCACATTCAACATTAGTGGGACGAAGTGCTCGGCGTCAGAAATTCCGCAAGAAAGGTGCTCACCACGGTGAAAGTCACAACCAAATTTTCAAACTGCGCATCGGTCAATGCTGCCAACGGTTTGCTGAATTCAATCCAGTCGTCTGCGCTGATTCGTCCGTCGCCACCGCGACCAGTGCGTCGAATTTGGACAATTGCCTGGTAGCAAACCAACACCAGTGAAGCCAGCGTGAATCCCAGACGCGGGTCATCGACGTTTTGTAACAACCTACCTCAGCTTCGGTGGCAGAACGCCCGGATCGCACTCGCAACAGGGGAGCAAGCTCAAGTGGGTGCAGGAAGCCATCTTTGTTTCGGTCCAACTTGTGAAACAACGTCATTAAGCCTGCTTTGCGGGCCTCCGATAGCTCTCCATCGGCGTTCGGATTTGGGACATGTGCCAACGGCTTCTGGCGCGGCTCGGTGCGCAAAATCTTCTCGCCGGTCTGAGGATCTCGTACGATGGTGGTGACAGTGTCTGTCGTTCCTGTGTCGTTGGAATCCGATGCTCGGAACGGGCAATACTTTTGGTGAAATATCAAATCGCGCTGGATGCATGTCATCTTGCACCCAGTGTGCGGGCACCACACCTCGCGGAACGTGCATTCTTCGCGCATGTGTCGATAGAAGTCAATATCGTTGTCGAAGCTGCTTCCGCATCGGTCGTCGACCGTACAAACCCACCCCTTGTTGCCTTCAGCGGTTGCTTTGAGCTTCGCAATGCGGTTCGCTTTCTTTTGGTCTCGTGACACAAACTGTCTCTTCAACCGTCTGCCTCGGGTGCAGCGGCATTTGTCCAAGGTGTTGAGATTCGCAATTTTACCACATAGGACCCCTTCCTCGTGCAAGTGGTTGCACTCTGCACATTGTCCTTCGAACTTGGTTTTCCGGTTGAAGACAAATTGCCTTGGATCTTTCTTTGCTGACATGGGGCGTTGAGATTTGACATGCATCGCCGGCGTCGACGCCGTCCGCTTGAATTTGGGGCGCCGCTTCATCTTGGCCTCGCAAGTACTACGAAGCAGGTGCGACGACTACCCAAACAACTTCATGCCGCAGGAACATTCGTCCACAACTCAACAGTCCATGCAGTTCTTTACGCAACTGCGCGCATAATTAACGTCTCGTGAGCACGTTCTCGATGCCGTTCACGCCATGATGATGCGTTCAAAAACGTGGCGGAAAGTGCCAAGCGAAATGTCTGCAATGGGTACAAGAAAAAGGACCGTCGATACGCATCCCCCATGCCCTGCACACATTCATGCAACTGCCTTAGGCTCCATGCTCCATGGCCAGAATCAAAGGCGACATCATACAACTTCAAAGTAAACGGAGTGTCTCCCACAACAAGTACGTCATCCACACCACTTGGATTGTTTGAAACCATCATCGCAGCTGTCAACGCGACTGGTGCACGACAGCCGCATCGTTCGTCGTCGTCGTTGATCGTCGTCGTCGTTGATCGTCGTCGTCGTTGATCGTCGTCGTCGTTGATCGTCGTCGTCGTTGATCGTCATGGTCTCGTGGACAACCGCAGCATCGCTCATCGTTGTTGATTGTCGTCGTCGTCGTTGATCGTCGTCGCCATTGTTCGTCATCGTCGTCGTCGTCTTCGTCGTCGTCGTTGTTCGTCGTCGTCGTCGTCGTTGTTCGTCGTCGTAACGTCGCAACGGCAGTTTGCACAACAATCAATGGTGGTCGTTGCTTCGTTTCTGGACGTCAACCAACTTTCACTTCGTAGTCACTTCGTACCTTTTACCATATTTTGCTATTTTGCTCCTTATATTCCCGCGTTTTGAAAAGTGTGATCTGCAACTGTACATAGCATCTACGCCTTGCACACTAAGTCTGTACATCCATCCTGTATCATACGAATGACGACATGACTATGCTCAATCAATGGTCCTTTGACGTCAGGGTGTCGGTGGTGTGTTGCTTGGAACATGCTGCAGCCAATGGGGAATAGTCCAGAGCTATTACCCCTTGCTGAAGCTTCAAAGCCGCATCACAGAAAACTCTGATTATCGATTTATGGTCGTATGACGTCAGTCGGAGTGTCGGTGGTGTGTTGCTTGGAACATGCTGCAGCCAATGGGGCATAGTCCAGAGCTGTTACCCCTTGCTGAAGCTTCGAAGCCGCATCACAGAAAACTATGATTATCGATTATCGATTTATTGTCCACGACTGCCTGGCTTCATCCGCGCGTTCGAGGGTTCTATTCCTTCACTCCTGCACGACAACTCGATGCAGTGTCTCGTCCAACTGCTCCAGTGCTTGCTTTGTCAACTTGTATCGCCCTCGTTGATGCGTCCGCATGCTATTCAAATGCACGAAGGGCTTCAAATAAAGACTAGCCGCCAAGTGCTCGTAGTAAAAGTCTACGTGTGGCTCAACGGGCAGCATTATGATCGGTGTCCACGCTTTCGCGAACAGCATATCGTTCATTGCAGCTCCATAAGCTCCTGCTCGCACGCAACGATCAGCATGCAACAAGCACAATCCCGTCAGCTCAGAGAGTTTCGGTCGTGTATCAATTGAACAATGGTTGGCGCGAGATTACACGGACCGACAATTGCGATCGCATTCTGGAAATGCCAAGCTGTCCTATCAAGGGTAGCTTGTGGGGACGCCCCATCGTGAACGTAGAGCTGGCATTGCGGCCTTGGCATTGAGCATCATGCAAAGCTGCATTAGGCAATTCTTAGCAGAGGTGCACTTCGAACGCAGGGAGGGAACGGACTTATTGTCAGCTAACCAGCCTTTCAAGTGGGATGTCAAAGCGCCCTCGCCATCAATGCCGCGACTCGAAGCGTTGCCACGAGTCACAAAAATAAGAAAACACGACGCGGGCGGAGGTCGGCCCATCTGACCAACGTGCGATACTTTGAAAGCCAAGTACGGATCTGTAGCTTCACTTTTATCATCTGTATCTGCAGTTCACACAAAGGCGACGGTTGACATCCTCGTCATCGGGCAAAACACGGCGGCACCACGCTAGCAATTTACATGGGCTTATGTCGTCAGACGGGATGGGCTGCGATGACGTTTGATGCCACCACATGCCAGACAAAAGCACCTACATTGCATGCGAGTGAGTCATACAATAGCCAATAGCGAACAACGTTGCAAAACTTGGGTTTGCACAGACCTGGCGCGTGCGCCGTAACACCGACGCTGGCGCGTAGTGCCGTTGGATGGAGGTGCCCCCGGGATAGTGGTCCTGCGTATTCAGGCCTGGAACCCAGTCGGCATAGAACACGGTTTCAAATTGCGCGCAATCGAACCACCTTTCGTTTCGATCCCACTTGAGTAGTTTCAAAGAGTCGCGCCCGGATTTATGCGTCCCGTCAAATGCTGCTCCCGATAAGTTAAGAATGTCTAAAATCAAGTCCAAGTGTCGCTGAAACGCGAGACCGGCCTAGTTGCGCAGGGTCATTCAAGTAATCGTTCATTATATTCACAAAGCGTCACGAGCCACAAGCAATCTCTTACAGGGACGATGAGTGTCAATGGTTGTCCTCCTTCCCGCATGGGAACGGAGTCCAGGAGGGCTACAAGTCGCGGCACAGCTAGCAAAAAGCACAACAGAAGAGTCGTCACGCCAGACACTAGTCTGTGCGACCTTATTCGCTGAGAATCTTCTTACCTTCCGTCAAAAAGTGCCCGTAATTGTGCAAGCAGCATTGCATGAAATGGACGTATTGTCCTGAAAGCTTTGGCCTGCCAAAGCATGCTTTGGCGGCATCGACGTCCTGCCAGAAAGGATTGTGGAAGAAATGTGCGCCTGTGTGCACGGTGCAGTCGCTCTCGAAGAGGTCACTCGCTGTAGCTTCAGCCGTGCACTGCTCATTTGACGTCAATGCCATCGCGTTAGGGCCCATTAAGTACACATCCGTGAAAGATTTTATGTGAACTTGTCCATGCCACAGTTTCCACTCCAAGTCCAAAGACGACAGTCCAGGTTGTGAGCCATAGTTTTCGATGGTGATGTTGTACGTGCAATCTGGTGAGAGCGATTGCGACTTTTCCCGATCAAAGACACAACTCGAAGCATACAGGGTCTGAATGGGCCTGACCTTGGCATTGTCAAGTTTCGAACTCCACTGTTGCCACGAGATTGTGTCCCAGACATACTCGTCCACCCCTAGAGCTCGAACACCTCGTTGACAAGGCGAAAGTGGATTCTTGTTCAAGTTGGTCAACAGCTTTAGCAGTGAGCGCGCCTGCAGAGTGCGAAAGAAAGCCTCCGAGAGAACATCATGCTCCAATTCAAATTGCAGCGACAGTGCCACCGCTGCCAGGTGCGAGTAATGAGACACTGACATTGGAAGAATTTTGCTTGCTAACCAAGCGACCGACGATACATTCCCAGCTTTTGACATGCGTTGCAAATCTCGTTGCAAAATGGAGAGCAATATGTTTGACGAGGATTGGTCCTCGAGCTTTGCCATCAGTTGCGACGCATTCTGTGTTGATACCACCAAGGGATTCGACGGCGATGGTATCCCCACCTGTTCGCAGAAGGCAACTATGGCTTGTGTCGCTGTATGAAGCGCGGTTGCGGGCACGACTCGACTTGTTGACTCCTTCTCTTGCGCTGCCTCCGCTTCCCAGCGAATCCCCTGCAATGTAGCACACGTTGGGCAAATTTCGGGGGCCGAACTTTCGCAAGGGACATCACGTGCTGCAACTATGTTGCAGAGAGATTCGAGAATGTTCCCCGCGGTATTTTCGTCGCGGCCAGTAGCTGCTGCGGAAAGTGCCAACCGATAGCTCTGCACAGCAATGTGCTCAAATTGGGTGACAGTCGCGGCATTGCTCTCTGCATTGTCGCTGTCGCTGGCTGTCTTGGCCGCGCGCTCCGCGGCGGTCTGAGCGGCCACCCCAGCGTAAAAGGCAGCGTGCGAACGAATTCGTAGACAATCTGGTACCGTGCACTGCTGCAACGCATTTGCGACATTTGAAAACAACGAGAAAGCGGACTCGATCTGTCCTTGCTGGAGTAAGTTTTGGCCTTCCTGCAGCTGTGCGGACGAGTCCGCGAACGCATTAGGGTCGGATGTTCTTGTTGGAATAACGGAAAGCGCGACCACAAAAACAGTCAACAACTGCGACAGCTTCGCCATGTCTGCACAGCGACCCAGTGTTCGCCCAGTTTCAAGTGCGATTACGTCGACATTGGCATCGGCAAGTTGCTGGCGACCTCGTTGCAATGCCGCCAGCGCTATAAAAAAAATCACATGTCGGCCGAACGAAATGTCACATTGTCCGAAAAACGTCTGGAATCTATCAAACACTTTTTAAAAAGTTGTCGTTTTGAGCTTCAACGCGAAGCATCGCTGTCCAAGAGAGTTCGCGACGAGCACAGAAAGCACAACTCGGGAACCGCCGCAAGCTTATCTCTTCTTGCTTCTACGCGTTCACAGTGGCGTGCGCCATCGCAGTAACACCAACGACGACGGCGTTTGTCGCGAGATGGATCTGATCTTGTTGCGTGTCGTGCAGCAGCAACAACAACGAAAGCAATGCTTGTGTGCGTGCAAGATGCAGCCCACGTAATGAATGAAGATCGATCTGGTCTCGTGATGCGTATGTTGCGCGTTGGTTGTACCTCGACAAAAGCGGCAGCAACAACGACAGCGACAGCTGCCACAACCTTGGTCGCGAGATCCGCCGAGCAAAGATCCATTTGTGGTGTGATGTTGTGATGTTGTGACGTTGTGGTGTTGTGGTGTTGTGGTGTTGTGGTGTTGTGGTGTTGTGGTGTTGTGGTGTTGTGGTGCGTGTGTGTTGTGGTGTGGTG
>ENA-OWNT01002327-OWNT01002327.1-seawater-metagenome-genome-assembly--contig:-NODE-2327-length-20103-cov-4.256217_pt1 | contig 20103 bp, 3 predicted proteins | sample MGYA00238136_ERZ651165 | MGnify/ENA primary metagenome ERZ651165 (study PRJEB26861, sample SAMN08777766) | seawater metagenome | isolation source: coastal seawater | place: USA: Florida | collected...
AGCATGCTAGGTTGCTTTATTAATAGTATTGCAATTAAAACTGAGCCTAATGTTGAACTGTCATTTAACCAGTTTCTAACTCAAGTTGCTGGTACTGTTAGCACAGCGCTAGAGCATCAAGAACTCCCTTTTGATAGCATCATTGAAACATTACCTATCGAACGCCACTTAGCGATAAACCCTGTATTCCAAATTATGTTGGCACTTCAAACAGGGGGGCAAAGTCAGGATAAGTTCCACAATTTAGACTTACAAGCATCAGCATCGCAACACAGTGATGCAAAGCTCGATTTAACCTTAAATGTCACAAATACTGACAAGGGCTTATATATTTCTTGGCAGTACGCTGAATCTTTGTTTAGTCCTGAGACCATAGAGTCGATGGCTAATAGCTTTAACTATTTTGTTGAGCAGCTACTAGAAAACCCTCACTCACCAATGGCTAATTTAGCATTGTGCGCGCAACCAGAGCTCCAAAGTGATTTAGCCACAGAAGTGGAACTATTGCCGCAAGCATTCTATGCATCGTTACAGGCAGATGCTACTAAGCCTGTGCTTGTGGACGAGCAAAGCTGTTGGTATGCCAATGAAGTAATCGACTTTATGGCTAAATTGCAATCGCAATGTGGTCAACTTGGTCTAACAAAAGGGGATAAGGTTTTACTATCGTTAGATAAATCAGTACAGACCTATGCAAGTATCTACGCGCTTTGGGGTTTGGGCATTACTTATGTGCCTATTTCAGACGCCATGCCGGCTAACCGCCTTAACGCAATCGTTACCCAAGTGCAGCCAAAGGCCATTGTGTTTAATAGCCAGATATCAGACAGCGTATTGCCTGATATTGCGCATCAACTCGATGTATCAAAGATTGAGAGAACGCAGGAAAAAGCTGGGCTGATTATACAAGCTGAGCCAGATGATTTAGCCTATATTCTGTTTACTTCAGGCACCACAGGTACACCTAAAGGTGTCTGCGTGTCGCACTCTAATGTTGCGCACTTGATTACGCATTTAAGCGATGAATTACCTGATTCAGTTGATGTTTTAGGTATAGACTCACCTGTTATTTTTGATGCATCTTTGGCTAGTATTGGTTTGTTGAGCCAAGGTAAAACCTTAGTGGCATTAGGTCAGCAGACACGCAGTGATGTTGACACCTTGATCAACACGTTAAACACGCACGCGGTTGATTTAATGTTTTTATCGACCAGTTATCTTGAAATCTTACTAGATGACACTGCTTTTTATGAAGGCACTAAGCTGTCATTTAAATTTGGTGGTGAACCCTGTAACCAAGGTTTATGGGATAAAGTTGCGCAGTACTGCTCTGAAAAGGGCGTGTTTGCACTTAATGCTTACGGCCCAACCGAAACCACAGTGACCATCTCTTGCCCGCAAGTAAAACATGGCGAGCGCACGCACATTGGCCAACCGCTTAAGCCTAATCGGTTTTGGGTAAAAGATAAGTTTGGCTTTGTTTGCCCTGAAAATATGCCGGGCGAGCTTTACATTCAAGGCCCGCAAGTTAGTCAAGGTTATGTCCCTAACCCACAGGTCAGCAGTGACGCATTTGTTGCCTCAGACATGTATGCGACTGGCGATACTGTGGTACTCAAAGCAGACAATAAACATTACTTTATTGGTCGCCAAGACAACCAAGTTAAAGTAAACGGTTACCGTATCGAGCTGGGCGACATTGAAAACCAAATCAGCCAAGTTGCTGGCGTTGCTTTGGTGAGTGCCGTGGTGATCAGCAAAGAAAACACCAGTTATATCGCCGCGTATTACTCAGGCGACGTGAGTGAGCAGAGTGTCATTGCACATTGCAAAGAAAATCTGCCTGCCTATATGGTGCCGCATGTATTTGAGCAACTTGCAACCTTACCAATGACGGCCAATGGCAAAATAGATAAGCGTACTCTGATCCAGCAAAGTGCACACGATCTAGCACAAGGGTATCAGGCCCCAAGTACACAAACTCAGACAACACTGGTTGATATCTTGTCAGAGTTACTAAATCAGCCTCAAGATCAAATCAGTGTACTGGATAACTTCTTCAATTTAGGTGGGCATTCATTATTGGCGATCCGCTTTTTGAACGAGATAAAAAGTGCGTTCTCAATTGAACTGGATTTACATGCTATTTTTAATGCCAAAGACATTGTTGCACTTGCAGAGCAAGTAGATGCGTCTAATACAGAGTCACTGCCAGTAATCAGTGCTGTAGAAGGCGAGCATGAATATCACCCATTGTCTTACTCTCAACAGCGTTTATGGTTCATTGACCAACTTCAAGGTGGCACACCAGAATACAACTTGCCGTTGGCGTTAAAAGTTAAAGGCGCACTAGATTTAGAGTTAGTAAAACGTGCTATCAGCACAATAATAGCGCGTCATACGGTATTAAGAAGCCAGTACATTGAGATAGAGGGAGAGGCATATCAGCGCATAAGACCTGTGGAAGAGCTGCCATTTGAGCTGCCTGTTATAGATTTGAGCCACTTAGATCCTCAAGAACAATCTGAGCAAGTGTCAAAACGGGTTAATACAGAGTTTACGACAGCGTTTAATTTATCATCAGATTTAATGGTTCGGGCTTCGTATATAAAGACTTCTGAGATCAGCGGTGTACTTCTTTTTAATATGCACCACATTGCATCTGATGGTTGGTCTTTGCAGATACTAAACCAAGAGTTTACTAGCTTATTGAATGCATACAGCTCAGAGTTAAATAACCCATTACCTGATTTAGCTATTCAATATTCAGACTTTTCACATTGGCAACACACACATGTGCAAGGCGAGCGGTTAGAACAACAGCTTAGATATTGGGAGGAGCAATTAGAAGAGTTACCACTGCTTCACGGCCTACCGCTTCGTGGTCAACGTGGACAGATTAAACAGCACCAAGGTGATGTTGTTACTGGTCAATTATCAGCATCGGTTAGTCGTAAGCTCATGTCTTTAGCTAAAGCGAATGGTTTAACACCATTTATGCTGTTACATGGAGGCTTGAGTTTAGTATTAGCTAAGCATAGCAATACCGCAGATGTTGTTGTTGGAACGCCTATTGCAAACCGCATGCAAGCCGAACTTGCACCGCTGATAGGTTTTTTCGTTAATACGCTTGTTTTGAGAACAGATACCTCATGTGAAACGTTAACTGAGTATTTTGAGCAATTAAAGGAAATGCATCTTCAAGCTCAATCAAATCAAGATGTACCGTTTGAACAGCTAGTGGATAGACTAGGTGTTCCAAGGAATCAAAGTCATACGCCGTTATTTCAAATTGTATTCAGTACCAACAATGACTATGGTATCAGCGGTTCGAATGATGTTATTGCCCTGAATGACGTTGAAATTTCACCTTATCAGTCCGATTCAGTTCAAGAGAAGTTTGATTTAAGTATTGTGATCAACATCAGTGAGAAAGGCGCAAGTTTATCATGGAGTTATGATGTTCACTTGTTTGATAAGCTGTTGATCGAAACGCTTAATGCACACTTATGTCGATTATTAACAGGCTTGAGTGAAGTCACTGATACGAGTGTTTCATTACATAGCTTACCTATTCTCTCTAATGAAGAAATTCTGGCACTCACAGCTGATTTCGATAATGCGATTGCTCAACAAACACCAAATCATTGTATACACGAACTCTTCGAACATCAGGCTGTTAATCACGCATCGGAAATTGCTGTGGTGTTTGGTTCTGAATCGCTTACCTATGCTGAGCTAAACTCACGTGCAAACCAGTTAGCACATTATCTTCGTTCGCAAAGTACTTTATCTCCAGATACCCGAGTGGGGATCTGTGCCGAGCGTTCGCTAGAGATGATGGTAGGAATTTTAGCCATATTGAAGGCGGGCTGTGCATACGTGCCGCTAGATCCGAGCTATCCGGTTGAGCGCTTGAATTACATGATTGAAGACGCACAGCTAGACACAATTTTAAGTTACGGAGACACTCAAAGCGCGCTTGGTGAATTTAATGGCTTATGTATTGATATTACTGAGCAGGCAGCTTATGACTCATTCAGTACTGAGAATATCGACGCGAGCAGCATAGGCCTCACTCCAGAACATTTGGCATACATAATTTATACATCGGGCTCAACTGGTTTGCCAAAAGGCGTCATGGTTGAACACAAGTCGGTCTATGAATTCTTAACCTCGCCACTATATTCTGATCCGCAAAAAGCGAAAAGAACGGCCAGCTTGTCATCTTTTTCATTTGATGGGTTTGTTTATGATGCGTTCTTTAGTTTAAGCAAAGGATGTACGTTATTTTTACTGTCTAAACAAGAAGTACTCGATATTACTCAGTTTAAGCAGTTAGTTCAGCAGCATGACATTACTAACTTTTTTGTCACTACGGCGCTATTTAATAACTTAGTCGACGAGAATTTCTTTGCTGATACCCACATTCAACAGGTGTTGTTTGGTGGCGAGCGTTGTGAACCCCACAAAATTGACTTATTCAAAGCAATGTATCCGGCTATTGATCTTATTCATGTTTATGGCCCGACAGAAACCATTGTGTTTGCGACAAGCTGTAAAATAAATACTCAAGCTGGCTCTTACCCAATAGGTAAAGCCCTGAGTGCTAAACATACACTTGTTTTAGATAAGCATTTACAACTTGTGCCACCGGGTTCAACAGGCGAACTATTCATTGGTGGAGCAGGTGTTGCGAGAGGGTATTTAAACCGAGAAGCGCTCACAGATGAGCGATTCTTAAATGGCGATTCTTTAAATTTACCTGTACCAAAAGACATGCGCTTTTACCGCACAGGAGACTTAGTAAGGTTATTGCCAGATGGCAATCTGGACTTTGTTGGTAGAACGGACGACCAAGTCAAGATCCGTGGTTTTAGGATCGAGCTAGGTGAAATAGAAGCCAAAATGCAAGCGCAAATGGGTGTTGCATCTGTGCTAGTTAGTGTAAAAGAGCAGCAATTAATAGCGCATTTAGTGTCTGAAGAGGTGCTAGACGATAAGCGTAAGGCTGATTTTATCACTCAGTTAAAGGCTAGTTTGGCCAATGAATTGCCAGATTATATGATCCCAGCTGCGATTGCCGTGCTTGATCGTTGGCCGTTAACAGCAAATGGAAAAATTGACCGAAAAGCGCTCCCGTCAATTGAACGGTTAGACTTATTGGCCTCTTATCAAGCGCCAATAACTCAAACAGAGCAACAACTTGCTGTGATCTGGGGAGATTTGTTGAGCATTGATACAAAAATAGTTAGCCGAGAAGCCAACTTCTTTGAGCTAGGCGGGCACTCATTAATGGCATTAAAGCTCATTAATCAGATTAAAGCGCAATTTAAAGTGACGATTTTATTGTCTGATATCTTCACTTTTCCTGAACTTGATAAATTAGCCAACGCCATTGAACATGCACCGGCCGCACGTCCCGATTTGCTCAGTGTTGCTAAAGAAGGAGAGCTGTACCCGCTCAGCCCAGCTCAAGCACGCATCTGGCTAGTTATGCAAATGCAAAATACCGGTACTGAATTCCATATGCCAAATATTTTGTATTTCGAAAAGATGTATTCTCGTGATCGGTTAGAACACGCCATAAATTTACTGGTGCAAAGACACACTGCACTACGTACCCAGTTTATTGAAAACAACGACGGCGTTTTTCAACGCATACTGCCGATGCAGAATATCGATCTAATAACTGTTGATGCGCAAGGGCTTGAGCAAGCCGATATAGACAAAAAGCTTGCTGCTATAGCCACTCAGCCATTTGATTTGCTTAAAGGTGATGTATTTAAAGCGAGTTGGGTACAAACCGGAGAAGGCAAAGGCTACTTAATTGTCGCAATTCATCATATTGTTTGTGATGGTGTATCGATTGAGGTACTGGGTCAAGAATTAATCACGGCATATAACCAGCCTGAAAGTTTAACCAATGAACAGGTTGTTCAATACGTTGATTATGTGAACTGGCAACAAGACTGGGTGAATGAGGCACACTTAAATAAAGGTGTAAATTGGTGGCGTGATTATTTAAAAGACGCACCAAGCACGCATAGCATTGCGCTTGATAAACCGAGACCGCAACAAGTTCATACTGAGGGTGAATCGGTCAGCACTATGTTGAGTGGTCAAACTTTAACAAATTTACGTGCATTAGCGAAACAGTCAAACACCAGTATGTTTGTGGTATTACAAGCGGCGTTTTCACTGCTCATGGCCCAATACAGCGGTAATCAAGAGGTGGTGTATGGCACACCGATAGCGAACCGAGATGAGCAAGGTTTAGACAGTGCTATTGGCCTGTTTTTAAATAATGTGGTTTTACGTCAACAGCTTGATACAAGTGACACCGTTAAAAACTTAATCACCAACACCAAAGAGAATTTTGCAAAGGTTTTAAAGCATCAGCACATTCCGTTTGATCAAGTTGTTGATGCCGTTAATCCACCTCGAGACCTTGGTGTACATCCTCTTTTCCAAGTGATGCTTAACCATCAAAAACGCGGAGAGGGTGCAGATTTTCATAGTAATGATGGTGTGCAAGTAAAAGTTGTTGGGCAAGATGCGCAAACAGCAAAATATGATTTAACAGTCTATTTGGTTGAAACACCAGATAAACTCAAAGTCGTTTTTAATTATCAAACAGCCTTGTTTAATCAACAACGTATGCAAGCAATGCGCGATGGTTTCATTACATTATTGAAAACATTGCCTAATTCAATTAATCAGAGTGTCATGCAAATTCAAAAGCTGGCATTTAACACGCCAGAAGTATTATTGGGTAAAACATTACCTATAACAGGTGGCGTGGTAGAAAGGATCAAAGCACATTGCCTAAATCAGCCTCAGCAGCAAACCTATTTAAGTGATGGTGATATTGCTTTGTCTGGCCATCAGCTTTGGCAAAGAGTGTTATCCGCAAGCTTCGATTTGCAGTCTAATTACAAGGTGAAAGTGGGTGATATTGTTGCTGTAAGTGGTGAGAAATCAGTTGATTATGTTGTTAACATGTTGGCGACAAACCTCATTGGCGCAACTGTTGTGCCGTTTGGCGTTGATGTACCATCAGAACGTTTAAACACGATTTTAGACAACACTGAATTTAAACTGATCATAGGCGCACTTGAGCATAATCATTCTGTGCAACAGGTGTTAAATTTAGATCACCACAAAGCAGTAAAAGAAGAGCAAGTTCATGCTCACCAGCATCATGATGAACCTTTCTATTTAATCTATACCTCAGGATCTACAGGGATCCCTAAAGGGGTTGCTGGTACAGAGTATGGGTTATTAAATCGTTGTTTGTGGATGCAAGATGAGTTTAATACCGCATCGGCAGCATCAGCAGTGCATATCACAGAAATGGGTTATATTCGTGCTATTTGGGAGATGTATTTACCACTTGTTACTGGTCAACCTTTACATCTAATGGCAGGTAATTACTTTAAAGACATTGAGAAATTAGCCCATAATTTAGCGCGCCTAGAAGTAGAAACCATTGTCACGGCACCGTCTATCTTAAAACTAGTCTTACATGACGAACATCAATCAATTTGGCCTATTTTTAATAAGTTAAAGCGTTGGTTTGTCTCGGGTGAAGTGTTCCCGTTTGCACTAAAAGATAAGCTTTTAAGTCAGCTACCCCAGCTACAGGTTGTTAACTTGTATGGCTCGACAGAAGTCACCTCTGATGTGTGCTTCTTGCCAATCACAGATGACGTGACCGCAAACAGCGTTGGCGCACCAATTGCTAATACGCAAATTAGTATTGTGTCTGCTGATGATAACGAGCTTTCGCCTTACATGGTGGGACAAGTGTGCGTTACCGGCAAAGGGGTTGCACTGGGCTATTTTAACGACCAAGAGAAAACCACTCAGGTTTTCAAAAAAATCAATGGACGTGCTCAAACCAGTTATTTAACGGGTGATCTGGGCTACATTGACGAGCAAGGGCAAGTTATTTTGCTGGGTCGAGAAGATGAACAAATTAGCATACGTGGTTACCGTGTTGAGCTGGGTGAAATAGAAGCAGCCATTGCTCAGTTAGACTTTGTTTCTCAGTTTACGTTGTTACCGGTCAAGCATGAGCAAGATGGTTACCGCATTGTTGTATTTGTTTGTTCAGAGCATCAATGGTTACAAGATCCACTGTCTAAAGAGCATCAACAAACCTTAGCGGATGCCCGTGCATTTTTAGCTAAGCGTTTACCACATTATATGCTGCCGCAACAATTTGTGGTTTTAGAGTTTATTCCACTCAAATCAAATGGCAAAGTTGATAAACCAGCATTGGCAGAGCACTTACGTCAGGCGCAATTAAACGTCCATGAACAAGCCCCAACTACAAACACTGAGAAAAAGCTCTCCACTATATGGCAGCAGCTTCTAAGCCAAGACACCATAGGTTTAGATGAGGTGTTTTTTGATGTGGGTGGAAATTCATTATTGGCAACACAAATGATTAACCGAATTGAAGAAGACTTCTCAGTGTCAGTGACATTAAAACAAGTATTTACCCATCCAACATTAAGATGGCTAGCGCAGTCGATTGATGATGCATTGTTTTTAATCGATTTAGAAGAAAAAGAAGAAACACTAGAAGAATATGAGGAGTTTGAGCTGTGAGTATGAAGGAGTTACTTTCCCAGCTTGCTAAGCAGGGGGTGCACCTCTCTTTTGCCGAAGAAAAACTGTCGGTAAAAGCAGAAAAAGGTGCAATGACCCCTGAAATTATGGCGCAATTAAAGCAGAACAAGCCTGCTTTGATTGCATTTTTTAAATCTAGTCAAGCGGTTAAAAAAAGCGCTAAGGTGAGCATCATGCAAGCCCCGCAAGCGCAAGCTTATCCGCTTTCGCCTGCCCAGCAGCGACTTTGGTTAACCGAACAAGTATATGGTGCATCTTCGACGTACCATATGCCTTTGGTGACAAAGTTAAAGGGTCATGTAGACCCACTGCGTTTAGAGTGGGCAATTTCTCAGGTGATTGAAAAACATCAAATACTGCGCACTTTTTACCAACAAAAAGATGAGTCTGTGATGCAAGTGGTTGATGAAAATCACCAATTTAGCCTTTTAGTTAAACAGGTGACACTGCCTGAAGCTGAGCTTGTCGTTAAGGTAGAGCAGTGGGTTAATACGCCGTTTGAGTTACAAACTCAGTGGCCAGTTCGCTTTGAACTTTGGCAAGTTAATCAAGATGAATATGTGCTACTTGGCTGCGCGCACCATATTGCCTGCGACGGCTGGTCATTAGGTATTTTATTGTCTGACTTGGCGCAAGCTTATAATCACCAATCTCAACTGGCGCCTTTGCCACTGCAATACAAAGATTATGCTTACTGGCTTAATACAAACCAAGCAGAGGAAACACAACTAGCGTTTTGGCAAAACTATTTAGCAGATGCCCCCTTAGTTCATACGTTACCTACCATAAATGACGAAGCAGCGCGCCTAGAACCTGTCGGTAAAAAGCAAATTAAACGCCTAGATGAGCAGGTTACGTCTGGCATTGAGCAAGTGTGTAAAACACTACAAATGACGCCTTTTGTCTTTTATCGAAGTGCATTTGCCCTACTGGTCAGTCGCTTAAGTCGCCAAGATGATGTTGTACTTGGCTCTCCAGAGGCGGGAAGAAGTGCCTCTCATTTTGAATCTTTAATTGGCTTTTTTATCAATACATTGGTGTTTAGGCACAAGTTTGAAGATGGCGAGTTAACCGTGAACGAGTGGTTAAAGCAAGCACAAGCAGACACTCTAGAGGTTTTCGAGCATAAGCATATGCCGTTTGATTCATTGGTATCAAAATTAGCCATAGACAGAGAGCATAGATATAACCCGATATTTCAGTTGATGTTCTCATTTCAAAATACGCCATCGTCTGAGGTAAGTTTTGATGGTTTTGAAACGCATCCATTTACAGGGGAGCATAATGTTGCCAAGTTTGATATCACCCTTGATATAGTTAAAGGCAAGCAGGGCTTTTTTAGTCATTGGGAATATAACCAGTCATTGTTTAAGCCCGATGTAGTCGAGACCATGATTGAGTGTTACCACCGCTTACTTGAAACGCTTTTAAACTCACTTAACGAACCCTTAAAAAATATTGCAGTGAGTGCCTTAGAGCCGGTTACACAGCCCGAGTTTGCTTTACCAGAGCAAGATTTTATTACGAAAATCTTTGCCAATGATGAACATAAACACGCTTTAAGTTCTGATGATGAGACCATGACGTATGGTCGTTTTCGTCAAAAGGTGGAATCGCTCAGTGCACGTTTATCAAAACTGACGCCAGCGCAAAACATTGCCATATGGCAGCCTAGAGGCGCGGAGTACGTGGTATCTTTACTTGCGATTATGCACGCAGGTCATTTTGCTGTGCCACTAGATAGAGGGCTCAGTGACGCGCGACTGGCTCATATTTTAGATGATGCGCAAATCAACACCGTTGTGGGTGAGGGTATTGAAAACTGGCCTGATGCTAAGGTGATTAATCCAAATGAAGTAGAAGCGCACTCAGTAGGGCCGATATCACAGGGCGAGCTGGGTGGATATATTATTTACACTTCAGGCTCTACAGGCAAACCAAAAGGGGTGCAAGTTTCTGCAAAAGCGCTGACATTCCATTTGGCAAGTTTAGCGCAGAGGTTTGCAAGTTTAACTGATAAGCACATATTACACTTTACAAATCTAAGTGTAGATACGGCCTTTGAACAGTTGTTTTTAGGGCTAGTTGATGGTGCAAATATTTACCTTAAGCCTGATGAGCTTTGGGATACGGCGCAATTTTGGCAGGCGGTGTTAACGCGCAATATTCAAGTTACCGATTTACCGCCAAGCTATCTATTAACCTTGTTGGCCGATGATCACAGCGCACAACAATTTAAACAAAGCATGCTCGAACACATAGTGTTGGGGGGAGAGGCCTTTCCTCAAAAGGTCAGTGACTATTGGCATACTCACAACTTGTGGCAGCAAATAAAGCTTTGGAACGCGTATGGTCCGACGGAAGCAACGATCACCGCGACATTTGAAAACATCACATCAGATATGTCGGCTCCCGTACCACTTGGTCAGTTACTAGCGGGAAGAAGCGCACAGGTTGTTGACCAATATGGGCATATGCAACCAGCACAGTTCCCAGGAGAGCTTTTATTGGGAGGCTTAGGATTAGCAAATGGCTATTTGCATCAACCTGAATTAACTCAATCACGTTTTATTAATACTACCAGCGGGCGTTTTTATAAAACGGGCGACTTGGTTTACCAAGATACCCAGGCGAATATTCACTTTTTAGGCCGCACAGATCATCAAGTGAAAGTGAGAGGTTTTAGGGTTGAACTACAAGAAATAGAGCATGTTTTGGCGTCTCTCAGTGGTATCGAAACTGCAGCGGTTATTTACAAGCCTCAAACAGGCACGTTGGCTGCTTTTTACTCGGGCAATGAGCGAGCATCCCGTGATATACAAGGTGATTTATCGGCTCAATTACCGAGCTATATGGTACCTAAAACCATTACTCATTTGGCGACGTGGCCATTATTAGACAATGGCAAAATCAATCGTAAAGCCCTAGCTGCGCTTGAGGTTGAACAATCTAATGCAAGCATTGCTCACGTCATTAAAAAACCAGAGACTGTGCAAGAGCAGGATCTAGTGACAGTATGGCAAAATGTGCTTGGACTGAGCGCAGTGCCATTACAAGAGAGCTTCTTTGCATTGGGAGGTGATTCTATTTCGGCCATTAAAACGGTCAGTGAATTATCTAAGTTAGGGTGGAAGCTCACAGCCAAAGATATTTTTATTGAACAAACAGTCAGTCGCTTGGCGCTGTGTTTAAAACCAATCGATGAAGCCCAAGCATATCAAGCCATAACGGGAGATTTAGCTTTACTGCCCATTCAACAGAGCTTTATTGCTGAGCAAAATGAACACTGGACCCACTTTAACCAAGTGGTTGCACTCGAGCTCAAGCAAGATATGCAAAAAGAGTACTTACTCCATGCTCTGGCCCCCTTGGTTGAGCAACATGATGTATTACGCATGGTGTTAACTGCTGAGGAACAGGTGGTTCAGGCACAATTTTTAGACGCCAATATGAACTTCGCACAATTAGTATTTGAGTATAAAGTGGACTCGGTAAACTCTCAAACATGGTTAGAAATTGTCAATTCACATCAGGCACATTTTGAGGTGAATGAACAACCGTTATGGTGTTTACTACGAGTAAATGAAAGCAGTTCGGATAAGGTTTTCCTTGTGTGGATCTGTCATCATTTTATTGTAGATAGCGTATCTTGGCAGGTGTTACTGTCAGATTTAGCCTCTTCGCTACAAGCTCAAAATCAGCAATTAGCGCCGGTACTGGCCAGTAAAACAGCACCAATTTCAGTATGGTTCGATAAACTTGCAGCTTGGTCAGACGGTATTGATGAGTCCACGCAGACTTATTGGCAAAGCCAAGTGAATGACTTTAACGCTCTGTATGATGACAATGCAGCACACAGTGTAGTGGGAGACACTCAGGTACGTAAAGGTCAAGTACTAGGGTCGCAAATCAATCAGTTTTTACAGCTAGGTCAAAGCAAGCTTGCAATGACAGAGCAAGAGCTACTGTTAGCATTATTTGCGTCAACGCTTAGCCTCGAATCAAACAAAACACAGCTACCATTTGTAATGGAGCATCAAGGTCGACTTGCTCATGATGCGTTAGTCGATGTCTCGAGAACATTAGGCTGGTTTACGGCTACTTATCCATTTGTTAGTGCTTTTAAACAGGGTGATATAAATGAGCTAGTTGCGTTAAAAGAGCAGTTCAGAGCGGTGCCTGATAATGGCGTGAGCTTTTCAGTGTTACAACGCTTTAAGCCTGCGCTTAATTTAGAATGGGATACGGCTCAAGCTATTTGCTTTAACTATTTGGGTCGACAGAACGGCGGACAATTAGAAAGTAATGAAGCGCCATTTAGCCCCGCAGCAATTCCTGTTGGTGCTAACCAAAGTGCACTATTAAAACGTAGTTTTGCACTTGCAATAAACTGTCATTTACATGCAGAGGGCCTTGATTACGCCATGGATTATGGCAGTAATTATGCAGACTCTTCCATGTTGCAGGATTTTAATCAGCGTTTAGAAAACCAATTAACTCATTGGGTACAGCTGCTAGTATCACAAGATAAGCTATACACAGCCTCAGATTTTCCTTTGGCTGACTTATCTACTGATACCATGCAGGTGATTAACCAAAAATACGCAGATATCGAAGCCATTTATCCTGCCACGCCGATGCAAAAAGGCATGGTGTTTCATGCTCTAATGGACGAAATTGACGTGTATGTTCCGCAAAGCCACGTGACTTTTAATGGCCCATTCGATCTAGCGACATTTAAGCAAGCTTGGCAACGTGTTATTGCTCATCACGAAGTGCTCAGAAGTAGTTTCTTTGTTGAAACTGGCGACGTTTTCCAGCTCATTTTTGAGCGTATGGAAATGCCGATTTATGAAATGACGCCGAGTGAAATTAATCATGACATTGAGGCATATAAAACCAGCGTACAACGCTTAGGCTTTGATTTAATGTCTGCGCCATTAATGCGCTTAGATATCATCCATCAAGACAGTCAGTTTGATGTGATTTGGACTCATCATCACAGTATTTTAGATGGTTGGTCAGTACCTGTGATCTTTAATGAATTATTAGGTCATTATTTTACACTCTTAAATGGCTCACTGGTTGCTATTGCTGCACAAAATCAGCCTTATAGAGAATATGTGAAGTGGTTTATTCAGCAGTCGTCAGAGCAAGCCGTTGATTTTTGGCAACAGCAGTTATCACCTCTGGACGGCAAAACCGAGATGGGGTTAAAGCCTCATGCTGTGAAGCCGGAACAAGCATACTTCATTGATAACCTCTCATTGAATAAACAAACAACAGATGCGCTGTCGACGTTTGCAAAACAATGTAACGTCACCCTTAGTACCCTTATTCAGGGTAGCTGGGCATGGTTACTTGCTCGTTATAGTGGCAATACTAAGGTGTGCTTTGGCACAACGGTATCGGGCCGCCCAGAAGAGGTCGCAGGTGCGTCAGAGATGGTGGGGTTATTCATTAACTCTTTACCTATTGTGATGGACACACAAGCCGAACAAACAACGGCGCAGTGGCTACAAAAATTACAGCTAACGATTAATACAGCAGAGCAAAATGGCTTTATTCCATTGTCTGATATTGCGGCAAGTGTAAATAAAACTGGTGCAGAGCTGTTTGATACCTTAGTGATATATGAAAATTACCCGAGCGATATTGCCGATGGAGAAGGTCCTGGTGAAACCGACTTAACCATTACAAAGCACGGCACGCAAGAGTGGACCAATTACCCACTTACCCTCATGATTGGTCAGTCTGATGCAATTCACATTAGAGCGATATTAGACGCTAAATATCAGTCTCAACCTTGGTTTAAGCAATTGTGCACACAGTGGCATTCGCTACTTACTCGCTTAGCAACAAGGCAATGGCAAACATTGTCTGATTGGCACAGTCATGATGTAAAGGCGGTTGATAAAACCACTGAAACTCCTGAGTCGCTGCCTCACGCACTGTTGAGTCAGCTACAGAGTCAAGGGTCGAAAAGTTGCGTAATGTGTGATGGCCAAACAATGAGCTATGCACAAGTATTAGATCAAGCTCAGCGTATCGCGGGCTATTTACATGACAATGGTGTGAGCAAAGTTGGTTTACACTTAACGCGCACACCTTACCTACTTTCAAGTATTTTGGCGTGTGTAATTAGTGGAGTAACTTTTGTGCCAATGGATCCTGCGTTCCCGAATGAGCGTTTACAGGCCATATCAGTACAAGCAGAGCTAGACTTGGTGTTATCAGATAGCCCTGAGACATTAAATGCACCACAACAAACAGTGATGAATGTGCATGCATTACCTACTACAGAGCATGTATTTAATGCTAAAACGGGTAATTTTAGTGCTTATATGATGTTTACATCAGGCTCAACAGGCAAGCCAAAAGGTGTGCCGATTTCGATTGATGCACTCAGTCGTTTTATGCAAAGCAGTAATGAAGTTGTGTCGTTACAATCAAATGCACACGTGCTGGCAACTACCACCTATGCGTTCGATATTTCACTGTTAGAGTTGTTGTTACCAATTTATACCGGTAGCACATTGATATTAGCTAGCGACGACACCCATAAAGACCCCTTTGCACTGTGCGAGTTGTTAGATGCACATCCAGAAATCCAATTAGTACAAGGTACGCCATCATTTTGGCGAATGCTCTTTAACAGCCAACACAACATCAACCTCAAAGGTAAGACCTTATTGTGTGGTGGTGAAGCACTCACCCCAGAATTGGCGCAGCAGTTATTGGCGCAAGATGCCAGAGTTATAAACTGTTATGGGCCAACAGAAGCCACAATTTGGTCTATGATGGGCGAGGTAACACACAGTGAAAACTTGAATCTGAGCCATACTTTATCGGGTTACCAGCATTACGTGCTAAATGAACAAAATAGGGTATTAGCACCGGGTATGCTTGGTGAGCTATGTATTGCCAGCTCGGCCCTAAGTGATGGGTATTGGCAAAACAAAGCGCTGACTGACGAAAAGTTCTTTATACACCCTGAGCTAAAAATACGGCTATACAGAACAGGCGACTTGGTTCGCCAAGTCGGTGAAGATAGCTATGAGTTTTTAGGTCGTAAAGACGACCAAGTTAAGCTTAGAGGCTACCGTATTGAGCTTGGCGAAATAGAAAGCCAGTTATGTTCAATAACGGATATCTCAGAGGCGGCGGTTGTGGTAAACACACAGCAGGGCGAGCAAACCTTAGTGGCTTACTATGTTGCTCATCAAGCGCTTGATGCATCTGAAATTTCGCAAGCGCTCTCTGGCGCATTGCCTTATTACATGGTGCCACAGCATTTTGAATGTTTAGAGCACATGCCAAAAAATAATAATGGCAAAGTCGATAAAAAACGACTGCCAAAAGTCCAACTCGCGTCTACCAGTTTTGAGCTTGTGGCACCGCAAACATCCCTTGAGCGCCAGCTTCAGCAAATATGGCAACAGGTTTTAAACACCAATTTAGAATTTAGCGTTACTCAGAGCTTTTATGACTTAGGCGGTAACTCTTTGTCTTTGGTTGCTTTGTTGGCAAGTTTACGCAGTCAGCTTGACGTTCAAATTGATCTAAGTGAATTATCGGGCAATCTCACGATCCGCACACTTGCAGCTAGCTTAGAGCAAAACAAAAAAGCAGATCCTATATTGCTGCCTTTAATAAAAACTGATGCTCAGCGCACGCTATTTTTATTACCGCCAGCGTCGGGGTACTGGGAGAATCCAGATATTTTCGCAGGGGTAAAAACCGAACACACAGATGTTTATGGTGTGCAATTAGGCGAGTTACTTGTTTCGCACAATGTGGAAGAGATCGTATCTCAGCTTGCCAATAAAATTGCCCAGTGTCCTACTGAGGTTGTATTAGGTGCTTACTCTATGGGTGGTATGTGGTTACCAAAATTATTAAATACGTTAGCTGATTTAAATAAGCAAGTGGAACACATAGTGCTACTTGATTGTGGTCATCAATCACATTTTAAAGCTGGTAACCTGACTGAACAAATAGCGCAGTTTTTGGTGGTCGTTAAAGACAAGTCTCATGCTCACTATCAAGTGATGAAATCTCGCCTTGCGGGCGTTGAGCACATTACACAAGTTGAAGCACTTTATCACAATGCCTCAGATGCTATTGAACAAGAAGTGTTGAAGCGGTTACTTGCGATGGTAAAGCATGGCGAATGTATTTCAGACTTAGCGAACACAGATGTCTTTAAACAAAAGACCACTTACATTGCAGCAAGTACAACAGCGCAAAACGACGAACATGTACAAGCTTGGCAAGGTCAACTGCCAAATTTCAAACGTTTAAATGTTGAAGGGGACCATAGCGCTATGCTTGAAATCCCAAATAACGTAAACCTATTTAATAAATTAGAACAAGAATTAAATCATGATTAAAACAGCAATAAACCAACAAAAAGGTAAATTCATTTTATCTATTTTACTTAGCGCCTTAAGTGCGTGTTTTTCTATCTTTGTGTTGTCTTCAGTGAATGGCCTAGCAACCTCTGATGGCATTGAATTAGATCAATTTGGTCTAATTTTACTTGGAGTAATGGGCTTATTTGTGAGTAGTTTTATTTCTCAAACGGTCCTGTCTTTTACAGGCACAAAAGTGGTGGCGAGTATTCGCTCTTCACTGAGTGAACAGTTTTTGAAACAGCCGTTTGAGCGATTAATGTCGATGGAAAAAGGTCATGTCACGGGCAGTTTGATCAGTGATGTCACGCGTATTGCAAGCATGTTAATGGTCGCACCATTGATGATTTTTAACCTCTTAGTGCTGGTTTTTTGCTTCGCTTATTTATCTACTATCTCTGTCAGTTTATTTCTAGTTTTATTAGGGTTTTTAGCTGTAGCCATTGTGTCTAGTGCAATATTACTTGGTAAAGCTCAAACACATTTTAGAGCAATGCGTGAGGAAGAGGATAAACTGTTTGAAGGTTTCAGAGCCATTGAAGAAGCTAAGCGTGAGTTAAGTAATGATGACCGCCGGATAGACTTTTTCTTAAACTCAGAAGTAAATCCAAGCATTGAATCAACCAGACAAAAAGATTTTGATGCTCAGATCTGGTGGAATTTAAGCGGTAGCTGGTCTTCAGCAATGATTTTTGTTGCTTTGCTCTGCATTATTTATACCGGCTCAACTTGGCTGGCATTGAGTAGTGAAGTGTTGTTGCAGTTTGTTATTGTGACTTTATATATGACGGGGCCGATAGCTTTTATTGTGAACTCAAACCAGTCAATTGGTAGAGGGTTAACAAGTATTAATCGTTTAAAGCGTTTACAGCTTGAGACGCCAAGAACATTAGATTATCAGCATACAAGTTTGAAAAATTGGAAAACAATTGGCTTAAAAAGTGTTGAGTATAGATATAAGAATGCAGGAAGTGATTTTAGCTTTGGCCCTGTAAATTATAAATTTAATCGTGGAGATTGTTATTTTATCGTGGGTGGTAATGGATCAGGAAAATCTACATTAGCACAACTATTAACGGGGTTAGTTGCCCCAGATAATGGCACGATTGCAGTTGATAATATGGATCTGGATACAAATAATGCACATGAATTCAGAAATCTAACATCAAGTATATTTTTTGATGTGTATTTGTTTAAATTTTTCTTAAATGAAAAAGCAGAGCTTGCAGACGATAGTCGAATAATTAGCTTAGCGAAGAAATTTTCTATAGCTGAAAAATTATCACTTAAAAATGGTCGCATTAAAGATGATGGTGTATCGCAAGGTCAAAAAAAGCGCATTGCATTGATCCAGAGTATTTTGCAAGACAAAGATATTTTGTTATTTGATGAAGTCGCAGCAGACCAGGATCCTGTATTCAAGCAGTACTTTTATAAAACACTACTACCTGAGCTGAAAGCTCAAGGAAAAACATTATTGGTTATCAGTCATGATGATAGATATTTCGAATGTGCGGACCATATTATAAAAATGGAAGATGGCAAACTAGTACAAAATAAGAATAAGGAGCAATCTTTTGAGCAAGTGGCTACGGCGTAAATACACCGGTAAATTTGAGAAAAAAATAATTTGTTTTCCTTATGCTGGTGGCTCTGCGCAAATATATGATAAATGGCATGATTATTTTGCACAGCATGCAATTGAAGTCATTGCAGTTCAACCGCCAGGTAGAATGGAGCGTTTAATAGAGCCTTGCATTGATAATGCTCCAGCGATATGCGATGTACTAATATCAGAGCTTAAAGCTCTTAATTTGTTGGATACTCCCGTGTATGTTTACGGGCATAGTAATGGCGCGGTAAATGCTTTCGAATTTATGAGGCAGCTAGAAGTTGCTAACGAGAATACGATAGAGCATTTATTTTTGGCTGCCCGTAAAGTGCCGAGTTTACCAACTAATCCTCGCTCAACTATGTCAGATAATGAATTAAAAAATGAGCTAAAAACTTTAAATGGTACACCCGATGATTTGTTAAATAATAAAGAGTTTATGGATCTTGTTTTGCCAAGTTTCAGAGCTGATTTTGCATTGGGCGAAAACTACCAAATGCCGAAAGAGTCTGATTTTGAGGTAGCTACGACTTTTATTTACGGTACACAAGAGAGTATTAGTTCTGTTGATACCGAACAGTGGCAAGAGTACTTTAAACATCCAATAGGCGTTCAAACGTTAGATGCAGAGCATTTTTTTGTGAATACTCATAGAGTCGAGCTATTTGAGATTTTGTCTAAAGTATTGAAGCTCAGATCATAGTTGAAATACCAATCCTCAATAAGAGTTAATAAAGAGGATTGGTATAACTTGAAATTTTGGCTATGTAATCAACAGGCTTTTCTCACTAAAAAAACAATGGTAAATGATAGTGTAATATGTAGGGGAAAATACAATTTGCGTAAAGTTCCAGAGCCATAAAAGCTTGAAATAAAGTCGATAGCTACAAATGCTAATGATGAGGTGGAATATTTGTATATTAGAGGTTTCAGCCGAAGTGAATGAGCTTTTTAGCTCGCAGAAATGATTATACCAATCCGCAATAACACTTAATCATTTTGAGGGATTAAACCTGATGATAGCTGAGTTAAAGATTTCTCATTTAGAACAACTAAATAACGAAATATTTGCCTTGCCTACATAGATGTAGTTACCTTGGCGATAGCCGGACGCGTGAGTGGTGCTACCAACAAGGTTTTCTTGCCTCAAAATAGACCTCTTAGTCATAGACAATAACTATTGGAATTAAGAAACAAAAAGCGCGGTAAGTAAAACTTACCGCGCTTTAGTATTAAAGAAGTCTAATAAAATTAAGCTTCAACAACTTTTACAGGTACCGCTTTTTCAGAACCAAACTTAGTTGTTAGTTCTTCTTCAAGTGGCGTAAATGCTGTTAGGTCAATGCCTTCAACTGCAGCCGAGTATTCAGCCATAGTAGGGAAGCGACCTAGAATAGTAGAAAGTACTACTAATGGTGTTGAACCAAGTAGTGATTC
>ENA-OWNT01002328-OWNT01002328.1-seawater-metagenome-genome-assembly--contig:-NODE-2328-length-20098-cov-5.431847_pt1 | contig 20098 bp, 12 predicted proteins | sample MGYA00238136_ERZ651165 | MGnify/ENA primary metagenome ERZ651165 (study PRJEB26861, sample SAMN08777766) | seawater metagenome | isolation source: coastal seawater | place: USA: Florida | collected...
CGTGGGCGATGCCGCCGGCCAGCATGCCGAGCGAGTCCAGCCGCTGGGCGCGCTGCACCTCCTCCTCGAGGCGGTTGCGCTCGGTGACGTCCCGCAGCGAGAGAAGGACGTGCAGCTCGTCGAGGCGGACGCCGAGCACCTCCATGTCCAGCAGCGCGTCCCGCCCGCGGACGCGGACCGTGGCGCGCTCGGCGTCCTCCCGGCCCGCGGTGGCGAGGTGCTCCACCATCGCGTCGAGGATGGCCCGGTCGTCTTCCTGGAACCGCTCGCGCAGACCCGCCCGCCGGAGCTGATCCGGGGTCACCGCGAGCATCTCCTCCAGCGCGGGGTTGCTGAGCTCGACGCCGCCACGCAGGTCGAGCACGGCGAGCCCGTCGCGGGAGGTCCGCAGCACCGAGAGCGCGCGGGACTGGGCGCGCGCCTGCGTCACCGCGAACACGGCGGCGACGGTGCCCATCAGCACGAGGAAGGTCACCTCGAAGGGCCCCGTCCCCGGCAGATGCCAGGTGCCGGCCGCAACCTCGAACAGCACCGCCAGGAGCAGCCCGACGAAGCCGGCGCGCACGCCTCCGCGCACCGTGGCGGAGCCCGCCGACAGATCCCGGCCCAGGTGCAGGGCGTACAGGCTGCAGGCGGCAGTGAGGAGCCAGCTCGCGGCGTGCAGCCGGGACAGGGGCCCCATGGGGAGCGCGATGCACAGGATCGCCAGCAGCAGCGAGGCCGCCGAGAGCACCCGCGTGCCCGGGCGGGCGCCCACGAGGAACAGCCGCTCCACCAGGAGCATCCCGGCGCTGTGCAGCCCGAAGAAGACCGCGTACCGAAGGCGGAACTTCGCGTCGGTGGCGTCGAAGAAGTAGTACCACCACGTGTTGTTGGCGGCGCTGTACATCGCCAGGCCCAGCAGCGCCGTCACGAGCAGCGGCGCCAGGCGGTCGCGACGGTCCGTCGCCCAGAGCGCCAGCGCGAAGAACGCGAGCAGGAGGAAGCTGACGGCGACGCCGAGGGTCACCGCGCCCTTGCGCTCCAGCTGTCGCTCCAGCGCCCGCCGTCCGCCGACCCGCACCGGGCCCCCGATCCCCGAGAGCTTCTGGTGGGTGCCCACCCGCAGGGCCAGCACGTTCTGGCCGATCCGGAGGAGCGCGGAGTCGATGGGGATGAGCTGATCGCGCTCCTCGGACGCCGTGGGGCGCGCGGCGTCCAGGTCTCCGTCCGAGCCGATCAGCCGCCCGTTGAACCACACCTCCCATCCGCCATAGATCGGCGGCAACGCGACCGCGAGCTGATCGCGGGGCCACTCGCGCACCCGGAGGTGGAAGCGGTACCAGCCGACGGCCTCGCCCCCGGCGTCCCGGAACAGCCCGGGGACGGAGCGGCGCCCCCAGGGCTCGTCATCGAAGGAGGAGTAGGCGCGGTCGCGCCCGTCGCCGGGCATGTAGGGGACGGCGCCCACGATGGGAACGATGGAGGCCTCGAAGTCGACGGGCTCCTGGAGGGTCTGGGCGTGAGCCGACGTGGCCGCGAGGCAGCCGATCACGATGAGCAGAAGGACGCGCAGCGCCCAAGGTCCACTCCCCCTCATGGACCGAATCTACTTCAAACACGGCCCCGGCGTCGGCGGAGCGGCGGCAGCGCCAGGAACAGCAGCAGCCCCAGGCTCGTCGGCGCGGCCCCGCAGCCGCCCCCGCAGTCCTGCACGGGGTAGCCGTCGTCGTCCCCGCCCGGGAGCTGCGAGACGTCGTCCGGGATGCCGTCGCCGTCCGCGTCCTCGTCCTCGCTGTCGGGGATCCCGTCGTTGTCGGAGTCCGTGTCCTGGAAGTCCGGGATGCCGTCATCGTCGCTGTCGTCGTCGCCCTCGAAGCTGTCCGGCAGGCCGTCGCCGTCCGAGTCGTCGTCCTGCCAGTCCGGCACGCCGTCGCCGTCCGTGTCGGCGGCGTTCGCCGGGTCGTCGCCCCACTCGGTGCCGTCGTCGATGCCGTCGTTGTCCGAGTCGGGATCGAGGGCGTCGGGGATCCCGTCGCCGTCGCTGTCGCCGTTCGGGTACTCGGTCGCGTCGCCCACGCCGTCGCCGTCGCTGTCGCTGTCGATGAAGTCCGGCTGGCCGTCGCCGTCGGTGTCTGTCGGGTTCTCGGGATCGCCGGCCTCGTCCGCGTCGGACACACCGTCGCCGTCGCTGTCGTCGTCCAGGTAGTTCGGGATCCCGTCGTGGTCGTAGTCGCCGTCGGTCTCGAGCTCGTCGGGGATCCCGTCGTTGTCGCTGTCCATGTCGAGCCAGTCCGGGAAGCCGTCGCCGTCGCTGTCCTCGTTGCCCTCGATGTAGTCGGGGATCCCGTCGTTGTCTGCGTCGGAGGTCGGATCCGGGTTCCACCAGGGGCCGGGCTGGTAGTCGTCCTCGCCCCAGGTGCCGTACCCGCACACGCCCGTCTCGGGCTCGCAGTCGAGGCCGTTGGTGCATCCGGCGACGTAGCACGGCTGGGCGCACGCTCCGTCCAGGCAGATCAGCTCCCCCTCGCAGTCGCCGGACCAGGAGCAGCCGTCCCCCTGGGCGCCGGCGCCGGGCGGGCCCACGTACGTCCACCGGATAGCGTCGAAGCCCACGTAGTTCTGCTCGGGCTCCACCGTCACGTTCGAGAGCGACACGTAGTTGCGCACGCCCGCGACGAACTTGAACGGCTGGTTGGGATAGAGCGGCTCCCAGATCCCTCCCGTGGGGGACTGGTCGAACGGCGCCGGCGCGTGGCCGCCCTGGAAGGCGATGTCGTAGGGGGCCTGCTGGGCCATCGCGTTCCACGACAGGGGGATGTACGCGTCGACCTGGTAGAGCCCGGTCTGGGGGACGTCGGGCTGCCAGCGCCCCTGCACGCCCGGCACCGTGGAGGTGCTGCCGAGGGGGCTCTGGTACCAGAAGTGGTTGTCGTAGCCGCCGGTGCCGGAGTCCTCGAAGACGTCCGCCGTGGTGCCGATCGTGAAGGAGAACTCGGGATCGAGGTCGTCCACGATGAAGGGCGGAGGACCGGAGCTGCCGCCCGTGCAGGTGACCTCGGGCAGCCCGCCGTGCACGCCCTGGTCATTCCACGCCGTGCTGACACCGGAGCACGATCCCGAGAAGGGCTCGCTGCGCACGCCGTTGATCCGGTAGTCGAAGTGCAGGTGCGGGCCCGTCGACCGGCCCGAGCTGCCGACCTGGCCGAGGTAGGTCCCGCAGGTGACGGTGTCGCCGACGTTCACGGCGACGGACCACTGCCGCATGTGGCCGTAGTAGGTGACGATGCCGCCGCCGTGATCGATGGCCACGTAGTTGCCGAAGCCGCCGCCGCCGGGGCAGTTCGCGGTGGTGCAGCGGTCGAAGAACCCGTCCAGGGCGACGATGACCGTGCCGTCCGCCGCGGCCACGAGATCGCGCCCCGCGTCCATGCCCGGAAAGCCGCCGACGCCGAAGTCGGTGCCGCCGTGGCCCGAGTAGTAGATGTTGCCGCAGGCCCAGTCGCGGGCGCCCTGATCCTTGTAGGCGGTCGGATAGAAGAAGCCGGCGTGGGCGTCCGTCGAGGGGAAGGAGAACTGCGCGTGCGCGCCCGCGGGCGCGAGGAGCAACAGGCCCAACAGGAGCGTGAGCCGCCTCATCGGGGGATCTCCGCCGTCCAGCTCTGCCCCGCCGCCGTCCAGGTCACCGTCCGCGCGTCGACGAAGGAGAGCCCGTTGGCCGACTCGGGCACGGGCACGAACCCTTCCGGGGGCATGCCGGGGACGCGCTTGGCGTCCTGAAGCCCCACGTTCGTGAGCTGGATGGGGGTCGGCCTGGGATCCTCGGCCGTAGGCATCGGAACCGCCCAGACCGACGCGATGCCCGTCGTGCCGCTGACGAACGCGACCCAGGCGCCGTCGGGCGAGACGACCTCGAGCTCCTCGGCCCCGGGCAGGTTCGTCACCTGGACGAGGCGGCCGTCCACGGGAAGGACGACGTCCCGATCGGGCTTGAGGATGGCCCCCGCGTCCGACTCGGGAGGCACGTCCACCGGGGGAGTCGCCGCGTCGCAGCCGACGACGGAGCAGAGCAAGGCGAGAAGGACAGCGCGGATGAGCATCGATCGACCTCCGTGGGGGACCACAGCACATGGTCGCTGGAACGACCAGCCTCATCTTCGCGGGGGGTTGTGGAGGAGTCATGGAGGCCCATCAACAGGGGATGGCGGTGGCGGTGGCGGGCCACGACGCACCCGCTATCCTCCTGCGCCCACCTCCCGAGGAGCCCATGCCCAACGCCTACATTTCTGGAACCGGCGCGTACGTGCCGCCCCGCGTCGTCACCAACGACGACCTCGTCAACGACTACGGCATCGAGACGTCCGACGAGTGGATCCAGAAGCGCACGGGCATCAAGGAGCGGCGGTTCGCCGACGAGGGCGTCGGCTCGTCCGAGATGGGCGCCAAGGCCGCGGAGCAGGCCATCGAGGCGGCCGGGATCGACAAGAAGGATCTGGACATGATCCTGTTCGCCTCGCTCTCCCCCGACTTCCACTTCCCGGGCGGCGGCGTGCTCCTGCAGGAGAAGCTCGGGCTGTGCGACCAGCGTCGGTTCATCGGCGCCATGGACATCCGCAACCAGTGCTCGGGGTTCATCTACGGCCTGGGCACCGCGGCCTCCATGGTCCAGTCCGGCGCGTGCAAGCACGTGCTCGTGGTCGGCGCCGAGACGCACTCCGCCGCGCTGGATCTGACGACGCGCGGGCGCACGGTGGCCTCGCTCTTCGGCGACGGCGCCGGCGCCGCGATCGTGTCCGCCACCGACGAGGACCGCGGCATCCGGTACTGGGGCGTGGGCGCTGACGGGCGCTTCGCCGAGTCGCTCTGCCAGAAGGTGTGGGACATCCGCCGCCGGCCCTTCATCCCCTTGAACGAGGACGGGGTCGGGCAGGTCGGGGACGGCTTCATGTGGGCCGAGATGGACGGGCGCAAGGTCTTCCGCCACGCCGTCGAGCGCATGTGCCAGGCCGTCATGGAGGCCTGCCAGGCCACCGGCGTCTTCGGCCCCGACGTGGATCTGTGGCTCTTCCACCAGGCCAACATGCGGATCAACCAGTACGTGGCGGGCCAGCTCGGCATCCCCGAAGAGAAGCTCGTGCACAACATCGACCGCTACGGCAACACCACCGCCGCGACCATCCCGCTGCTCATGGCCGAGGCCGCGCGGGACGGGCGCCTGAAGCCGGGCATGAAGGTGATGTGTGTCGCCTTCGGCTCGGGCTTTACCTGGGGCTCCGCCCTGATCGAGTGGTAGCCGCGCTCAGCGACGCGGCTTGCGAAGCACGCACGGGCCGAGCACCAGCCGGTCGAGGCCCGTCGTGGCCCAGCAGCGGATCGCGTCCGCCGGCGTCAGCACCATCGGCTCGCCCCGCACGTTGAACGACGTGTTCAGGAGCACCGGCACCCCCGTGATCTGACCGAAGGCCGCGATCAGCGCGTGGTACTTCGGGGCGCCCTCGGCGTGCACGGTCTGCAGCCGGGCTGTGCCGTCCACGTGGGTGATGCCGGCCAGGTCCGCCACCCGCTCCGGGCGCACCGCGTGCACCTTCTGCATCCAGGGGACCGTGGATCCGCCGGGCAGATCGAAGAAGTCGCGGGCCGCCTCGGCGGTCACCGACGGCGCGAACGGCCGGAAGCCCTCCCGGAACTTCACCCGCGCGTTGAGCACGTCCTTGTTCTCGGCCCGCCGGGGATCCGCCAGGATCGACCGCCCGCCGAGCGCGCGCGCGCCGAGCTCCGCGCCGCCCTGGAACCAGCCGACGAGCTCGCCGTCCGCCAGCGCCTGCGCCGTGTCTACGAAGAGATCCTCCGGCTCGGTCCAGGCCCAGCCGCCGGCCCGCAGCGCCGCGCGGCACGCGGCCGCGTCGAACGCCGGCCCGAGCCGGTCCGTCGTCCAGCGATGGCGTTCGGTGCCGCCGGCGATGACGTGCCACGACCACAATGCGGCGCCCACCGCGGTTCCTCCGTCGCCCGCCGCGGGGTGCACCCACACGCGGTCGAAGGGTCCCTCGCGCTCGAGCCGGCCGTTGGCCACCGAGTTCATGGCGACGCCGCCGGACAGGACGACGTCCGGCAGGCCGCTCTTCGTGGCGAGCTCCCGCGCCAGCGCGAGGATCGCCTCCTCGGTCACCTGCTGCACCGCCCGCGCGACGTCCTTGTGCTCCTGGGTGATCGGATCGCCCGGCGCGCGCCCGGGCCCGAACTCACGCAGGAACCGGTCGCTGACCCGCCCCGGCGTGTCGAGGAAGTGGGCGAACCAGCGCAGGTCGAGCTCGAACGGCGCGTCCTCGCCGGGCACCCGCAGCACCTCCCGGAACCGGGAAACCAGGCGATCGGTGCCGTAGGGCGCCAGCCCCATGACCTTGCCCTCGCCGTTGTTGGGCCGGAAGCCGAGCCAGGCCGTCATGGCGGCGTAGAACGAGCCGAGGCTCTGGGGGACCCGGACGGTGTCGTACTCGGTGTACGCCCAGCCGCCGTCCGCAGGACGCCAGGCCCCGAGCGTGGTGCTGACCCGCTCGCCGAACCCATCGATGGTCAGCACCGCCGCCTCCTCGAAGGGGGATGGGAAGAAGGCGCAGGCCGCGTGGGCGCGGTGGTGGGTGACGTAGTGGATCGTGACGGGCCGCGCGCGGCCCTCGATCTCCACCTGCATCGTGGTGTGGGGACTGGGCAGACCGCCCGAGGGCGGCCGGAACGCGCCGAGCAGCCAGGCCGGCACCATGTGCAGGTAGTCGCCGTGGTGCCGGTACGTCCGGCTGCGCCCCGGATGAGGGAAGTCCAGGTGCAGCGCCGGGTTCCAGAAGAACGCGACGGCATCCACGTCCTGGAGCGTGGTCCCGCCCACCGCCAGGCAGTGGGCGATGGCCCGGGCGGGCCAGGCGCGATCGTGCTTGATGCGGCTGAAGCGCTCCTCGAGCACCGCCGCCAGCGTCACGCCGTCCCGCACCAGGCAGGCTGAGGTGTCGATCCCGAAGCTGATCCCGAGGATGTCCATCGCTGCCGGGAGGATAGCCGGTCGTGGCGCAGGCCTCGGCTCAGCGGCCGGATCCGGAAGTCAGCGCCTCCGCGGCCGCCCACAGCCGCGCGCCAAACCCGGGATCCGTCACCTCCTCCTTGTCCCAGTCCTCCTCCTCCATGCGCCGGAAGAACCGCCCCGAGACCCCCGCGAGCTCGGGATCCGTCGCGACGCGCACCACGGGCTCGGCCCCCTTGGGCGGCTTCACGAACCCGGGCCGCATGACGGTGAGGATCAGCGCCCGCGCCCACAGCGGGAGCACGTCCTGTGCCCCCGTCAGCACCGCCCCCGGATGCACCGCGTTGGCCGTGATCGACGTCCCCGCCAGGCGCCGGCTCAGCTCCGCCGTCCAGACGGCACGAGCGAGCTGCGCCTGGTTGGAGGCCTCGCCCCAGTCGTAGTCCCGGGTGGCGAAGTTCAGATCACCCAGGTTCAGGCGGCCCTTGCGGAAGTAGACGCCCGTCAGGGTGACGATCCGGGCCGCGTCGGACGCCTCGAGGAGGGGCATCAGCAGCTGCGTGAGCAGGAACGGAGAGACAAAGTCCACCGCGAGCGTGAGCTCGATCCCCTCCGCGCTGCCCTGGTGCTCCATGGACACGACGCCGGCGTTGTGCACGAGGACGTCGACGTGCCCGAAGCGGTCGAGCAACGCAGCAGCGCAGCGGCGGACCGAGGCCTGGTCCGCGAGGTCGCACGGGAAGAGCTCGATGTCGGCCACCGCCCCCGCGGCGAGGGCGTCACGGGCCTCCGCGCCACGTCGCGGATCCCGGCAGAGCAGGCCGACGACGCCCGACCTGCGCGCCAGCTGCTCGGCCACGGCGAAGCCGATCCCACGGTTCGCTCCGGTGACGAGGGAGATCCTCATGACGCAGGACTACCGGGGAGCGCGACGGAGCGCGCTGAGGACCGTCAGGGCGCGACAAACGTCCCGAGCTCGTGGACGCCGTCACTCCACACGCCGACGTTGGCGAACCGGATCGCGTACCGCGAATCCGCGTTCAGGCCGGGCGCAGGATCGGGCAGCACGAGTCCGAAGGCGTGCTCACCGGAGGACTGTCCGGGAAGCTCCAGCTGCACGCTGTGCAGCCCGCCGGGCGTCCACTGCCGGGCGTCGGCGTTGTCTGTCGCCACCGGGGCGACCGCGGCGCCGTCGATGAGGAGCACCAGGGGCCGACCCACCAGGACCGGCGCGAACCCGGTGTTCCGGACCCGGAGGGTGATGGTCACGGCGTCCACGCCCGCGACCACGGAACCATCGACCAGCTCCAGGCGGTGCCCGAGCCGGTCGCCGATCTCCGCCCAGCACCCGTCGTCCATCCAGCCTTGGATCACGTCCGGGTGCCAGCCGTGGTTCAGGAACGTCCAGCGCTGGCGCTCCAGCTCCGCGAGCGCATTGGCGCACCCGCTGAACGTGCTCGGCGCGCACGTCTCGCCGCCCACCGGCGTGAACAGACCTTCGGCGGCGACGCGGTCGCGCCAGGCCTCCGGATCGTCCGCGGCGAAGGTCCCCTGATCCGTCGCATCCGCCAGGAAGCAGTCGTTGTGATGTCCGATCCGCGCGACGGGGGCGCCGGAGAACGCGCTGGCGGCATCGAGGAGTCCGTAGCCCGCGTCCTTGAGCATGGGCGTGCGGAGCTGGGTCATCCGCTCCGCTGGCAGCGCCGCGAGCAGCGCGTCGAGGATGTCGTACCGGTCCTGGGGGTCGTCCAGCAGCCCCTCCGTGGAGCTGTGCCACTCACCCCACGCGCCGATGAACCCCGCCTGCACCACGAAGATCACGTCGGAGTGGGACGCGAAGACAGGCCCGAGCTGGGCGATGTGTCCGAGGATCCGCTCCTTGCTGGCGTCGGGCTCCGTGTTCGGCCAGGGCCCTGCGTTGTAGGCGAAGCGCAGCACCAGCTTCAGCCCCGCCGCGCGCGCCGCGTCGATGCCCAGGCCGAGATCGTCCAGCAGGCTCTGGGGGAGATCTGCGCCGCGCCAGGCGTCCAGCCGGACCGACGCGAACGCGAGCCGCTTTCCCTCGTCGGCGACCCAGCTCAGGTCCCGCTCGGTGACCAGGTCCACGCTGCGATACAAGCCACGTTCGGGGTTGGCGAGTGGGGACGGATCCGCGACGAAGGTCCAAGTGGTGGTCACTGCCGCCGCGCTGTCGTCGTCATCGCCCGCGTCGTCGTCGTCGGTGACGTTCGTGGCGTCGTCGTCGTCCGCGGGGTCGTCATCGTCGACGACCGGGTCTGTCGAAGGACAGGCAACGAGGAGCACCACCAGGGAGAGCCAACGCAGGCGACCAGTGTACGCGCGGGGTGGGCATCCACTACTCTCGACGGATGCGGAGAACGATCTGGCTCATCCTCGCCGGCCTCGGTTTGCTGGTGGCCTGCCCGGGGGACGACGACGACGTCGCCAGCGACGACGACGACGCCACCTTCCCGCCCATCGACGACGACGACGTGGGCGACGACGACGACGCCACCGGGGACGACGACGACGCCACGGGCGACGACGACGACGCGACCCCGGGCGCCTGCACCGGGGCCGCCGTCACGGCCGCGGAGACCGAACCGAACGACCTCACCTCGAACACGGAGTTCAACAGCATCTCCTCGGAAGACGGGGAGGTCACGATCAACGGCCGCATGGCGTCGTGCGACAACGACGGCAGCAGCTGGACGGGCGACCGCGACTGGTTCGTCGTGGACTTCACCTGCATGGGCGAAGCGAGCGTCGAGCTGGCCTGGGACGGCGGCGCCAGCGACCTGGACCTCTGGGTCGGCGACGCGGACGGCGACGAGCTGATCCAGGCGTACAGCGTCAGCATCATCGGGCCCGAGACGGGCAGCGCCGACGTCACCGGCGACATGCAGTTCATGGTCGCCTGCTGGGAGGGCGAGCCGGCGGACTACACGCTGACCATCCGCTGGGACCAGACCGGCGACGACGACGACGCCTCGGGCGACGACGACGACACGACCCTGACCGTTCCCACCGACTGCGAGCCGGACTACAGCGGCGGCGCCGGCGTCTCGGACACGCCCTGCCCGAGCCTGAACCCGAGCTGCCCCGCCAACGCGCCGGACATCGGCACCGCCGGGGCGTCCTCGGTGCAGTTCGTGGAGTTCGACTGGGAACACAGCATCAACTGCGACGCGTCCTACGGCGACTGGATCTACCTCAACGTCCCCGGCGACACCCAGAGCCTCGCGCTCACCGTGGACGGCGGCGCCAACGAGACAGCCTTCGCGTACGTGAAGCTCGGCAACGACGTCCTGTTCGACTGGACGGGCACGGACGCCGACTCCTGGTCCGATCCCCCGCTGTACATCAACACGGACATGGCCTCCGGGTTCGTGCTGCCCAACAACGAGGCGAGCGTCCTCGGCGCGGGCTGCCTGGCCGTGCGGCCCGTGGGCTGGGAGGTGGACCTGTCCGGCGAGAAGGGCTTCCTGTACATCCAGTCGCACCGCGGGACGCCCACGGGCGCCTGGGATCTCAACGTCGTCATCGTGGACGGCGCGGGCATCACCCAGTCGGACATCGCCCCCTCCATCACGCTCATGAACAGCATGCTGGTCGCCAACAACGCCGGGTCCGTCGGCAACGTCACCTACGACTACGTGACGACGGCCGCCGGCGCGTACATCGACAGCGTCGGGGCCGACATCAACACCCTGCGCGCCACCTCCGTGGACTGCGACCCGAACCGCGTGAACGTCTTCTTCATCGCCGACTTCCTCGACCGGTCCCTGGCGGGGATCGCCGGCGGAGTGCCCGGCCCCTTCGCCATCCAGGGGACGCCCGCCTCCGGCGTGGTGCTGTCGGTGCAGAGCCACCTCACGTCCGGGGGCGCCGTGCGCCAGCAGTACCTGGCCGAGACCCTCGCCCACGAGGTGGGCCACCAGATCGGCCTCTTCCACACGACCGAGTCCGAGGGCACGTTCCACGACCCCATCGGCGACACGGCGGAGTGCCCCACGTCCGCGGACAGCGACGGGGACGGCCAGCTCTCGGCGTCGGAGTGCGACGCGTTCGATGGCCACAACGTCATGTTCTGGACCGGAGCGAGCTGGGACCAGGACGAGATCAGCACCACCCAGGGCACCGTCTACACCCTCAGCCCCGCGTGGGACTGAGCCGCGAGGACTCCATGCACCGCACCCTGCTCACGCTCTCCCTCCTGCTGATCGCCTGCGGCGGCAGCGAGCCTGCGCCGCCCCCCGCGCCGACGACCCCCGCCGCGACCACACCCGCTCCTGTGGTGGAGGCGGCCCCGGTGGACACCCCTGTGGAGCCGATCGTGCAGCCCGCGGGCAAGCCGAAGGTGGTCAAGCCCACGAGCGCCCCCGGCATCCCTCCCCTGCAGCGCGAGCCCGCCACGTCGTCGGCCCCGGCCTCGGTCCAGGGCATCACGGGGCTGCTGCTCGCCCGGCACGCGGACGATCTGCCGGCGAAGGCGACGCTCGAGAAGCACCCCGATGCCGCCGCGGCCTTGCGGTGGATCGCGCAGAACGACGAGCGGCTCATCGTGGCGGCGCGGGCCCTCGAGGCCCTGGGCTACTGGCCCGACGACGCGAACCGGGTCTTCCTGCTGGGCGTCGCGGCAGACACGGCGGTGCCCGTGAAGAGTCGGGCGGCCGCGTGGCGTGCGCTCGCCGCCTGGCCCGCGTCCGACGCGGCCCTCACCGCAGCGGCCCAGAAGGCGAGCGGCGATCCGGCGGTTCCCGTGGCGCGCGCGGCCCAGGCGGTGACGGAGCGCTGAGGACCTCAGGCTAGAAGGCGACGCCGATCCCGCCGCTGACGGCGAGGAAGAACGGCCGGCCGAGCATGCCGGCGCGGACGTCGAACCCGATGAGCAGCGGCGTGTCCGGCACCAGGACGTCGCCGCCCGCGAGGCCGTACCAGCCGATGGTCGGGCGGATCGTGCCCTTGCTGTCGTCCAGCCCCACCTGCACGGCGGCGCCGAAGCGCGGCTCGAAGGGGCTGACGGGGATCCGGTAGCTGACGCCCAGGGCCCCGGTGGGGAGCCACACCGGGCCGACGCCCTCCACGGGACCCGGGTTGGCGGCGGCGATCTGCAGATCGAGGTGCAGTCCCTTCACCAGTCGGATCCCGATGTCGACCGGGATCTGGAGGTAGGGGAAGGGCCGCGCGAGGGCGAACCCGCCGGAGACCCGCAGCCTGAGGATCGGGCCCCGATCCACGACGACCGCGGCGCCGCCCTGTGCCCGCCCGGCCGTCGCGCCGCGGGTCGTGCCGCCGGTGGTGCCACCGCGGCTGGTGCTGCTGGCTCCGCCCCCACTGGACGAGGAGCCCGCGGTCCCCGTCGCCGTCCCGCCCCGGGCGCTCCCGCCACGGGATGCTCCGCCCGTCGAGGCGGTGGCGCCGCCCTTGCCGAGCACGTCCTGCTCGAAGCTGAAGGCGCCCTGGCTCCCTCGATACAGGTACCGCAGCGGCTCGTGCGGCACGTCCAGATCGACGAGCGCCGCCAGATCCACGTCGGCCGTCACCAGCGCCTCGTTGAGCGCTCCCGCCGCGAACGCCCGCGCGCCCGCGTCCACCGGCACGTCTCGCAGGGCCCGGTGGCGGTCGTCGGCCCGCAGGATCACCACGGGCCGGCCCACCTCGAGCACGAAGACGACCGTCTCCGTCTTGCGGCCCATGCGCACCTGGGCCACGTGCCGGCCCGGCGCCAGCTGGAGCGGGCCGAGCGAGGCGTCGACGTCCCGGCCGTCCATCCGGTACCCGAGCCCAGGCGGGACGTAGGCGGCGACCTGCTCGGTGGTGCCGGACAGCTGCTTGCGCGCCTCCTCGAGGAGCGCGTTGGCGGCGGGATCGAAGTTCGGATCGGCCGGATAGTCGGACTTGAGCCCGATGACCTGGATGAAGTCCGACTTCGCGTTCCCCTTGTCGCCGATGGCCGCGTACGCCAGCCCCCGGTAGTAGAAGAGGTCCGGCAGGAGCCGCGCGGGGATCGCCTGATCGGCGCACGGCAGGGCGTCCACCGCGTCCGACGCGATCTTGACGGCCCGCGCGTAGTCGAGCTCGATGAGCGCGTCCAGGGCCGAGGTGCTCGCCGACCCGAGCCGCGGCGGCTGACCGTCGCAGGGCAGGCGTCGCTTCGCTCCCTCGGCCAAGAGGCCCCGGGCCGGCGGCAGGAGCTCGGTGTGGTGGAGGATCTCGGCCGCGTCGAGCTTCGGGAGGTGCCCCTTCGCCTCCTGCATGGACGCCACGTCCGGCTGGGGCGACAGGTAGACGAGCAGCGCCGGCTCCTTCTTGGCGGCGAACGCCGAGCCCGGGAGGACCAGGGCGAACGCCAGCGCCGGCACGAGCAGGGACCGACGCCTCCGCGCGCCCAGCAGCCCGAGGACCGCGAGGCACGCCAGCAGTGTCCCGCCCCCACCGGAGAGGTCCGATCCGCACGACAGCCCGTACGGCCGCGCCACCGGCGGCGGGGGCGTGGGCTCCTCGGCGCAGTCGGGATCGTTGGCGTCCACGAGCGTGTCGCAGTCCCCGTCGATGCCGTCGTCGCAGTTGGGCTCGATCACCTGGGGGAAGGTCAGCTCCGCGGCGTCGTTGCAGTCGCCCGCACAGGACGCCCATCCATCCACGTCCACGTCGAACGGGCCGTCCACCACACCGTCGCAGTCGTTGTCGATGCCGTCACACCAGTCCACGGCGCCAGGGGCGATGCCCGGATCCGTGTCGTCGCAGTCCCCGCCGCAGGCGGAGGCGCCGTCGCCGTCGGCGTCACCCAGATCGCTCCCGCCGGAGCAGTCGGCGTCGACCTCGCCGTCGCACTGGCCGACGTTGCCCGGGAAGCGGCTCGCGTCCGTGTCGTCGCAGTCGCCGGCGCAGGGGTCCACGCCGTCGCCGTCCTTGTCCCGGGAGTCGTCGATGACGCCGTTGCAGTTGTTGTCCCGGCCGTCGCACACCTCGGTGGATCCGGGGAACACCGTGTTGAGCTGGTCGTTGCAGTCGCCGTCGCAGGACCCGACGCCGTCGTTGTCCAGATCGGTGTTCTCGTCGATCTGCGTGTTGCAGTTGTCGTCGATGCCGTTGAAGCAGTCCTCGAACCGCAGCGGCCGGACGAACGGGTTGGTCTCGTCGCAGTCGGGCGGGCCGCCGTCGTAGCCACACGGCGCGAAGCCGTCGCCGTCCACGTCGATCTCCTCCAGCGGGAGGACGCCGTCGCAGTCGTTGTCGAGGCCGTCGCAGACCTCCGCGTTCCCCGGCGCCATCGTCGGCAGCCAGGGCTGGCAGTCGTCGCAGTTGCTGGTTCCGTCGCCGTCCGTGTCCTCGCCCGGCGCGAGCCCGTCGCAGTCGAGATCGGTCGTGGCGTCGCAGGTCTCCTCGGCTCCCGGGAAGACCAGCGGATCGAGGTCGTCGCAGTCGCCGTCGCAGACGAGGACGCCGTCGCCGTCGCCGTCGACGCTGCCGTCGTTGCCGTCGCAGTCGTGGTCGACGGCGTCACACTGCTCGAGTCCGCCCGGCACCCGGTCGGGGTCCAGGTCGTCGCAGTCGCCCTCACAGGCCCCCACGCCGTCGCCGTCCGCGTCCACGCACAGGATCAGCCAGGCCCCGCCGCAGGCCTCCTGGGTGCAGCCCGCATCGTCCGCGTAGCCCCCGGTGATGAGCAGGTCGGGGACCCCGTCGCCGTTCGCGTCCGCGGATCCACCGAGAGAGAAGCGCCACGCGTCGTCGATCACGAGGCCGCCGGGGCGCCCGAAGGCGTTCACGAACGGCGGCACCGATCCGTCCGCCCAGTCGGCCGGCCGCGGAGCGGTGAGGAGCCCGATGCGCGCCTGGTCCAGCGCCCCCACACGCACCCAGAGGTCCCCTCCCCCGTCGCCGTCGACGTCGCCCGCCGGTGCCATGAGGAGGGCGTCGGCGGACTCGTAGGTCCCGCCCGGCAGCCAGGCCGCGTAGGGATCGACGGTCCCTTCGTTCTGGAGCCACCAGGTGTCCACGAAGCCCACGTCGTCCCAGGGCGCGGGGTGCCCGGCGATCACCCGCCCCGACACCGCCGACAGGCCATCGACCCAGGACGTCACCGCGAACTCCCCGCGGCCGTCGCCGTCCAGATCGCCGAGGGCCGTGAAGGGACTGGGGAACGGCACGAGCTGGTCGCTCGGCTGCACCTGGAAGGACCGGGTCGCGAACGTGATGGTGGGCGGAAGCGCCAGCAGATCCGCGCCGAGCCAGACGCTGTAGTGCGTGTCGACCGTGAAGCCGGGGTTCTGGGCCACGCAGCCCGCGGCCAGGTCCGGGACGGAGTCGCCGTCCACGTCGCCGAGGGCCGACACCAGCAGGGGCGCGATGCACTCCGCGCCGGACTCGCCCACGAGCGTCCAGGCCGCGTCGCCCATCGTGGTCACGGCCGTCTCGAAGTTCGGAGCGCCCAGGAGCACCCAGGCGGTGGGCACGAGCGGGTCGTCCACGTCGCCACCGCCCACGAGCAGCTCGTCGTCCCCATCGCCGTCCAGATCGCCGACCCCCGTCACCGAGAAGCCGGGGCGCGTGCCGTCGATGGGCTGCAGGGTCGCGCTGTCGATGAGGACCGGATCGCCCACCACGAGGTGGTCCGGCTCCGTGACCAGCGCGGGCCACGACTGGCGTCCGAAGTAGATGGCGACGGCGCCCTGGAGATCGTTGGTGCCGGTCGTGTCGATGTAGTCGAAGCAGCCGACCGCCAGATCGTCCCGGCCGTCGTCGTTGAGGTCGCCGGCGGACGTCCAGTGGATGCGGTCGTCGCCGAGGCGGCAGCCCTCGGGCAGCAGGAGCCGGGCGTCGCCGTCGGTGGCGAGCTCGACCTGCGCCGCAGTGTCGAACACACCGCTGCCCAGGAAGATGTGGAGCAGCGGATCGGTGGCGCCCGGGAGCACGATGTCGGCCAGGCCGTCGCCGTTGAGATCCCCGCCGAAGCGGCCCTCGCCGGCGTACCAGCGGGGCCCCGTCGTGGAGCTTCCGTCCTTCACCACGACCTGGGCCACGGCCTCGGGATCGACGGGTGGCAGCGGAGAGGGCTCCAGCTGGGCGTGGGCGCTGGTGGCCGCGATCAGCGTGACGAGTGCGACGAGCGCCCCTGTCTGTCCGTGCTTCCGATGCAAGCCCGTCCCTCCCGCGGACCGCTGGACCGCGCGCCCAGAGGCTATCATTGCGCGCTGTGCTGCCACATCGACGCCTGCTCCTGTTCTTCGCGCTGCTCCCCCTCACCGGGTGCTACGGCGCGCTGCAGACCTCGCCGCCCGCCGCGGACCCGACGCCGGCGGAGGAGGCCCCCCCCGAAGAGCGGCCCCCTGCGCCCTCGGTCGCGGGCACCGGAGCCACCGGCGCGGCCCTTGACCAGCTGGCGCCGATCCTGACGAAGCTGGCCACCGACGTCCGCGCGCCGGCGCAGCGTCCCGGCGCCGACTCGTGGCGGCGCGCCGAGCTCGGAAAGCTGTCGGAGATCACGCTCGCGGTGTGCGCCGCCGGCGAGGCCGCGTGCAAGGGCGCGCTGGACGCGCTGGCCGCGGCCGCGATCCCCGGGGACGAGCTGCTGCCCGTGCTGGGCCGGTTCCTGGGACCGCTCAAGCCCCACGCCGAGATGGGGTTCCGCACCCTCGGCCGTCGGCTCCTGACCGATGAGTACGGGCCCACCCGGGACACGGCCTTTCGCATGGCGGTGGGCGCGGGGGTCACGCGACGGGGCGCCCCGGGTCCGGACGAGGCCCGCGCGGCGCTGGTCCCCCAGAGTCCGAAGGAGGGCGAGCCCGCCGTGCTGGTGGTGGAGATCGGCTCGCCCTGCCCCGCCGTCGAGGCGGAGCACAAAGGCCCTGACGCCCAGGGCAACATCGACCTGAAGCTGCGCCCCGACTGCGACGACGCGCCCCCTCCCAAGGAGGGCGAGGGCGGCTTGCCGCGGGCGCTGCGGGCCGTCTGGTCGCTGCCCATCGACGCGGTGCCGGCCGATGGCCTGCGCCTCACGATGACCGGGTCGGCGGAGCCCCTTTTCGTCTACGCGCCCGCGCTGGGCCCGACGAAGTAGCTCAGGGCACGACGCTGACGGGCAGGTTGTCCACGCGCGTCACGGCGTCGCCGCCCGCGCCCTTGATGCGGGCCGTGGCGAGGATCCCGGCGACGCAGGTCTCCAGCGGCGTCCACTCCCGAGGCGGCTCGGCCTCGCCGGCCTCCTCGGCCTCGGCCGCGGCCGGCGCCTCCACGCCGAGCAGCGCCGCCGCGCCGGCGGCGCCCTCCTTGGCCTGCGCCTTCTTGGCCTCCTTGGGATCCGGGGGCGGCACGTAGAGGTCCTGGGGCACCGCCGTGACCGCGCCGCTGCCGGCCACGTCCAGGTGCCAGAACCCGGTCATGCCCGAGCCCATCTTCAGGGCGGACACCTCGTCGGGGCAGGACGCCGCGGCCGCCTTGAACACGAGCCGCTCGGCCCGCAGCACCTCCTCCAGCGCCAGCGGCCCCTCGGCGGACGGCGTGAACCCGACGGACCAGTACAGGCCCGGGGGCGGGCGCGTGGGCTGCTGCCCGGGCTGGAGCTTCTCCTTCTTCTCGCCCTTGCGGGGCTTGTCCCACCACACGCGCACGGGGATCGCGAGCCCGGGGGTGGTCACGGGGAGGATCCACTTCTTCAGCCAGGTCACGGCGGCCGCGAGTTCGTCTCCCTCGAGCGTCGTCGACTGGATCTCGGGGCGGCAGCCGCCCTCGCTGCAGGTCACCACCGCGCTGATCTCGACGCCCTTCTTGTGGGCCGGCGCCCGGATGGCGGCCTTCGTGATCGCCTTCTCCACGTCCGCCACGAGCCGATCGAGCTCGGGCAGCGTCTGATCTCCGGCGGCCCAGCGCGCCGCGTGGGCGGGCAGGGCGAAGGTGGTCAGCGCGGCGACGAAGAGCAGGGCGGTGAGGAAGCGCATGGGCCGATCATGCCAGCGGCGCGCGGCAGGCAGGGCCTCCCGGGTACCCTGACGACCGATGAGCCGCCGCGTCCTCGCATGTCTGTTGCTGCTGGCGGCCGTGCACGTCGGACTCGACGCCCGCTGGCTGGCCGCCGACGAAGGCGTGCAGTTCACCGACGCCGCGTACCACTTCTCGCGCATCGTGGCCCTCCGTCAGGGGCTCGAGGGCGAGGTGGCCCTGGCGGACACGGGCGACGGCCAGCGCTACGGCGTCCTCGTCTACGTCATCGCGGCCCTGGTCTCCCGGTTCACCGGGCTCGAGCCGGGCCCCCTGCTGCTCGGGCTCGCGATCCTGCTGCGGCCGCTGCTGTTCGTGGCCACGTACCGGGTCGGCTTCGAGCTCGGCCACCCGCTCCGCCGCCGGGAGGCGGGCCTCATCGCGGCGGTGACGCTCGGCTTCCTGCCCGCCTTCGTGAACTACGGACGCGTGCTGGTCCTCGATCTGCCGCTCGCGGCGGCGGTCGCCTGGGCGATCGCCTTCCTGCTCGGGGCCCTCCGCCACCAGCGGGACGGGGACGCCGCGGCGGAGCGACGCGCGTGGGTGGGCGCCAGCGTCGCCAGTGCCCTCGCGCTCCTCATCAAGCTCAACGCCTTCGCGTTCCTCGTGGGGCCCGTCTGGGTGGCCGCCCGGGGCAGCCAGCTCCGGCGCCCGGGGCGGGATCTCCGGATCCTGCTGGCGGGGGCGCTGGTCAGCGCGCTGGGCACCGTCGCTCTGCTCTTCGGCCCCCGGGGCGCCGCCCTGCGCCGCACCCTGGTGGAGGCGACGTGGCCGGGCGCCGCGCTGTTCGCGTACCGCCCCGCAGGCACCCTCGGCCAGCTGCCGGGGGACTGGTGGGCCGACACCATCGGGCAGGCCTGGGAGGCCACCTACTACACGCTGCTCCAGACCCTGAGCGTGCCGTGGACGATCGTCGCGCTCACCGCGCTGGTCTGGGTGTTCGCGCGGCGCGCCGGCTGCGTCCAGCCGCTGGAGCGCGACCAGCGCGACCTCCTGTTCTGGTGGCTCGTGGTGCCAGGCGCGAGCCTGATCCTGCTGTTGCGGGGGCTCTACGACGAGCGCTACCTCCTGCCGCTGCTGCCCCTGGTGGCCGGCGTGATCGCCGCGGCGCTGACCGACCTGCCGAAGGCGCCGCGGTGGCTCCTGGCGGCCGTGCTGCTGGTGGGCGGATCCGTCAACAGCGCCATGATTCACGCGGACGCGTTCCCCACCGCCCGGCCCCTGGGCTGCACCACGGTCACCGGCTGGGCCGCCGGCGATCGCACGGACCCGGAGCTCTGGCTGTGCCTCGCGTACCCCGAGTACTGGTTCATGGATCGCCCGACGCGCCCGGTCACCGAGGACTGGGCCGTCGACGCGGTGATCGAGGGGCTCGAGCCCGTGCGCGCGCGCCGCAGAGAGCCCCTGCGCGCCGTGTTCCTCGACGCCACCTATCCGATCTTCTATCGGACCTTCCAGCGGAGCCTGCTCGGGCCGCCGCTCCTGCGTCACGAGGACATGCTCCTGGTGACCGAGTGCTGGAACGACGCCTGGATGACGTCGGTGTTCGAGAGCGTGGCGCAGGTGGACCGGCAGATCGCGGACGCGGACGTGGTCATCATGCGGTTCGGTGAGAACCCCACCGAGGGACTGCTCCACGGCCGGCGCTGCAGCGTCTTCTGGACCCAGATCACCTGGTTCGACGTGGCCGCGGACGTGCCACTGCCGGACGGGACGTCCTGGCGGATCTGGGCGAAGCGCGAGCTGCTGCCCGCGCGCTGAGGTCGGCTACCAGTCCTCGAGGTGACTGAGGATGTGCCGCGAGACGCCGAGGCTCATCAGCACCTGGCTCGCCACGTTCCGCACCGACTGGTCGAGATCCAGGCTTCCGTCCGTGCGGTAGGCGGGCTGGTGCGCGTCGATGAGGGACACGACGTGGCTGCCGAGCTCGGCCTTGAGCAGCTCCACCGCCGGCTGCACGTGCTCGACGTAGAACGTGTACCGCCGCTCGAGCATCTCGGGGGTGTCGTCGAGCCGCTTGCGCCCCAGGGCCCGGCGGTGCATCTCGCGCTTGCTCACCGACAGGTGGATGACCTTGATGATGGGGATGTCGAGGCGCTCGGACAGACCCAGGACGTGCCGGGC
>ENA-OWNT01002331-OWNT01002331.1-seawater-metagenome-genome-assembly--contig:-NODE-2331-length-20070-cov-4.180563_pt1 | contig 20070 bp, 22 predicted proteins | sample MGYA00238136_ERZ651165 | MGnify/ENA primary metagenome ERZ651165 (study PRJEB26861, sample SAMN08777766) | seawater metagenome | isolation source: coastal seawater | place: USA: Florida | collected...
GGGAACGGGAACGGGAACGGGAACGGGAACGGGAACGGGAACGGGAACGGGAACGGGAACGGGAACGGGAACGGGAATAACGGGCATGGCAATGATGCCGACGGCTGTGATGCCTCGAACCCGGGCAATGCGCCTTCTTGCGTCGGGGATACCACCGATGACGACGGCCCGGCTGGCAACGGGAACGGCAACGGCAATGGAAACGGCAACGGAAATGGGAATGGCCGCAACTGACCGGCACAGCCCGGTCCGTATCGGGGCAGGCGGTTAAGTGAGAATCGCCAGCCACCGGCGCTGCATGGCAGCATCACTTGAATACGTTTCCCTGCACTCTCAATCATTTACAATTCCTCAAATTTATCTAAGGTAAAGCTGTGGGGCGCTTCCAGTTTTCTTTGACGAGGGGCGGGAATGCCCTACCCTGATACGGGTGGGAAAGAGAGTTGGGGCCGATGATCGTGCTCGACTGGACAGAAACCAAACGACTGGCGCGCAGCCTGAATCTGCCGAATGTCCATGAAGACATCCGCGGTGACGGCCTTCCCTGCCTGCGCGCCCATGGCCGGTTGTGGACCTGGTGGGATCCAGGTGTCGATGCGCTTGGCTTTCGACTGCCCGCCGGGGAACGCGACTTTCTGATTGCCGCCGATCCCGAGGTCTTTTTCGTGACCAATGAAGAGGCTGCGTTCAATCATGTGCTGGCCCATCCGGCACGGGTCAGCCCGCGTTGGATTCTCGGCAATCTCAGCCTGAGCTGGCGGGCCCTGGCCCCGAGTTTTTTCGTGCAGCTATTCCCGGGCGCCGGGCCGCCGGTTCCGCAATTCATGGAACACTGACTGCCCCGTGGGAACGGGATCGCCGTCTTGGCAATTGCGCCGGGCGGTCGCTTGCGATAGCCCCTAAGGTCAACAACAGCTTGAAACGGAGCGCTGACGCGGATGACACGAGCCTTCCTCTTCCCGGGCCAAGGGGCCCAGACCATCGGCATGGGCAAGGCCCTGGCCGAGGAATTCCCGGCCGCAAAAGCGGTGTTCGACGCGGTGGATGAGGCGCTTGGCGAAAAACTGTCGGCGCTGATCTGGGACGGTGAGCAGGATCAGCTGACCCTGACCGAAAATGCACAACCGGCGCTGATGGCCACGTCGATGGCGGCGATGGCGGCGCTGGAGGCCGAAGGCGTGACGATCGAGGCCGCGTCCTATGTGGCGGGCCATTCGCTGGGCGAATATTCGGCGCTTTGCGCGGCGGGGGCGTTGTCGCTGGCCGACACGGCGCGGCTGCTGCGTATCCGCGGGCGTGCCATGCAAGAGGCGGTGCCGGTGGGCGAAGGAGCTATGGCGGCGCTGTTGGGGCTCGATTTCGACACCGCGACACGCGTGGCCGAAGCCGCCGCCGCGGGCTATGTCTGCCAGGCCGCGAATGACAACGATCCGGGGCAGGTGGTGGTGTCGGGCCATCGCGAGGCCGTGGAACGCGCGGTCGAGATTGCCAAGGGGCAGGGGGCGAAACGTGCGGTGCTGCTGCCGGTATCTGCCCCGTTCCATTGCGAATTGATGGAACCGGCAGCGGCAGCCATGGCCGAGGCGCTGAGCCATGTGGATCTGGGCACGCCGCGCGTGCCGGTGGTGCCCAATGTGGTGGCGTCAGCCGAAAGCTCGGCCACGCTTTTGCGCAATCATCTGGTCGATCAGGTCACGGGATCGGTCCGTTGGCGCGAAAGCGTGTTGTGGATGGCGGCGCATGGCGTCACCGAGGCATGGGAAATCGGTGCTGGCAAGGCGCTGTCCGGCATGGTCCGGCGCATCGACCGGTCTTTGGCGACCCGACAGGTGGGCACGCCCGACGAGGTGCGCGCAGCGGCGGCGGCCTTGGCTGAGGGCTGAGAGGGGCGGAAGGCTCTTGCAAGAGCCTTGCAAATTTCTTTGAAGAAATTTGGCGCCCCGGGCGGGCGTCACGACATGAGGGAAAGGCAGGATATGTTTGATATCACTGGAAAAACCGCACTGATCACCGGCGCATCGGGCGGCATCGGGGCCGATATCGCGCGCGCGCTGCACGCCGCTGGTGCCACCGTCGGCCTGTCGGGCACCCGGGTGGAGCCGCTGCAGGCGCTGGCCGCGGAACTGGGGGAGCGCGCCCATGTGCTGCCCTGCAACCTGTCGGATCCGGAGGCGGTTGAGGCACTGCCCAAACAGGCTGCTGAGGCCATGGGATCGGTCGATATCCTTGTGAACAACGCCGGTATCACCCGCGACAACCTGTTCATGCGCATGTCGGATGAGGAATGGCAGTCGGTCATCGATGTGAACCTGACCTCGACCTTCAAGCTGTGTAAAGGCGTGCTGCGCGGCATGATGAAGGCGCGTTGGGGCCGGATCATCAATATCTCTTCCGTCGTGGGCACCACCGGCAATCCGGGACAGGGCAACTATGCGGCCTCCAAAGCCGGGATGATCGGCATGTCGAAATCGCTGGCCTATGAAGTGGCCAGCCGGGGCATCACCGTGAACGCGGTGGCACCGGGTTTCATCGAGACCGCGATGACCGACAAGCTGACCGACGACCAGAAATCCAAGATCCTGACGCAGATTCCGGCGGGCCGCATGGGCAGCCCGGCCGAAATTGCCAGCGCGGTGCTGTTCCTGGCCTCACCTGAGGCGGGTTATCTGACCGGCACCACGATGCATGTGAATGGCGGCATGGCGATGATCTGACGATCGCAGCCGCTGACCGGCCCTGCGCAGCAGGCGGGTTGGGTGCAGCCTGAACCGCCGGGCCATCCGGCCACAGGCAAGTCCCGTCAGAAAGGCGCCAAGACCCAGAAGCAGGGCCTGCAGTTCCGGCATCAGGCGAATGGCGCGCAGCAGCAGCGCGATGTGGTCCAGAAGCTCTGACATCTGGTAAGTCCATTGTTCGTGTCTATGTAAGGGGCACACACAAGCCTAGCCGATGGATCATTCCAAAAGGTTAAGACGCGACGGGGCGGGAATCGCCCCAAAAGGGATCAAACCCCGTTGCCTTCGATTGCGGATGTGCTATAGGCGGCGCAGATTTTGCCGGGGGGCGTTCGCGCCCCACGGTATGGGGCCATTTCCGGTCCCGATGAACCGCCGACACTGGCGTATTACGGATCGAGGGCGCAAGACGGGCTTTCGACGAAACTGGATGAGGACCGAAAAGATGAGCGACATCGCAGATCGCGTGAAGAAAATCGTTGTCGAGCACCTGAGCGTGGAAGAAGACAAGGTGACCGAGAACGCCTCCTTCATCGACGACCTGGGCGCAGACAGCCTGGACACCGTCGAGCTGGTTATGGCCTTCGAAGAAGAATTCGGCATCGAGATCCCCGATGACGCGGCCGAAACCATCCAGACCTTCGGCGACGCCTGCAAGTTCATCACCGAAGCGTCCTGAGCCTAGCTGCTTCAGGTCAAGAATTCGCAGACGGCATCCCCAGGGGGTGCCGTTTTGCATTGGCGGAACAGCGTTTGGCGCTGGGGGAAACACCGGGCAAAACACTGGGCAAGGGATTGCCCCACCCCCCCGCTTGACGCTATCACTCCGCGACAAGCTCTAATCATGAAGGGGCAGGAATATGCGTCGAGTTGTTGTCACCGGCCTGGGGATGGTATCGCCCCTGGCCTCTGGGATCGAGGAAACCTGGAGCCGTCTGTTGGCCGGGGAATCGGGCGCGGGCACGATCCAGCGCTTCGATGCCTCGCATCTGGCCACGAACTATGCCTGTGAAGTGCCGCTTGGCGATGGCTCTGACGGCACCTTCAACCCCGATGACTGGATGGCGCCCAAGGAACGGCGCAAGGTCGATGATTTCATCCTGTTTGGCATGGCCGCCGCCGCGCAGGCCGTGGCCGATGCAGGCTGGACCCCAGAGGACGAGGAATCGCGTCTGCGCACCGGCGTTCTGATCGGGTCTGGCATTGGCGGGCTGTCGTCAATTGCCGACACGGCCATTTTGCTGAAGGAAAAGGGCCCGCGCCGGGTGTCGCCCTTCTTTATCCCCGGATCGCTGATCAACCTGATTTCCGGGCAGGTCAGCATCCGCTATGGCTTCAAAGGACCGAACCACGCGGTGGTGACGGCCTGTTCCACCGGTGCCCACGCCATTGGCGATGCGGCGCGGCTGATCCAGTGGGGCGATGCGGATGTGATGGTCGCAGGCGGGGCCGAGGCCGCGATCTGCGAGATCGGGATTGCCGGGTTCAACGCCTGCAAGGCGCTGTCCACCAAGCGCACGGATGACCCACAGCACGCCAGCCGCCCCTATGACGCGGACCGCGACGGGTTTGTCATGGGCGAGGGCGCGGGTGTTGTCGTGCTGGAGGATTACGAGCACGCCAAGGCGCGCGGTGCCAAGATCTACGCCGAGATCCTGGGCTATGGCCTGTCGGGTGATGCCTATCACATCACTGCCCCGTCCGAGGACGGCGATGGCGGCTACCGCGCCATGGAGGCCGCGCTGAAGCGCGCCGGGCTGACGCCCGATGCGGTGGATTACATCAACGCCCATGGCACCTCGACCATGGCCGACACGATCGAACTGGGCGCGGTGGAGCGGCTGTTGGGCGACAAGGCAGGTCTGGCCACCATGTCCTCGACCAAGTCCTCGGTCGGGCATCTTCTGGGCGCGGCCGGCGCGATTGAGGCGATCTTCTCGATCCTTGCGATCCGCGATCAGGTGGCGCCGCCGACGATCAACCTGGATAACCCGGCGGTGGAGCCGAAACTGAACCTCGCCGCCAATGCCAAGCATGAGCGCGAAATCAACATCGCGCTGTCCAACAGCTTTGGCTTCGGCGGCACCAATGCGTCGCTGGTCATGGGCAAGGTCACCGACTGATGTGGAAACATGTCGCTGCCAACGGGATGAGCCTGCTCATCGTCGGCTTCATCGCTTTCGCGGGGGCCATCGCCTGGGGGCAGCGGCAGTATACCTCTGCCGGTCCGCTGGCAGAGCCCACCTATTTCGAGGTGTCGCGGGGGGAAAGCCTGGCTTCGGTGTCCGAAAGCCTGGAAGCGGCGGGGGTGATTTCCAGCGCCACCATCTTCCGGCTTGGCGCGCGCTATACGGAACGGGCCGAGGACCTGCGCTTTGGCAATTATGAGATCCCGGCGGGTGTCTCGATGGATGAACTGATGGAGATCCTGTCCTCGGGCGGCCCGTCGACCTTCCGTTACACCGCCACCTACGTGATCCGGGGCGGCGAAGGCGGCGGCGAGATGCGGCTGCGCGAACGGGTGCCGGGCACCGGGGATCTGGTGGAACTGGCGACGTTTGAAGGCGGTGCGGAGCTGCCTGCGGATTACGTGGCGCTGGTCGAGGCGGGTACGCCGATTGTCTACCGCGTGTCGGTGCCCGAGGGGCTGACGGTCTGGCAGATCGTGGAAGGGCTGCGCGGTGCGGATTTCCTTGAGGACGACGTGGTTGACCTGCCCGCCGAGGGCACGTTGGCGCCCGACACCTATGAGGTGGCGCGCGGCACGCTGATGTCCGAAATGCTGACTGACATGGCCGATGCACAGACCGGTATCCTGCTGGCAGCCTGGGCCGGGAGGGCAGAGAACCTGCCCTATGACACGGTCGAGGAGGCGTTGATCATGGCCTCGCTGATTGAAAAGGAGACCGGCGTTGCGGGGGAACGAGGCGAGATTGCGGGCGTTTTCGTGAACCGGCTTGAGGCGGGGATGCGGCTGCAGACCGACCCGACGATCATCTATGGCGAATCCGAGGGGCGGGGCTTCCTTGGCCGGGGGATTCGGCAAAGCGAGCTGGTCAATGATGACAACCCCTGGAACACCTATCGCATCGACGGGCTGCCGCCGACGCCCATTGCGAATCCGGGCCGCGCTGCGATCGAGGCGGCGGTGAACCCGGCCAGCACCGACTATCTGTTCTTTGTGGCGGATGGGTCGGGGGGCCATGCCTTTGCGTCGAGCCTGGCCGAGCATAACGAGAATGTGCAGGCCTGGCGGGCGATTGAAGCGGCACGGGCAGCGCAGGAAAACTAGGGGTTTCGCCGCCTTCGGCGTCGACCCGCGCGGCCCCAAGGGGCCGCGTTTTGCGTTGTAGGGATGGTGAGGATTCCGGGGCGCTGCCCCCGTCGCCTGACGGCGCCTCCCCCGGGATATTTTTGGAACAATGAAGCGGGGTTAATTTTGTGTTGATGACCTTGTTGTTCGTTAACTTATTGAAAATAATAAATTTATTGACTTATCGAACGGTCTTCGATACAACTTGTGACATGCTGGAAGAAGTGGGCAAGCGGCCCCGGGGGTGACCTCGGAGGTCGCTTTTTCGTTTCTGCTCGTGCGGGTTCTTTTTTTGAAAGCACGGGGATTTTTAAACATGACGATGAAATCCGATGAGGATGTTGCCCAGACCGAAATTGCGGTGGCGCGGGCAATGAAGGCGTTCGACGTGACGCTGGACGTGTTGGAGGCTGCAGTCGACCGGTTGCGTGCAGAAGACGCGGCGTCGCCGGGGGCGGTCATCAAGGACCTCAAGGAGATGAACAGCGCCTTCACGTTGGCGCTGCACATGAAGGAGAAGGCACGTGACGCAAAACGGGGACCAGATGGCGGATGGGCCGGACAGCTCGACCTCGATGCGGCACGGGCTGAGATCGGGCTCCGCCTCGCTTGCCTGCGCGGCGCCTCGGACGGTTGAGGGCTTTCTCGATGGTCTGAGTGACAACGCGCTGGCGGCGTTGCCCTGGCTGTTCGAGTTCTGGGCCTTGCCGCATCAGTTGCCGCCCGAAGGCGACTGGCGCGCCTGGGTGGTTCTGGGGGGGCGCGGCGCGGGCAAGACGCGCGCCGGGTCTGAATGGGTGCGGTCGATGGTCGAGGGCGCGACGCCCCAGGCCCCCGGCCGCGCCCGGCGCGTGGCGCTGGTGGGGGAAACCTATGATCAGGCGCTTGCCGTGATGGTGAAGGGGGAGAGCGGGCTGCTGGCCTGCTGCCCCCCGGACCGTCGGCCGCGTTGGGTGGCGGGCGAGCGGATGCTCGTTTGGCCCAATGGGGCCGAGGCGCGGCTTTATTCGGCGCATGACCCGGAGGCGTTGCGGGGGCCGCAGTTTGACGCGGCCTGGGCTGATGAGCTGGCGAAATGGCCAAAGGCGGAAGAGACTTGGGACATGCTGCAATTCGGGCTGCGGCTGGGCGAGCATCCGCAGGTCTGCGTGACGACAACGCCGCGCAATGTGGGGGTGTTGAAGGATTTACTGGGGCGCGACAGCACGGTGATGACCCACGCGCCGACCGAGGCGAACCGGGCGTTTCTGGCGGACTCGTTTCTGGAGGAGGTGCGGGCGCGCTATGGCGATACACGGTTGGGACGGCAGGAACTGGATGGCGAACTGATCGAGGAAGCGGACGGGGCGCTGTGGACGCAAGCGATGCTGGATGGCGCGCGGGTGGGCGCGGTGCCGGAAGGCGCGCGGATCACGGTGGCGGTTGATCCGCCGGTGACGGGGCATTCGGGGTCGGACGCTTGCGGGATCGTGGTGGTTGGCGTGGTGCAGGACGGGCCGCCACGGGACTGGCACGCTGTCGTCATTGAGGATTGTTCGGTTCAGGGCGTGTCGGCCAGTGGATGGGCCGAGGCGGCGGTGGCAGCATATGTCCGGCACGGGGCCGACAGGATGGTGGCCGAGGTTAATCAGGGCGGCGATCTGGTGCTGGATGCGGTGCGGATGGTCGATCCGCTGATCAATGTGCACTCGGTCCATGCCTCTCGCGGCAAGGTCGCGCGGGCAGAGCCGGTGGCGGCCTTGTATGAGCAGGGGCGGGTGGCGCATCTGGACGCATTGCCGCTGCTGGAAGACGAGATGTGCCGCATGACCATCACCGGTTTCGAGGGGCGGGGCAGCCCCGACCGGGTGGACGCGTTGGTTTGGGCGCTGACCGACGGGATGATCCTGCCGGCGCGCGGGGTGCTGGCCAAGCCGGGTATCCGGCAAATCTGAATTTACCCACGCAAGGGGCGTTCATCCGCCCTTTCGGGGCGCTTTCGCACATGCGGGGGCGCCCTTTTGACATGGACCAAGGAGATAAGCGGATGGTGTTGGATTTCTTGCGGAGATCGCAGCCCGAGGTGCCGGAGGCAAAGGCCTCGGCCACGGGGCGTGTGGTGGCCTGGGCGGGCGCGGGGCGCGTGGCCTGGAGCCCGCGCGATACGGTGTCGCTGATGAAGACAGGGTTCACCGGCAACCCGGTGGGGTTCCGGTCGGTCAAGCTGATCGCCGAGGCCGCAGCGGCCCTGCCGGTGATCTGCCAGGATGTGGAACGCCGCTATGAGGTGCATCCGATGCTGAGCCTGCTGTCGCGGCCCAACGGGGCGCAGGGGCGGGGCGAGTTTCTGGAGGCGCTGTTTGCGCAGCTTTTACTGTCGGGCAATGGCTATGTGGAGGCGGTCAGCCCTGACGGCGCGTTGCCCGGTGAACTGCACGTTCTGCGGTCTGATCGGATGAGCCTGGTGCCGGGGTCCGATGGTTGGCCGGTGGCCTATGACTACGCGGTTGGGACCAAGAAGCACCGGTTCCATGTGCAGGGGGCCAGCCCCATTTGCCATGTGCGGCTGTTCCATCCGCAGGATGACCATTACGGGCTGTCGCCGATGCAGGCGGCGGCGAATGCCCTGGACGTGCATAATAGTGCCTCGCGCTGGTCCAAGGCGCTGCTGGACAACGCCGCGCGGCCCTCTGGCGCGATTGTCTATCGCGGGGCCGATGGGGCGGGGACCATGACCGCCGAGCAGTTCGAGCGGCTTCAGGCCGAGATGGAGAGCCACCATCAGGGCGCGCGCAATGCGGGGCGTCCGATGCTGTTGGAAGGCGGTCTGGACTGGAAGCCGATGGGGTTCAGCCCGTCCGATATGGAGTTCCACAAGACCAAGGACGCCGCCGCACGGGATATCGCGCTGGTCTTTGGGGTGCCGCCGATGCTGCTGGGGATTCCGGGCGACGCAACCTACGCCAACTACGCCGAGGCCAACCGGGCCTTCTATCGTCTGACGGTGCTGCCGCTGGCATCCAAAGTGCTGGCGTCGCTGGCGCATTGGCTGGCGGGGTATTCGGGCGAGGTGGCAGAGCTGCGCCCCGATCTGGATCAGGTGCCGGCGCTGGCCACGGAACGCGACGGACAGTGGCGCCGGGTGGCCGAGGCCGATTTCCTCACGCCGGCCGAGAAACGCGCGATGCTGGGGCTGCCACGGCTGGCGGAGGATGAATGAGCGACCGGGGGACGAGTGGCGGGTCGCGCTTTCTCTATGCCCCATTCGACGCGGCCAATGCCCGGATCGAAGCTAATGAACGCGTGCACGAAGAACGTTGGCAGGCGCTGGAATACCGGCTGAACGCGATTGAGACCGCGCTGGAGCGGGTCGAAAGGCGGCTGTGGCTGGCGGTTTTTGGTGTGGTCAGCGTGGTGCTGGCTCAGGGAATCAATGACCTTATTCAGATGAGCTATGGTGGATAGGAGACGGAAATGTGTGAACTTTCCCAAAGCGGGCTAGAAGTGAAATTCTGCCGATTCGATGAGGCGCTGACGGTGAGCGACGGCCATGTGATCGAGGGCTACGCAAGCCTGTTCGGGGCCAGCGACCAGGGCGGCGATGTGGTGCAGAAAGGCGCTTATGCACGCAGTCTGAAGGGGCTGTCCGATCAGGGCCGCAGCGTCAAAATGCTGTGGCAGCACGACCCCGCGCACCCCATCGGCGTCTGGGACGAGCTGCGCGAGGATGGCAAGGGCCTGTGGGTTCGGGGCCGCATCCTCGACGCGGTCGAAAAGGGGCGTGAGGCTGCGGCGCTGATCGGGGCCGGTGCGATTGACGGGCTCTCTATCGGCTATCGCACGGTTCGCGCGACCAAGGATGACAGGGGCCAGCGGCTTCTGAACGAGGTGGAGCTTTGGGAGGTGTCGCTGGTGACCTTCCCGATGCTGCCGCAGGCGCGGGTGGGATCCCAGAAGGCCGACGAGGCCAAGGGCGACTTCCTGCATGAACTGGCGACGGTGTTCCAGGACGCCCGCCGCAAACTGGCGGCGCGTTAAGGCCCCGCATTTTTTCTCAACAATCAGGACGACGTGATGACCGAGACCGAGACCAAGTCTTCGGGCGGTGGTGCCCCCGTGCCTAACGCACCGGATGCCACCTCTGAAGTGAAATCAGCACTGGCGGGGTTTCTGAATGAATTCAGCCAGTTTCAGGACGACATGACCACGAAGCTTGCAAAACAGGAAGAGCGTATTTCCATGCTGAACACCAAGACCATGACCCATCTGCGCCCCGCGCTTTCGGCCGCCACCAACGAGGGCGCCCCCCACAAAAAGGCCATTGGCGCCTATCTGCGTACCGGTGACGATGACGGCCTGCGCGGGCTGGAACTGGAAGGCAAGGCGTTGAACACCGCAGTGAACGCCGAGGGCGGCTATCTGGTCGACCCGCAGACCGCCGAGATGATCCAGGGCGTCCTGCGGTCCTCCTCTTCGCTGCGCACCATCGCCAATGTGGTGAATGTCGAGGCGACGTCCTTTGACGTGCTGGTCGACCATACAGATGTTGGCGCGGGCTGGGCTACGGAAACGGCGGCGACCACGGAAACCGACACGCCCCAGATTGAGCGCATCTCGATCCCGCTGCACGAACTGTCGGCGCTGCCCAAGGCCAGCCAGCGGCTGCTGGACGACACTGCGTTTGATATCGAGGGTTGGCTTGCCGGTCGTATCGCCGACAAGTTCGCCCGCGCAGAAGCCGCGGCCTTCGTGTCGGGCGACGGGGTGGACAAGCCCACGGGTTTCCTGACCCATACCACTGTGGACGATGTCAGTTGGACCTGGGGCAATCTGGGCTATGTGATCACCGGCACCGATGGTGATTTCGACGCACTGACCCCCGCCGATGCGGTGGTTGATCTGGTCTATTCGTTGGGCGCCCGCTACCGCGCCACTGCAAGCTTCGTTATGAACTCGAAGACCGCAGGGGCCGTGCGCAAGATGAAGGATGCCGATGGCCGCTTCCTGTGGTCGGACGGTCTGGCCGCCGGGGAACCAGCGCGCCTGATGGGCTATCCGGTGTTGATCGCCGAGGACATGCCTGACATCGCGTCGAACGCCATGGCGATTGCCTTTGGCGATTTCGGGTCCGGCTATACGATTGCAGAGCGTCCGGAGTTGCGCGTGCTGCGCGACCCGTTCAGCGCCAAGCCGCATGTCCTGTTCTATGCCACCAAGCGCGTCGGCGGTGACGTGAGCGATTTTGCCGCCATCAAGCTGCTGAAATTCGGCATCGCCTGATCCCTCGTCAGAGGCACGACACCCGTCCCGGTCCCGGGGCGGGCGGCATGGGCGGGCCTTTGCGGCCTCCAGCCCTTTTGACCTCCGCCCGAGCGGTGCGGGGCCCGGCCATGCCACCCCTAAAGAGGCAGTCCTTTGCGGAGAAAAAACAACATGATGATGGTCGAAATGTCTTCGGTGTCCAGCGCCCTTCTGCCGATAACCGAGCTGACCGATCACCTGCGCCTGTCTTCCGGCTTTGCCGATGATGGCAGCCAGGACGCGCAGCTGGAAAGCTGTCTGCGGGCGGCGCTGGCCGCGATCGAGGCGCGGATTGGCAAGGCTTTGTTCCGGCGCGGCTTCAGCTGGCATCTGAGCCACTGGCAGTCGGTCACCGCGCAGGTTCTGCCGGTGGCCCCGGTATCCTCGGTCGATGTGGTCAAGCTGGTATCGCGGGCCGGTGCCGAAACGGTGCTGGATCCGGGCAGCTACAGTCTGCACGTCGACAGCCACCGCCCGGCTATCGAGGCCGCAAGCAGCCTGCCGAACCCGTCCTCTGGCGGGTCCATCGAGATCGAGTTCACGGCCGGTTACGGGTTGGACTGGCACGGCATCCCCGCCGATCTGCGCCAGGCGGTGCTGTTGCAGGCGGCCGAGCTTTATGAGGCGCAGGGCACCGGCGAGGCGGGCATGGCCTGCGGGGTGGCGGTGCTGATCGAGCCCTATCGCTCGGTCCGGATGCGGGGGCTGAGCGGATGAACGGGCACCCGAAACTGACGCGCCGGCTGCTGTTGGAAGGGCCGGTGCGGGTGGCCGATGGGGCGGGGGGCTTTACGGAAAGCTGGTCGCCCCTTGGCACCGTCTGGGCCGAGGTCAAGCCGCGCACGGGGCGCGATGCGGCGGGGCTGTCGCGCATTGGCTACAAGATCACCATCCGATCGGCCCCGCAGGGCGCGCCGTCGCGACCGAAACCGTCGCAGCGGTTCCGGGATGGCGCGCGGATCTTCACCATCGACGCAGTCACCGAAAGCGCCCCGGACGGGCGCTTTCTGATCTGCTTCGCAACCGAGGAGGAGGGTACATGAGCTATGGCATGACGGCGGCGCTGCAAACGGCGGTTTTCGGGCGGCTGAGTGGCGATGCGACCCTTGCGGGGATCGTCGGGGCAAATGTTTTCGATGCCCTGCCCGAGGGGCCGCTGCCCCCGCTTTACGTGACCATCGGGCCGGAAAAGGTGCGCGACCGGTCTGATGGCAGTTTCGGTGGTGCGCTGCATGATTTCAGCGTGACGATCACCAGCAGCGCAGCCGGGTTCCATCAGGCGAAAGAGGCGGCCTCTGCCGTGTCTGACGCTCTGCTGAATGGCGGGCTGAGCCTGTCGCGCGGGCGCGCGGGGCGCGTGCATTTTCATCGCGCCCAAGCGGGGCGCAGCGGTGCGGATCGACGGATCGAGATGTGGTTTCGCGCCCGACTGGATGAGGATGACGGCTGAGGTTTTGCTTCAGCTATGACATGCAATATACTGATTTAACTGGAGAATGAAATGGCAGCGCAAAACGGTAAGGACCTTCTGTTGAAGGTCGATCTGGATGGCAACGGGTCGTTCCAGACCATGGCGGGGCTGCGCGCCTCGCGGCTTAGCTTCAACGCGGAAACGGTGGATGTGACCAGCCTGGAATCAACCGGCGGCTGGCGTGAATTGCTGGGGGGTGCCGGTGTGAAAACGGCGGCGATCAGCGGCTCGGGCATTTTCCGCGACGAGACCACGGATGAACGCGCCCGACAAATCTTTTTCGACGGGGAAGTACCGGATTTCCAGGTCATTATCCCGGATTTCGGCACCGTAGAGGGGCCGTTCCAGATCACCTCGATCGAATATGCGGGCACCCATGATGGCGAGGCGACCTACGAGGTCTCGCTGGCCTCGGCGGGGGCGCTGAACTTTACCGCGGCGCTCTGATCGTGGCGAACCCCTACGCGGGCGAAGTGGCGCTGGTGCTGGATGGCGAGCGGCGGGTGCTGAAGCTGACGCTTGGCGCCTTGGCCGAGCTGGAGGGTTGGTTGCAGGCCGATAGCCTGCCGGCGCTGGTCGAGCGGTTCGAGGCCGGTGGCTTCAAGGCGCGCGATGTGCTGGCGCTGGTCTGCGCGGGGCTCAGGGGAGGCGGCTGGCAGGGTGAGCCTGCGGATTTGGCCAAGGCTGAGATCAGCGGCGGGCCGCTGGAAGCCGCCCGGGTGGCCGCGCAGTTGCTGGCGCTGGCCTTTCGGCCACCCGCATGAGCGGCCGGGATCGCCCCTTTGACTGGCCCGGCCTGATGCGGGCGGGCATCCAGGGGCTGGGCCTGAAACCGGCCGAATTCTGGGCGCTGACCCCGGCAGAACTGCTGCTGATGCTGGGTGAAACCGGCGGCGCGGCACCGATGGGACGGGCGGGGCTGGAGGCCCTGGCCGCCCGATTCCCCGACCATAAGGACACATCCGATGGATGAGGAACTGAACGATTTTGAGGCGGAACTGTCGTCGTTGGAGGCCACTTTGGGCTCCAGCAGTCAGATGGTCTCGACCTTTCACACCGAGCTGAGATCAATGCAGGAGTCGATGCTGTACACGGGCCGAGAGGTGCAAAGCCTGAGCCGGTCCTTCGGCAGCGGACTACGGCGGGCCTTTGACGGGGTGATCTTTGACGGGATGCGCCTGTCGGATGCGCTGCGGATGGTGGCCCAGAGTATGCTGGACGCGGCCTATAGTGCCGCGATCCGGCCGGTGCAGAACGCCCTGGGCGGCGCACTGGCCAGCGGCATGAACACGCTGATGTCGGCGGTGCTGCCCTTCGAGAAGGGGGGCGCATTTTCCGGCGGGCGCATGACGCCATTTGCCCGTGGTGGGGTGGTCAGCGGGGCCACGCCTTTTGCCATGCGGGGGGGCATGGGGCTGATGGGCGAGGCTGGGCCGGAGGCCATCATGCCGCTGACGCGGGGCGCCGATGGTCGGCTTGGCGTGCAGGCGCAGGGCGGCGGGCGACCGGTGAATGTCACGATGAACATCACCACGCCCGATGTGCAGGGGTTCCAACGCTCGAAAAGTCAGATCGCCGCGCAGATGGGCCGTGCCCTGGCGCGGGGACAACGCAACAGGTAAGGGCAACACTATGAATTTCCATGAAATTCGCTTTCCAGCCAATCTGAGCTTTGGGTCGGTTGGTGGGCCGGAACGGCGTACGGAAGTTGTGCAACTGGCCAATGGATTCGAGGAACGCAACACCCCCTGGGCGCATTCGCGCCGCCGCTATGACGCGGGCGTGGGGATGCGGTCGCTTGACGATATCGAGACGCTGATTTCCTTTTTCGAGGCCCGTCGCGGGCAACTGCACGGGTTCCGCTGGAAGGACTGGTCGGATTACAAAAGCTGCGTGCCGTCCAAAGACCCGGGCTTTCGCGACTGTGTAATCGGGATAGGCGATGGCGTGACGAAGGTGTTCCAGCTGGCCAAGACCTACCGGTCGGGGGACCAAGGCTATGCCCGCCCGATCACCAAACCAGTCGCGGATACGGTCCGCGCCGGGTTCGATGTGGCCGAGCTGGTGCAGGGCGTGCATTTCGAGGTGGACACGGTCACCGGGCTGATGACTTTCACAGATGCGCCGGATCTGGGGGTCGAGGTTTCGGCCGGGTTCGAATTTGACGTGCCGGTGCGGTTCGATACCGATAGCATCCAGACCTCGGTCGCCAGCTTTCAGGCCGGGGACGCGCCTGCGGTTCCGGTGGTGGAGATCCGGGTATGAACGGCGCAGAGCAGTTTGCCGCGCATCTGGCGGAAGGCGTGACGGAAATTGCCCGCTGCTGGCGAGTGATCCGGCGGGACGGGCAGCAATTCGGGTTCACTGATCACGATTGTACGCTGGTCTTCGACGACACCACGTTCAAGGCCGATACGGGGCTGTCGGCCTCGGCGCTGAGCCAGTCCACCGGGTTGGCGGTGGACAACACCGAAGCGGTCGGTGCGCTGTCGGATGCGTCGATCACCGAGGCCGATATCGAAGCGGGGCGCTTTGACGGGGCCGAGGTGGAGGCGTGGCTGGTCAACTGGCGTGCGCCTGAAAACCGGGTGCTTCAGTTCCGGGGTAGCTTTGGCGAATTGGAACGGCAGGCAGGTGGGTTCCAGGTGGAACTGCGCGCTTTGGCCGAGGCGATGAACAGGCGCATCGGCCGGGTCTATCAGCGCGGCTGTTCTGCGGTGTTGGGCGACGGGGTTTGCCGGTTCGATCTGAACACCCCGGGATACGCGCATGAGGGATCGCCCGACCGGGTCGAGGAGAGGCGGTTTCTGGCGTTTGACGGGTTGGACAGTTTCGAGCCGCGCTGGTTCGAACGTGGCCGGTTGGAGGTTTTGACCGGCGCGGCGGCGGGGCTGGTGGGCGTCATCAAGAACGACCGGTTCACGGGCGGCGTCCGTACAGTGGAGCTGTGGGAGGCCCTGCGGGCCGATCTGCTGCCTGGGGATCTCGTGCGGTTGGAGGCGGGCTGTGACAAACGGATGGAGACCTGTCGGTTGAAGTTTTCCAACCTGCTGAATTTTCAGGGGTTCCCCGATATTCCCGGCGATGATTGGGTGATGGCCTATCCCGGTCGCGGCACGGGCAGCATGGATGGGAGCAGCCTGCGATGAGGGCCGTGGTTCAGGCCGCACGCGGCTGGATCGGTACGCCTTATGTCCATCAATGTTCTACCCCCGGGGCGGGCTGCGATTGCCTTGGGCTGTTGCGGGGCGTCTGGCGCGAGGTGATCGGGCCAGAGCCCGAAACGATCCCCCCCTATACGCAGGACTGGTCCGAGCCAGAGGGCGAGGAACGGCTGTGGCGCGCCGCGCTGCGGCATCTGACGCCGAAACCGCTGGCCGAGGAGGCCCCCGGCGACGTGCTGCTGTTTCGGATGCGGGCTGGCGCGGTTGCCAAGCATCTGGGGCTTCAGGCCGTAACCGGGTCTGAGGCCAGCTTTGTCCACGCCTATAGCGGGCATGGCGTCGTGGAAAGTGCGCTGACGCCGCCGTGGGAACGGCGGATCGTGGCGCGGTTTGCATTTCCCGAAAGGAACTGAACACTATGGCAACGATCCTTCTGTCAGCCGCCGGTGCGGCCATCGGTGGCCTCAGCACGGGCACGTTTTTGGGCCTGACCGGCGCCGTGATTGGACGCGCGGTGGGGGCGACCCTGGGCCGGGTTATTGACCAGCGTCTTATGGGGACCGGGTCCGAGGTGATCGAGCAGGGGCGGCTGGACCGCTTTCGCCTGACCGGGGCTTCGGAGGGGGCCGCGGTTGCGCGGCTCTTTGGTCAGATGCGCCTGGGCGGGCAGGTGATCTGGGCCACGAAGTTCAAGGAACATGTGGCGGTCAGTGGTGGCGGCGGAAAAGGGGCCCCGCCGACGCCGAGAACGGCGAATTATTCCTACACGGTCAGCCTTGCCGTGGCGCTGTGTGAAGGTGAGATTTCCCGCGTGGGGCGGGTCTGGGCCGATGGCGCCGAACTGGCGCAAACGGATCTGACGATGCGCATCTATCGTGGCACCGATGACCAGATGCCCGACCCCAAGATGGAGGCGGTTGAAGGCGTGGGGCAGGTGCCGGCCTATCGCGGTATTGCCTATGTGGTGATCGAGGATCTGGATCTGACCCCCTATGGCAACCGTATTCCGCAGCTGAGCTTTGAGGTCTTTCGCCCGGCGCGTCCGGTATTGTTGGACAGCCCGCCGCAGCCATCAGAGGCGATCCGTGCGGTCGCGATGATGCCGGGCACGGGGGAATATGCGCTGGCGACGACGCAGGTGAATTATGCCTGGGGCTATGGAAAATACGAAAGCGCCAATGTGAATACGGCCGCTGACGTGGCCGATTTCGCGGTTTCGTTGGAGGCAATGGAGGGCGAACTGCCCAATTGCGGTGCGGTGTCGCTGATTGTCAGTTGGTTCGGGGATGACCTGCGGGTGGGTCAGTGCAGCGTCAAGCCGAAAGTGGAGCAAAAACAGGCCGATGGGGGCAACATGCCGTGGCGTGTGGCGGGGTTGACGCGCAGCAGTGCCGAACAGCTGACCCAGGTCGAGGGGCGGGCGGTCTATGGCGGCACGCCGACCGATCAGTCGGTGATCGAGGCGATCGCGGCGCTGAATGCGGCTGGCCAGGAGGTAATGTTCTATCCGTTCCTGCTGATGGAAATCCTTGAGGGCAGCGGCAAGCCCGACCCTTGGGCCGACACTGGCGACCAGCCCGCGCTGCCCTGGCGGGGGCGGATCACCGGTGAAAAAGCGCCGGGGATCGCGGGCAGCCCCGATGGGACCGCTGCGGCGGATGCCGAGGTCGATGCGTTCTTCGGCAGCGCCAGCGCCAGCGATTTCAGCGTCGCGGCAGGTGCCGTCAGCTATAGCGGCCCTGCTGAATGGAGCTACCGGCGCTTTGTCTTGCACAATGCGGCGCTGTGCGCGGCGGCCGGTGGCGTGGAAAGCTTCTGCATCGGGTCCGAGATGCGCAGCCTGACCCAGTTGCGTGGCACGGATGGCTTTCCGGCGGTGGATCAGCTGATCGACCTTGCCGCAGAAGTGCGCGCACTGTTGCCCGATGCAAAGCTGTCCTATGCCGCCGACTGGTCGGAATATTTCGGCTACCATCCGCAGGACGGGTCTGGGGACGTGTATTTTCACCTCGACCCGCTTTGGGCGGATGCCAATATCGATTTCATCGGGATCGACAATTACATGCCGCTGTCCGATTGGCGCGAGGGGCGGGATCACGCGGATATCGGCTGGCGGTCGATTTATGAGCTGGACTATCTTCAGGCCAATATCGAGGGCGGCGAGGGTTACGACTGGTATTACCCAAGCGCAGAGGCCCGCGAGGCGCAGTTGCGCGCGCCGATCACCGATGGCGCCTATGGTGAGGATTGGGTTTACCGCTACAAGGATCTGCGCAGCTGGTGGGAACAGCCGCATGTTCCTCGCGTCGATGGTGAACGTGGCAACCTCGCCCCGATTTTCGGGGTTCTCACATCCGTCTACAACATTCTGAGTGCGGGGACGATAGTGAGTGATGGGTTCACGGTCGATGACATGGGGTATCCTGCGGCTCGTGTGCAGCACGACTCTACGACCGGTTTGGTGCGCCGTGTCATCGATGGGTTCACTCCGGGCCAGCTCTACCGGATGCGAGTCCGGGCTAAGTCCAATACCGAGGCGGATCAATCAACGCATTTGAACTGGCAAACCGCAACAGCGGGACACCATCGGCAGAAGATTACCCTTACGGGAGTTTGGCAAGATTTCGAGATGGCGTTCATTCCTGACAGCAGCGCCGTGAACTTGTTCCCAACTGATCCCAGGACGTCAGGTGGTGATGCAACGGATATCTTGATTTCGAGGGTCTCGATCACGGGGCCGGGCATGGAAACGGCTTGGGAACCAAGATCAAAACCCATCCGTTTTACCGAACTGGGCTGTGCGGCGATCGACAAGGGGACGAACCAGCCTAATAAGTTCCTCGACCCGAAATCCTCGGAATCGAGCCTGCCGCATTATTCCAACGGGCGGCGCGATGATCTGATCCAGATGCAGTATCTGCGCGCGATGACGAGCTATTGGCTCGACCCGGCGCATAATCCAGTGTCGGATATCTATGCGGGACCGATGCTGGATATGGACCACGCTTATGTCTGGGCCTGGGATGCACGGCCCTGGCCGGCCTTCCCCAATGCGCTGGACGTATGGTCCGACGGCGAAAATCATGCACGGGGGCACTGGATTTCGGGTCGCATGGGGGCCGAGCCGCTGGCCGATGTGGTGGCTGAGATTTGCGAGGAGGCGGGGGTTTCGGACTATGACGTGTCCGAGCTCTATGGCTTTGTCCGGGGCGCAAGTTCTGCCGATGTGGAAAGCGGGCGGGCGCGGCTGCAACCGCTGATGCTGGCCTATGGGTTCGAGGCGGTGGAACGCGATGGCAAGATCGTCTTCCGCTCGCGCAGCGGGTTGCCGGATGCGGTGGTCAGCGAAGACTGGATGGCGGTCGATGAGGACGGCGCCTCGGCGCCGTTGCGTTCGCGTGCGCCCGAGGCGGACAGGATCGGGCGGGTGCGGCTGAGCCATGTGGAGGCGGCAGGGCAGTTTGAAACCCGTGTGGCCGAAGCGGTGTTCCCCGATGACGGGGCCGACACGATCAGCCAGAGCGATCTGCCCCTGGTTCTGACCGGGGCCGAGGGGCGCGGCATCACCGAACGCTGGCTGGCCGAGGCGCGCGTGGCGCGCGACACGATCAGCTTTGCGCTGCCGCCGTCACGCCGCGATCTGGGCGCGGGATCGGTCCTGGAGATGGCGGACGGGTCCACCTGGCGCATCGACAAGCTGGACGACGTCGGTGCCCGCAAGATCGAGGCGGTGCGATCCGAGGCAGAGATTTACGAGCCCTCCGATACGGTAGAGGAAGCCGTGAGCCCGGAACCCTTCGTGCCGCCCCTGCCGGTCAGCCCGGTCTTTATGGATTTGCCGCTGCTGACGGGCGATGAGGTGGAACACGCCCCGCATCTGGCCGTCGCGGCGGAACCCTGGCCGGGGTCGGTGGCCGTCTACAGCGCGACCTCGGACAGCGGTTATGTGCTGAACAGGCTGGTGGATGTGGTGTCTGCTGTGGGTGTGCTGGAAACGCCGCTTTTCCGCGCCGCGCCGGGGCTGTGGGACCGTGGCCCGGTGATGCGGGTCAGGATGAGCACCGGAAGCCTGAGTTCCGCCAGCATGGAGGACGTGCTGAACGGCGC
>ENA-OWNT01002332-OWNT01002332.1-seawater-metagenome-genome-assembly--contig:-NODE-2332-length-20045-cov-12.229868_pt1 | contig 20045 bp, 21 predicted proteins | sample MGYA00238136_ERZ651165 | MGnify/ENA primary metagenome ERZ651165 (study PRJEB26861, sample SAMN08777766) | seawater metagenome | isolation source: coastal seawater | place: USA: Florida | collected...
CCGCCGAGGAACGCCGCCGCCGCAAGCTCGTCCGCCGGTCCCATTTCATGACGATCGTCGCCGCCTGGGTCATCACCGTCCCCGCCGCAGCACTCCTGTCCGCGGTCATCTTCCTCGGCATCGGCTGGATCGCGGGCTAAGCGCCAAACATGACCGGCGCGGCCCCGTAGGCGGCGCCGGATCCCCGGCCCGAGCCCGGTCACTCGGGGCATGCCGATTGGAACAGGGCGCTATCTAGGGATATTGGCACCCGCGGCAGGATTGCCCTACGCCCGTTTGTCTCATGCAACCCGTTGGAAATGAGCAAGAAGTCGATCAGCGTTGCGAGCGTGCATCCCTGAATGTACCCGGTATGTGCCCCGGGCCGGGCAGCCTTAGGCGACCTGGTGGACAACGACGAACTTGATTTAGGTCTTGAGCTAGCGTCGGAGGTAGCGGCCGGGAGTGGACCCACTCTGCGCTCATCAACAAGTTCCCGACGAACCGATAGCTACGCCTTTATGATCAAACGAAAAATCCCAAGCATCGCAAAGGCCGTGAGCGCAAACGCCGGACGAATGACGCGACAAGAAATCATTTGACGCGTAGGCTTGCACCCGAAACTCATCTTGATGCTTCTCCAACGTAAAAAGACGGGATCGGGAATGACTGCCAATATTCGCGGAAGTCTGATCCTGGACCTTGTCGATTTCCTTCAGTTTCTTCAGGCCGACACAGCGCAGGTGTTCCAAGCGAGCGGTGTGCCGCAGCCCACAATTGATCATCCTGATGCTCGGGTGCCGGTCGAAGCGCCCATGGCACTGTTGGAGACGGCCGCCAGGACGCTCGACATTCACGATTTCGGGCTTCAGTTCGCCGCCTTTCGAAAGATGCCCGATCTTGGTCCGCTCGCCTTGGTGCTGCGCGAAAAGGAGACACTTGGCGAGGTGCTCGAGACCATGGCGCGGGCCTTCCATCTACACTCCAGCGCGTTGTTTCTGTCGGTGATCGAAGATGATGAGATGACGTTGCTCACCGTGGACCTGTTGACGCGGAAGCATATTCTGTCTCGCCAAAGCGCCGAAATGATTTTGGGGGGCGTGACCGAAATGCTCAGGTGGGTTTTGGGAACGGAATGGAACCCAAAAGGCGTTCGGTTCCGGCATACCAAGGCGTTGCCGGATGCTATTTATCGCAAACACTTCGGTTCGGTGCCGGCCTTCGATCAGGAATTCAACGCAATCGTTCTGGAGCCGAAGGACCTTGAACGCTCGATCAGACGACCGACGACGGCACGTGTTATCGACGCTCAGGCGGAGGAAATCTTGTCGCGGGCTGCCGAAGCGCCGGAATTGTTTTCCTATAGGGTCCGACAATTGATCATCCTGCTCATTGGCCGAGGCGAAGGGCGCGCGGATCGAATCGCCGGTCTGCTGGGAATGGATCGGCGGACGATGCAGCGACGCCTCTCAGCTGAAGGCCTCAGGTTTTCTGATCTGTTGGACGAAGTTCGCCGAGAACTGGCGCAGCAATATGTTCTTGCCAGCGACCGGACCTTGACGGAGATCACCTATCTCGTTGGTTTCGAGAGCTCTTCTGTCTTCAGCCGGTGGTATCGGAGCGCGTTCGCGGTTGCGCCGCTTTCGAGCCGGAAGACGATGAAACACGAAGATCGCTGATGTCCCAAAATGTCAAGAAATTGCGTCGCGGTGCTTTTATGGTTCTCGTCCAGCGCGCCGGTCTGGAGGAGAACGGCGGCCAAGAGGAGGTCCTTCATGAAACGTTCCATCACCCGTCTCGCGGGCATCGCCATCGCTGCGAGCTTCGTCGTCCCGACCATTGCGGTTGCGCAGGATTACCCGACCAAACCCGTCACGCTCATTCACGCCTATCCTGGCTTTGCCATGGACGCTGTGACCCGCGCGATCGCTGAAAAGTTGCAACAGGATTGGGGGCAGCCCGTCGTCGTAGACACCCGCCCCGGCGGCAATGAGGTCATCTCGGCCAATTCCGTCGCACAAGCGGAGCCTGACGGCTACACCATCTTCGTCGGCACGGAGTCGACCTTCCTGAACAACCCGATCCTTTACAAGCAACTACCCTACGACCCGGCGACCGATCTGGAACCGGTGTCGCAACTGTTCCGGATTGAGTTCGGCCTGCTCGTGCGCGGCGGGCTCGAGGCCCAGACGGTCGAGGAATTCGATGCCATGATGAAGGCCGATGGCGCGAGCCATACCTTCGGCTCCTTCGGGGTGGGCCATATGATGCATCTCGGCATGGCCAAATATCTTCAGGCGGCCGGGCTCGAAATGAAACACGTACCCTATTCCAACGGCGGGCAGATGTTGCAGGACATGCTCGGCGGACAGGTCGACGTGACGGTCGCCAGCTCGGTTCTCGCCACGCGGTTCGGCGAGGGTGGCAAGCTTCGGATGCTCGCGATGAATGGTGCCGAACGCCAGCCGTCGCTGCCGGATGTCCCGACCTTTGCCGAGGTCGGCTATCCCGATCTCGACATCTTCGCTATCGTCGGCATCGCTGTCCCGGAGGGCACGCCGGACGAGGTCAAAGCCAAAATCCAACAAAGCTTCAAAGCCGTGATCACCGATCCCGCTTTCGTCTCGAAGATCGCCGTGCCCAATGGCTATACACCGATCGCAAGCACGCCAGCCGAATTCGCTGCCTTCATCGAAGCAGAAACGCCGGGAACCAAAGCCCTGATCGAAGACCTTGGCGTGAGCCTCGATCAATGACCGTAGGTCTGACGCGCAACGATATCCCCGCAACGAGTGGGGATATCGAGACCGTGCGCAAGATGCTCGAGAATCTGAAGTTCGCGACCAGCTACCGCGCCAGCGGAGATATCGCATCGCTCCGGGCCGCGACCGCGACCATGATCACCAATCCAATGTTCCGCCCTGAGCCCGACGGTCTGAGCGTGACCCCGGGCGAGGTAGGTGGCTGTCCCGGTGAATGGATCGCGGGCCCAGGCTCCAGAGATACGTGTCGCGTAGCCCTTAATTGTGAGATGGGAAATCCAACGAAATCAACGGCCTTGCTTTGCCCTTAAATATGATATTTTGCCTTTAAATCCGATATTTTTGCCCTTAAACCTGAGACAGGGTTCGCAGCTTCGTGTGGCAAATATTGATGGATGATGATCGCGAAGACTTCGTTGCCGCTGGTGCTGAGGAGGCGCGCAGGGCGGCCGTTCTGCGTCCGCTTGTTCAGGCATATCTCAAAGGAACTGGCAGTCTGGAAAGTGGCATCAATGACGCCGTTTGGGAGCTTGGTGTCAGCAGGGCGACTGTCTGGCGCTGGATAAAGCGTCTGGCCGAAGAGGGTGGGCGCACCAGCGCGCTGGCTTCTCGGAAACGGGGCCGCCCGACTGGTACAACCTTGATATCCGGCAAGGTGGAAGCGGTGATCGAAGAACATCTTCGCCGTTATTTCTTACGGCGGGAACGCCCAAGCCTGTCGCGCATCGTGACAGAAATCCGAAGCGCGTGCTGGCAGCAGGGCTTGCAACCGCCGACACGTCGGACGGTTCAGCGCAGGCTGGATGCAATGGATGCCCGTGAAATTGCCAAGGCACGCGAAGGCGCAAAGGCGGCCCGCCAGAAATTTGCGCCGGTCGTAGGCGACAACAAGGCAAACCGGCCACTGGAGGTCGTGCAAATCGACCATACGCCTGCGGACATCATTCTCGTCGACAGTTTTGAACGCAAACCAATTGGGCGGCCTTGGGTCACGCTGGCGATCGACGTCGCAACGCGGATGGTGACCGGATATTACACCTCTCTCGAGGCACCTTCGCGTCTGTCGGTGGCGCTTTGCCTGACACAGGCTGTGGCCCCCAAGGCGGAACTTCTGGCGGAATTGGTGCGCAATGTTCCTTGGCCCGCGCAGGGTAAACCGCATAGCATCCACGTCGATAACGGGCGCGATTTCCGGTCGCATGCCTTTCGGTCGGCATGTGCAGAATGGGGGATCGATCTGGTCTATCGGCCGCCAGGCAGTCCTCATTTCGGAGGGCACATCGAACGATTGATCGGCACGATGATGGGGGCCGTGCACCTGTTGCCTGGAACAACGCAATCCTCGGTCGTGGCCAAGGGCGACTATGACGCCGAGGGCATGGCCACGATGACCTTAAGCGACTTCGATCGCTGGTTTGCTCTGGAAATCTGCCGCTACAACAACAGCATTCATTCAAGTCTTGGCTGCACGCCCGTTGCCAAATGGGAGGCGCTCTCAGAGCAAATGATGGGCGATATCCCCTTCGAGATTGAAGCCTTTCGGGTGAGCTTTCTGCCAAGTGAACTGCGCAAGGTCAGGCGTGACGGCATCCATCTGTTCCAGATACGGTACTGGTCCGATGCGCTTGCAGGCCACATCGGGCGCGGGGATGGAAAGGTGGTCGTCCGCTACGACCCTCGCGACCTCTCGGTGATCTGGGTCGAACTGGATAATGACCGATACGTCGAAGCTCGGTACCGAAACCTGGAAATTCCGCCTGTGTCGCTCTGGGAATATCGCGAAGCCATGAGGAATGCCCGTGCCCTTGGCAAGTCCGGGTCCAATGAGCTGGTCCTGGCTGAGCTGATCCGACAGCAACGCCAAATCGAGTCTGAAAGCCGGAGCCTGACGAGGGCCGAACGCCGATCCCGTGAAAGAAAAGGGACATTGGAGGGCGCCAACTCGGCCGTCTCAACAACCGAAGGGCTGCGCGCGATCGATACGGGTGATACATCGCGCCCATTGTTCAAGGTGGAGAGATGGTGAATTGAGGGCAGGGACAACTGAAGAAGACGGCCGGATCGCCCTCATTCAATCGGATATCTGGATCGGCTTTCCTCGGGCGGAACAGGTGTTGGACCGCTTGCAGGGCATGATCGAAGCGCCACGACAAACCCGTATGCCTGGGCTTCTTGTGCATGGCGCCTCCGGGATCGGAAAGACGATGATTGCCCGAAACCTGTCGCGCAAGTACGCACCAGAATACGATCCGGCGTCGGGCATCACCCGCACACCGCTTCTGCTGTTGCAAGCGCCGCCCGCACCTGATGAACGGCGGTTTTACCTGCACATCCTGGCCGCCGTCGGCGCCCCGGCGACGGCTCTTAGCGCCCGCGCTCAAAATGTGGCTTCCCTCGAAGTCCGTGTCATCGCGCTCTTACGCGACCTTGGCCTGCGGATGATCATGATCGACGAGGTCCACAATCTCTTGGCCGGGACCCACCGCGAACAGCGCCGATTTCTCAATGTCCTGCGGTATCTCAGCAATGAACTCGAGGTGTCACTGGTCTGCCTTGGGGTCAGCGAGGCCGTCGATGCTATTCGCGGTGATATCCAGCTTGCCCGACGGCTGGACGAACATCATCTGCCAAACTGGCGCGACGATGCCGAGTTCTCGGACATGATCCAGACCCTTATTGCTGCCATGCCACTGGAAAAGAAGTCCAACCTGAAGGTCAAATCTCTCAAGCAGGTCTTGGCACTGACCGGTGGGGTGACCTCGCGCATCTTCGCTCTGGTCAAGGATCTTTCCATCGACGCCATTATCACAGGCGAGGAATGCATCACCGATGACGCAATCGCAAAATGGACGCCGGTTTGGTCGCGCCATGCGAACCCCCATCGGCGGCTCCAGAAGTCCCGGGTGTGAAGCCGCACCCGCTGCCCAAGACTGTCGCGCCGCTGCCAGACGAGTTGTTGTCAGGTTGGTTGTCTCGGCTGGCGGCGGCCAACTACTGTGATGATGCGGAACTACTGGCTCATCTCAGAATCGATACCGCGCATGGCACCGCCTTGGACTTCAACGTCGACGCGGCTGCGGCGGCGAAGATTGCCAACGCCGCACGGGTTAACCCAGATGTTGTTCGATCTTTGACCTTTCCGGCAATGACGCCACGAGAAGCCTCGCTGACGGCTCAGATGCCATTCCAGCATTGCATGCAATGCGCCAGAGAGGGTCTTTCGCTCAGGCATTGGAGGCGGGCCTGGGCATTTGACTGCCAAGTTTGCGGGACGAGACTTGTGCAGACCCTTGGCAAACTCCGTGAGGAACAAATATCTGGAAAACTGATATACCGAGCGCGCCGCGGGGCAGAGATGCTTGAGTGCGCCGCGCGCTCGCGCGGCCCCAAGCAACTTCGGCGCGCAATGCGCGCAGTCACCTTTGCCATGTCACTCAAAACCTTCCGCGGGGATCCGTCGTTCGCTGTCCAGAACCCCAGATCGGAAGTTAGGCTGTTCTGCCTCGCCGCAATCGCCGCCGCTCGATCTCATCCCTTGGCTAAGGCAGCCATCGTCAGCAAAAGCATCGACGACTATGCAAGGGTTGCTCTCTTGCGCGCCTTCGAGAAGGAGCCTCGATTGCTTGCCGCGGTTGATCACATCGCGCAAAGGTGCGCGAGAAACAGGGGCCCCATGACAGCCGTATCTCACAATTAAGGGCAAAAATTGTCGCCAAACGCGTCGCGTCTCAGATTAAAGGGCAACGCGACACTTGCGCTGAGCGCGATCTGAGAGGTTCCACCGGCAGTCGCGCGCGAATACTATATTAAGAGCAAAGGCAACCGCCACAAAATCACTTGGGTAATGTGCAAAAGAACAGTATTTTGTACATATGAAGATCCAAGCATCTGCTTTGACTGATGATTTCAATGACCCCCTCATCACAATCGAGGTGGATGAAGAGGCTCACGACGAGGATCTCTGGTTTCTGCCTGGGCCACTCGAGGAAGAACCGGATGATTTGCCTCCCGGGCCACGGGCGGAACCGCCGGACACTGCTGTCATCGAAGACTGGGCAAAGGCAGAAGGCGTTCACGCTGCGCGACTGGCAAGAGTGGCTGGACGCTTAGGAGCTCTGGATGACCGGCTGCTGCGCGGCCCGGAAGGCTGGCGGCATAGGCTCGCTCTGATCGAGGCGGCGGACCTCGGCTGGTTTGCTGGGGATCGGGTGAGTTCTGACCGTCTTGCGCTCTGGGTATCGATGCGGTTGTCGGGCGCACAGGATGAACCAAATGCCCTAGCACGCGTTGGATGGGCTGTTCGGCGCCTGACAGGCGGTCCCGGACCGAAGGCTGACTTGGCCGCCTTCCTGGATCGCCGCGATCCCGAGAACATTGAAGGCAGCGCTGAGCGTTTCGAGGATCGCGCGGGTGGATGGCTGGACGTTATGACAGCCGCAACCGATCTCCACCCGATCACCAGGGCTTGCATGGGTTTTCACCTCTGGAGTCTGGCAGGCCTCGGACAGTACGGCGACCAGATCGAAGCCGCCGTCACCGCGTCCAGGATCGCGGCCAGCGATGGAAGCGGCGCCGTCTTCGCACCGCTCGCCATGGGCGGGGCAGGGGGGCTGCGTGCCTCGGGTTTGCCAACCGAACGCTTGGCACGCTGGTTAGATGGGATGAACAGCGCAATTCTAACGGCGATGCGTCATCTAGACGATACCGAGAAATGGAGTGCTCGGGCGGAAGGCGCCATGTCTCAGCTTTCGGGGCGAACTCCGGCGGCTCTTCGTTCGGCGTTGACAGAGTGGCCTTTGGTGTCAGCCCCGATGGCAGGGGCCTTAACAGGCGCAAGCCGCGCGGCGCTTCAAAGGAACCTCGCCTGGATGGAAAAGAGAGGCCTGATCCGGGAAGTGACGCAACAAGGACGCTTCAGGATGTGGCGGATCGCCATCTAGAGGCCTTGACGAACCATTCGCCAGCGCGGTTCTGCGGGAAAGCCGCCATTAGTTCTGAATGCGGTGAGCGACGGCAGAGAGCCCAGAGCGCCGGAGGCTGTGTGGAGTGCCAATGTCCGTTTCCACTGAACCGGCCAAAAAAGTGTCAAGACCAAAGCCAGTTCAGCACCGATGCGACGGCGGGGCATCTCCCGGCGACCTGGCGTCGCCTCAGGATTCGGCCCCGCGTGCGATCAGGAGGTCCGTGGGTGGTGTGCGCAGGAGTTCGGCCGTGAACGAGCCGAGACCGGTGAAGGACAGGCTTCGGGTGTTGGCGCCGACCGCGATCAGGTCCGGTGCAAAGCTTCGGATTTCCTGGTGGCATCCAGATCCTACCCCATCATGCACCAGATCGACCTTGGGCAGGGACGTGGCAAACCCTTCAGTCCAAGCCGCTGCCTGAGCCGCGGTTTCTCGCCGCACTTCACGTGCGAAGTCCGACGATGGCCCGCCGGTCAGGCCTTCGAACGGTGCCATCCATAGATGGAAGAGCCGGAACGCCGCCTGGGGGGCAATGTGGAGGGCAGTCTTGACCGCGTGTCGGCACGCGGATGAGAACGCGACCGGCGCCAGCACACGATTATAGTTGCCATGGACCGGGTCGGTGACGAGCAGCACTGGGGTGAGAGACCGGGCGACTACGCTCTCCACAGTCGTCGGCCTGAGCCCATCGAGAAAGCCCCTGTCACGGTGCCGGCCGGCGACGACGAGGTCGAACTCGGCGGAATTCACCAAATCAACTAGGCGCGTGATCGGATCGCCGGTCTCGACCAGGAGCTCGTAGGAGACCTCCCCGGCCAGGCTCTGTGCGGACGCCTCCAGATGGACGCGACATTTCTCGGCAAGATCCGTCGTCAGGCTTTCCGGAACGCTGTCATCGACGATCGACACGACGCGCACGCGCGCGCCCAGATTGCCGGCAAGGAGGAAGCCGCGTTGCAGGGCGCGATCCGATCGCGCCGAAAGATCCGAGGCAATCAGGATGGACTTGATCTGCATGAAATGTGCTCCTTTCGGTCCGGCGACGTGTGGTGTCTCGCACCGAAGTGCTGCCTTTCCGTGTCGGCACGGCGTGGGCAGAGGGGCATCTGCGGTCCTGGGACCACGTGCCGCCGTCGCCCCGGCTTCGTCCTGGGCCCCTCGATGACGGCGTCATTATAACACGACCAAACCGTGCGATATTTGACCGGGATCAAACTCAACGGCCAAAAAGTGGGTATCCTGCATCTATCGAGACCAAACAGGCGTATCCGATGCCACGTGAGCTGTATCAGACCGTGAAAGAAATCGGCGACCGCCTGGAGGTCAGCGAGGCGACGGTGCGCGGTTGGATCAAGGACGGGGCCTTGCGCGCGATCGACATCGGAAAAGGTTGGCGAATCGCCGACCGGGATCTCGAAGATTTCCTGACGCGCCGCGAGACCCGCGCGCGCGATGAGGCGTTCGAAGACGGCGCCGCCGCCGCGGACAGCACGCCAGACCACGGCGGCTGATTATGAGCGGACAGACGCGCGCTTCGCGGTGGCGCGTCCGTTCGGCTGCCCCCATCACGCGCGTCGGGATCGGACGCGCGCCAAGGATCCAAGCCGCGATTTGGCACGCTCGGCGCCGGAAAGGAATAGGAGCAAATGACCCACCCAGACATGGCCGCCCGGTATCACGCCCAACATGCCGGCGACGCGCTCGACACGCTCGACACGACCCACGCCGGCCTCTCGACCGAGGAGGCCGCTCGCCGCCTGTCGGAGTACGGCGCCAACCGCCTGCCCGAACCGCCGAAACCCAGTCCGGTGCTGCGGTTCCTCGCCCATTTCCACAACGTCCTGATCTACGTGCTGCTTGGCGCGGCGGTGGTCACAGCGGCGCTCCAGCATTGGATCGACACGGGGGTGATCCTCGCGGTGGTCATCGTCAACGCGGTGATCGGCTACATCCAGGAGGGCCGCGCCGAACAGGCGATGGCGGCGATCCGGGGCATGCTCGCGCCGCACTCCGCCGTGCTGCGCGACGGCAAACGCGTCAGCGTCGACGCAGCCGACCTCGTGCCGGGCGACATCGTGCTCGTAGAGGCGGGCGACCGGGTGCCGGCCGACCTGCGACTGATCGAGGCGCGCGGGCTAAAGGCCGAGGAGGCAATCCTCACCGGCGAATCTGTCCCCGTCGACAAGGGCACCCGGCCGGTCGACGCAGACGCCGATCTCGGCGACCGGACGCCGATGCTGTTCTCCGGCACGCTGGTCGCCGCCGGCACCGGGCGTGGCGTGGTCACCGCCACGGGGGGACACACGCAGATCGGGCGGATCAGCGGGATGCTGGCGGAGGTCGAAACGCTGACGACGCCGCTCGTGGCGCAGATGGACCGGTTTGCCCGCTGGCTGACAGTGTTCATCCTGATGCTGGCCGCCGTGCTGCTCGCTTACGGGTATTTCGTGGGCCACATGGCGTTCTCCGAGCTGTTCATGGCCGTGGTCGGCCTTTCGGTGGCGGCAATCCCGGAAGGTCTGCCGGCGGTGCTCACCATCACCCTCGCAGTCGGTGTGCAGGCGATGGCGCGACGCAACGCCATCGTCCGCCGGCTGCCGGCGATCGAGACCCTGGGCTCGGTCTCGGTGATCTGCTCCGACAAGACCGGCACGCTTACCCGAAACGAGATGACGGTGGCCTCGCTCGCCGCCGCCGAGCACATATATTCCGTGAGCGGCAACGGCTACGCGCCCGAGGGCGCGGTGCGTTGGCGCGAGGCCGACGCCCATCCGGAAGACCACGCGGTGCTGATGGAATTCGCCCGCACGGCAGCGCTGTGCAACGATTCCGTCCTGCGTGTCCGCGGCGAAGACTGGCATGTCGAGGGCGACCCGATGGAGGGGGCGCTGCTGGCGCTCGCGGGTAAGATCACCGGCGACGGAGCTGAGCCATTCCAGAGCTGGTGCCGCGACGACGCGATCCCCTTCGACGCCGCGCATCGCTACATGGCCGTATTGCACCACGGCGAAGAGGGGGCCGCGCGGATCCACGTCAAGGGTGCGCCCGAGGCGGTGCTTGCGCTCTGCCGCGACCAGCGCGCTGCCGGTGGCGGCACCGAGCCGCTCGATCCCGGCTATTGGCACGAGATGGTCGACACCCTTGCGGCCGAAGGCCAGCGGGTGATTGCGGTGGCGGTGCGGAGGGTGCCGGGCGGACATGCCGCGCTGAGCACCACCGACCTCGACGGCACGCTCACGCTCATTGGCTTGATCGGCCTGATCGACCCGCCGCGCGCCGAGGCGATTGCGGCGGTGGCCGAATGCCGCGCCGCCGGCATCCGGGTGAAGATGATCACCGGCGACCATGCCGCGACGGCCCGCGCCATCGCCGGGATGATCGGGCTCGAAAACCACGAACGGGTCCTGACCGGCGCGGATGTCGAAGCGATGGACGATGCCGCGCTTACCGATGCCGTGGTCGAGACCGACATCTTCGCCCGCACCTCGCCCGCCCACAAGCTGCGCCTCGTCACCGCGCTTCAGTCCCATGGGCTGACCATCGCGATGACCGGCGACGGGGTGAACGACGCCCCGGCGCTGAAACGGGCCGATGCCGGCATCGCCATGGGGCTGAAGGGCTCGGAGGCGGCGAAGGAGGCGGCCGAGTTCGTGCTGGCCGACGACAATTTCGCCTCGATTGCCGCCGCCGTGCGCGAGGGCCGCACCGTCTACGACAACATCAAGAAGGTGATCAGTTGGACCCTGCCCACCAATGCCGGCGAGGCGATGACCATCATTGTCGCCCTGTTCGCGGGCATGGCGCTTCCGATCACCGCCGTGCAGATCCTCTGGGTCAACCTCATCACCGCGGTGACGCTCGGGATCGCGCTGGCCTTCGAGCCCTCGGAATCCGGCACCATGCGCCGCCCGCCGCGTCCGCGTGACGAGCCGCTTCTGACCGGCGAGCTGGTCTGGCACATCGTGCTGGTCTCGACCCTGTTCCTGACCGCGGTCTTCGGGATGTATTTCTACGCGATCGACAAGGGTTACGACCAGGCGCTGGCGCAGACCCTGGCGATGAACATGCTGGTGGTGCTGGAGATCTTCCATCTGTTCTTCATCCGCAACATCCACGGCACTTCGCTCACCTGGGCTGCGGTGCGCGGCACGCGGATCGTCTGGGCCTGCGTGGTCGCCGTTACCGCCGCGCAATTCGCCATCACCTACGTGCCACCGTTGCAGAGGGTGTTCGGCACGCAGGCCGTGACCCTTGCCGACGGCCTGCTGATCGTCGGCGTCGGCGCTGTGTTCTTCGCCCTGATCGAGACCGAAAAGCAGATGCGGTTGGCGTTTCGGGGGCCGCTGGCGGAACGCGGGAACCAGCGGTGAAACCGGGGCGTCTTGGTGTGGGATGCCGGCCCTTGTGCAAGTCGCGTGTCCCGTCCGCGTTCCAATGTCCCGGGGACACAAAGGAGTCCATTTGTGAAGCTCAGTGGTCTGTCGGTCCGGCTAGGCTGCCCTTTCCCAAATCTCCGATGGCGGGCGGAGCGTGCCCAGGGTTTGTGTCTCCGGCGAAACCCACCGTTCTCGTCAAGCTGCCCAAAGCCGACTTTCGCGTCGATGTGTCCAACGACAGCATAGTCCGCATTGCGTTGGTTCATGTGCCGCGAGGCGAAGGTCTGCTTCGTCAATGCTCGCAGGCACTGTAGGCTGGGAAGATGATGTCGTGGCGGCTGAAATTTCCACGCATGTGACGCAAAGTTCACCGCGAAATCTCCCCTGCCAACACCGCTCTTCCGTGCACCGCCAAAGTTGCTGAAAACCTCTGGCACCCAAACTTGCGGATCACATCGAGCACCCGCGCTTCGTAGGCAGCGTGTCCGATCAAGCGACACAAGTCGGACGCGTGGAACTGGCGGTTCGCAGTTGGTGCGGCTTGCATCTGTCTCAGCAATTCGCGCTCTTTGGGGTCCGTTATTGGTCTCGCGGGCGGCTTGACCGCGGGACGAGTTGGAGTTCCCGAAGAATTTCGCCATCGGCGCATGAAGCCAAGCAGGAAGCCAGCAGGCACCCTGCCGTTGCCTCGGGACCGGTTGAAGGCGAGGAAGCGATCCCAGATGACCTGGGTGTCGATGTTCCAGCAGGGCAACGTGGCCTTCGCTGCTTTGATGAGCTCCGCCCAACTTGTCTGAAAAACGTTCGAACTCGCGGTAATATCGATCAGCCCTGAGAAGATAGTTTTGTTATTATTATCTCTAGATAGTGATGTGTCGCCTTCACCTGACACGAGATCATGGGTTTCACTCTCCTCGTCGAAAGCGGAAAACCGAAAGATCCAGGGCGCGAACTTGCCATTCGGCTTCGCCCGCTCGAGCTGCAACTCCGACGTCTCAAGTTCGCTCAAAAGAACCGAAAGATATTGTCGTGAGACACCCATCTTTTCCGCCAGGGCCGAGAGGGTGAAGGCTGCCGTTCCGCGCGACAAACCGTTGTAGCCATCCTTCCAGGCGATGGCATCGAGGATGAGGGTAGCAAGCTTGTGCGCAGCAACAGAGAGTTTTGTCTGCGTGATCCGTCGCAGGATCAGGCCGGTCGTAGGTTCCATGGTCGAGGTCTCCTTGGAGAACCGACGCCATGTCGTGAGACAACAACATTCTTGCCAGCAAAACAACTTTGCTGGTTGCAGGTGTTTTAGCGGTGCGCTAGGAAACTCTTGTTCACGGAGTTTTCTAGCACGGCGTCAGGCTTCACGGTCTGGCGTCGTCTCCTTTTCGGGGGTTTTGCACAGCCTTCCGTGCGGGGTTGTCAGGACGCGCGCGGTAAAACCGCACGCAGATTTTGTCAGTAGCGAACCTCTTCAGAGCCATAGTTCCCGGCGTGATCGCGCCAGTCGACGAAGACGGAACGGTAGAAGTAGCTGCCGCATCCATTCGGGATGCTCAGTCCGGATGCGGTCGGCACCTGGCCCACGGTGGATCTTGTCCATCGGTAGTCGCCCTGCACGCCGTAGGACCCCAACCGCGTGGAGTCGCTGCGATTGCAGTCGCCATCTCGGTTTTCGTGCTGGCGGTACTGGATGTGATACACGCGAATGCTTCGAACGAAGTCAAAGGCGTCGCCCGAGATGTCGATGTCGGCTTGTTCATCCGCTTGGACGCGAACAAGGGGCAAAGGAGTCGATTCCTGCGGTTCGGGCGGATCGCGGAACGTGATGTCATAAAGGCGTTCCATAGGCGACATTGGACTGGGGTCTTTGAACGACACACCCATTGGGCACCGCCAGATTTGTAAGGGCGGCTCGATCGGCCATGGCGTGATCCGCCGAATGAAGACCGCTCTGGCATGCGCGCAGGGCGCAGAGGCAGGCCAACCGCCCGCAAGGCAGAGGAGGATCGCACAATCCACCTGATAGGCCTGAGCCGGAGCTGACGAGGCCATTAGTCCGGATATGCTTAGTGCCGTGGCTGTTGCCACGCCGTGGATCACGTGCTTCATGATGCCGACTCCATCTATAATGGTGCAGCGATACGAAACAACATTAATGATAGCAAGGAGATTTGATTGATGGCGACATGCGATTGTTTGCCTGTGTCGCTTGAGGGCTTCCAGGATCTGACGCCGGTTCTGGCTGTTTCGGCGTCTTGAAAGTGGCCACAATTGCGGCCCCCTTTCATGTAAAGTTTCAAACAAACATCTGTACTCAAATACAAATGTGGCGTTCCAATGCGGCCAAGAAAGCGGTCATGGAAGAACAGGCCGCATGAGCCCGTCACACGGCGAGTCGCAGCGCTCATGGTCTCAGGAATGGCAGAACGGAAAACTGTCTCGCCTGGTTCCCCGGCGGGAATCCGGGCGCAGAAGGACGGGGTGGAGCAACGAGCCTATGTTGGGACCGAACATGACCTTGAAGATTTATGTCAGTATCTGATACGATTGAGCATGGATAGGAGAGTCTGATGCCAAACGTCCACCTGACCGAACCGATGCAGAAATATGTGCAGGCGCAGATCGAGTCCGGCGCCTACGCCAATTTGAGCGAAGTCGTGCGCGCCGGCGTAAGGATGCTGATGGAGAAAGATGGCGCCCGGCAGTTCTATTCCCTCAAGGCCGACCTAGAGGAAGCAGCCTCCCTGGCCGAAAATGGGGACTTCGCCGAGTTCGATGCCCAAGCCTTCGAACCGGATGCGTTTGATCGCTGACCCGCATGACGATTCGGCTTTCCGGACAGGCCAAGTCCGACCTCGAAGAGATACGCACCTACACCGTCGAGACCTGGGGCAGGGACCAATGGCTTGTCTATTACCGCCAGTTGGTCACCGCCTTCGAGCGGATCACTGGGGATCCCGACGCGGGCCGGGACAGGAGTCTCTTTGTCCCGGGGATGCGGTCCGTCAATTGCCAGCGTCACGTGATCTTCTACAAGCGGCTCGATGCGGCGGATGGTGCGGCAGTCATCCTGCGCATCGTGCATCAGCGCCGCAACATGCCCGCGCTCGTCTACTACGAGGATCTCGACGGCGGTTAAGCCCATGCGTTTGCTCAGTCCAATAGCTCGACCAGTCTTCTATAGTCTTCACTGACCTCGCGCGCCTCCTGAAAGGCGCGTTGGCGCTCGGCATCAAGACAGCGGAAGTACTCCTGGATGTCGGCAATGTAGCCCTCGAAATCAGAACGGAGCAGATCGGCATATTCTCGAATGTCTTCGGACCGCTCAGGCAGGAAGGGCCGTTCCGGCGCGGTACATGCATTGGCGATTTGGCCAATCGACGCAAGAGGCACAACAAGACCAAGCAAACCGTATCGAAATGCACAAAACATGCGCAGGGCAAAACTCCTTTGCCACTTCAAATTTATGGTTTCGTGCGGTAGCTACCTATTGTAGCCAAAGACGGTTCGTCAACTCAAATAAATCGTCTTGCAGTCAATTATGTTGTCTTGTATCGCCCGTGTGGAAATGTCCCCGCAGGCCGATACTCATGATGAGGAGGGCCCAGGGGAGGTCATGATAGAAGAAGCACCGAATGTGGTTACAGAAGACGGACTGCGCGGCTTGCTCGCCGAGGGCTACCTCATTGAGGTGGTCTGCAAGGAGAGAGCAGAGAAGCGCCATAACAGCTGGTACGGCTCGTGGGTCATCCGCGCCGTCGCCACTGATGGGCGTGACGATAAGATGCTCGTCACCAGCCGAAGCGTCCTCAAACTCCGCGACTTCAAAACCATCGTTGGTCTTGTCAGCTTCCTGGCCGACATGGGCTGTACGACCGCTAGCATCCCACTTGAAGAAGGTGGCCGCGAGCGCCACGCTGCGCCTCCGGTCAAAGGCAGCTGACCGCGCGACCGCGCTCGTCGTAGCTTTGGGTACAGGCGTTTGTTCCGCGCCCCCGGCCCTGGCCGACGGTTTCATCTTCTCGGTTGGTCCAGACGGCCAATTGATTTCCACTTCTCAAGAGGCAAACGGGCGTCTTTTTCTCTTCGCAGAACCTCGCGTTCCTGACGCAACGAGCGAGACAGCGATCCCGGCTCGATCCGCCGCCCGCGCCACCCCAGAAATCCTCCATGCGATCGAGACCACGGCTCTACGGTATGCCGGGCATGGTGCACTGCGTCGCGCACGGCTTTCAGTCACTGATTGGACGCTCCTTTACCGAGCCAATATCGAAGTCGAGAGCGCATACAATCCCGCAGCGCGTAGCCCTGTCGGTGCCATAGGCCTTGGGCAGCTTATGCCAGACACCGCCCGCGACCTCGGCGTGGACCCACATGACATTGCGCAGAACCTCGACGGATCAGCCCGCTACCTGCTGATGATGCTCGACCAGTTCGGCGAAGGCTCTCTGGCCCTTGCGGCCTACAACGCTGGTCCTGAGGCGGTCACACGCCACGGCGGCATCCCCCCCTTTCGAGAAACCCAAGGGCATGTGGCCCGTGTGACTGCCGTGTTTGAGCGGCTCAGAGGAGATCTTTCATGACATCGAGACCTTCGATCGTCGCGCTCAGCGCGATGGCCCTTATCGTGCTGGCGGGTCCAGCGCTTGCACAGAGCATCGACCTCTCGCCGGTACAGACCCTGCTTCAAGGAATTGTCGATGCGATCACCGGCCCCTTGGGCATCGTGATTGGCACGCTCGCACTGATCGGGGTGTTCCTTTCCTGGCTCTTTGGCATCCTCGACTTTCGTCAGGCGCTCTGGGTCGTGGTTGCAATCGCCGGCATCGCCGCAGCACCCACCATCGTCGCCGCCATCTGGACCACCTGAGCTCCATCCATGGCTGACCAGTCCCGCGTGTTCATCGGTCTTCTCAGGCCACCCAAGCTGATGGGCTTGCCGATCATGTACGCCATGGTCTGGCTCTTCGGCTCGACGCTTCTGTTCCTCTGGGTGCAGAGCTGGGTGGTGGCTGTGTTCGCGGGGCTGGCCTGGCCGGCGCTCTGGAAGGCCGCAGACTGGGATCCGAACTTCCTCGATGTCCTGGTGATCACCCTGCAGGAAACCCCGCCCACGACGAACCGCAAGCTGCACGGAGGCGACAGCTATGCCCCGTGATGGAATTGCCGATGAGGTTGAGAACGCCATCGATCCGCTGACCGCGCTACCCGCATGGGTCAAGGGCGAGAAGCGGCTCTCAATGATGCTGCCTTATGTGAGCCTCGTGAACGACCGAACGATCCGGACACGCGGCAACGAGCTGATGCAATGCATCCGCCTCGAAGGGGTGAACAGCACCACGAGCGAGGACGGGCATCTCGACCGGATCGGAGGGTTGCTGGCTGGCATCGTCGCGCAGGTCGGGACCGAGTTCTCATTCTACCTGCACAAGGTCTCGAAAGCCGTCGACGTGACCCTGCCGCCCATTCCGGGCGAGGGGTTTTCTGCCGCCGTCGACAAACGATGGCACGCGCATCTCGGCCGCGCGGGCTTGCGCGACAAGACGCTGACCCTGACTGTGTTGAAGCGCCCGGAGACCGGCAGCCGCTTGCCCTTCGGTCTGGGCGCGTCCCGCGCCCGACATGCGGCGGACACAACCCGGCGCTTGCGAAAACTCGACGAGGTCGTGGGGTTTCTGCTGTCCTCCTTCGACGAGTTGAAGCCCCGCTTGATGGCCGCCAGCAGCGGCAAGCTTCTGGGCTTCCTCGGTTCACTCAACACAGGCGAGGAGCACCCGCTCTTCCCCCGGTCGCGCCTCGGTGTGATCGCCGAGGACGTCGCAAATACCCGCGTCACCTTCCGCGGCACGACCATCGCACTCTCGGACGGTGCCGTCGGCGACAAGCTCGGGGCGATCTTTGCGGTGAAGAACTACCCCGCCAAGACCGATAGCCTGATGCTCGACGAGTTGAACTTGCCCGTCGACATGGTGGTCACGCACTCTTTTGTGCCGATCAACGCCAACATCATGGCGGGCCGGATCAAGCGGCAGCTGCGGCTAATGCAGGCCGCCAATGACGGAGCCGTCAGTCTCGCCCAGGAACTGGAACTCGCGCAGGACGATCTGGAATCCAAACGCCTGATCTTCGGCGAGCACCACATGACCGTGGCCGTCTATGCCCGCACCCAGACGGCGCTTGACGACATCGCGGCCGAAATCCGCAACATCTCCGCCACCTCCGGCATCAACCTGATCTCGGAAGCCTTCGGGGCACGGGCGCATTTCATGGCGCAGCATCCCGGGAACACAGGGGCGCGCAGCCGCAAGGCCGCAATCACGAACCACAACTTCGCCGATCTCGCTACCTTCCACCGCACCCCGCTCGGAAAGACAGGGCGGGAAGTCCCCTGGGGCGTGCCGATCACACTCTTCCCGACGCCAGAGCGCAGCGGTTTTCGCTTCAACTTCCACGAACAGGGCGCGCCAGATCGCGAGCCCACAGGTGGGCACACGCTGATCCTCGGCCGTCCCGGCTCCGGCAAATCCGTCCTGGCGGCTTTCCTGATGACCATGGCACGGCGGGCAGGTGCGCGGGTCTTCGTATTCGACTATCGCGCGGGGATGGAGATGGCCGTCCGCGCGCTCGGCGGCAGCTATTCGACCGTGCGGGCGGGGCGCCCCACGGGCCTCAATCCGCTCCAGACCGAGATCGACGTGCGGGGCCAGGCATGGCTTGCTGATTGGCTCGCGAGCCTCTTGGAGCGGCGCGATCGACCGCTGACCCCGGTTCAGACCAACCGACTGCAGGAAGTCGTGCGCCAGAACGCCAGCGCAGGACATGCGGGTCTACGGAACTGGTCGGATTTCGCCTCGCTGCTGGTCTCGACCGATGACGAGAGCGATCTCTTCGAACGTATGCAGGAATGGACGGCCGAGGGTCGCTACGGCTGGATCTTCGGGGCCAATGCCGAGGACAGTTTCAGCATCGATGGAGACGTCGCGGGCTTTGACCTCACCGGCATCCTCGATTCCGAGAGCGAGCGGGAACGCATGGCGGTCCTGTCCTACCTCTTCCGCCGGGTCGAGCGGGTGATCGAGGACCGCAAGCCCACCATCATCGTCATCGACGAGGCATGGAAAGCCCTCGACAACGCCTACTTCGCGGAGCGACTCAGCAACTGGCTGGTGACCGCCCGCAAGCAGAACGCCGTCGTCGTGATGATGACGCAATATGCCAGCCAGCTCGAGCGCACGCGCACCGGCAAGACCATCGTGGAAGCGGTGCCGACGCAGGTGCTCTTGCCCAACATTCGTGCTTCCGCCGCTGACTACGCGATGCTCGGCCTGACCGAGAAAGAGCTCGACGTGCTTCTGGGCGTCGGCTCGGCCTCGCGGCTCGCGCTTGTACGCGACGACCGTGGTTCCGTCGTGATCGATGCCGATCTCAGCGCGCTCGGCCCGCTCGTGACCATCCTTGGCGGAATGGAGAAGGGCGAAGCGCTTGTCGGCGCCGATTATCGCGAACGTCCTGATTTCTGGAGAGTGACATGACCCGTATCCTCATCCGCAGCGTCGTGCTGCTCGGGCTCGGCCTGACCCTGACAGCCTGTGCGCAGCATAACCCCCCGCAAGCCAACTGCTTCAATTTTCGCGAGGCTCCTGCGCAGGCAGGAACCGCCACCGCCACGATCTCGACCATGGGGGCGGAGGTCACGCGCCGCGACACGGCCTGCGATTTCGTCCTCCTGGGAGCGGGCGGCTAAGCGCATGCGGACCTGGCTTCCTCTCTCGATGATCGGCTTTGCACTGGCAGGTCCCACGGCGGGGCCAGCGGTCGCCCAAGGCGTGCCGACCTTCGATCTGCGCCTCTTCGCAGAGCGGCAGGCCATCCTTGAGCAGACCGATCGGGACCTGGAACTGCAGCAGGACCGGCTAAGCCGCGAGGAGGAACTGGCCGAAATCGAGCGCCAGCAACTCGCCTCCCTCGAAGGGCTG
>ENA-OWNT01002336-OWNT01002336.1-seawater-metagenome-genome-assembly--contig:-NODE-2336-length-20011-cov-4.702970_pt1 | contig 20011 bp, 2 predicted proteins | sample MGYA00238136_ERZ651165 | MGnify/ENA primary metagenome ERZ651165 (study PRJEB26861, sample SAMN08777766) | seawater metagenome | isolation source: coastal seawater | place: USA: Florida | collected...
CCCTACACGACGCTCTTCCGATCTCCATCGGGCGGCAGGATGCATGAGGGAATGCAATGATTGATGCTGAGACGTTTGGAATCATTGTCGTCATCACATTTTTGCGGCCTGCATGTATGATGCTTGCTGTTGGTTGTTGTTGCTACTGTTACTGGTGATGTTGGGGTTGACGTTGGGGTTGACGTTGGGGTTGGCGTTGGGGTTGACGTTGGGGTTGAATGCGGCATCGATGGCAACACCACGCATGAACACCACACATGCAGACAGACGTTGACAAGCTTCTCTTCGGTTCCTTTTAATTAATTCTCCAATTGCCCGGTTTAGACTTTATACATACTGGTTTGACAGTACTGAGTACTCGAGTATAATACAAATCGTGCTCTAAAAGCTATAATAATTTCGTAACACATGCACAGAAAAAGGAGTACGTACGTCTCATTGTATTGTGGTGCAACTCTGCATGGCACAACCACCACGTGCACCCACAACCACGACGACGACGCGACGACGACGACGACCCAGCACGAACAACACATATTGGCGATCGCTGGCAGGCTTGTGGTTGGGCGCTTGCGCAAATCGTTCGTTGGTGAGCTGCAGTGTCTACAAGATTTACATTAATTGACTCGCGCCACAGAGTGATCGCAAATCGCGGTGCAGCTACAAGCCATTGAAAAATGCGTTGTCAGCGGTCTCCATTGCAACACTGGTGCCATCTCCATCGATGGAGGACGTGTTCCAAATTGCATACAGTAATTTTTCTCGTAAGGCCTCTGGACTTGAGTAGCACGGTAAATCGAGCTGCATGCATCAACAAGGCAAGAGTGAACGAGGCAAGAAAACAAAAAGCCGAAGGCACAGATTCTACAGTAAAGAACGAAGAAACGACGTTCACAGCAGGACGCACCTGAAAGAAGCATGTGTGTGCGACGGGAAACATATTGTCGTTGTCACTTCCAGATGACCTGCCGATGCGTTTGATTTTGAATCTGTTTGAAAATCCAGAGCTGTTCAATGGAAGTCGCGACCGCCCCCATGTGAATCTCAACACCTGCCGAACAACAGCGTCTCAATTAAAAGTAAACAAACACACGCTTGCAAACGACAATGCGTAGGTTCGTGAAATGATGCAAAACAAACAAACATGACCACGCGTACCTGCGCCCGGTTCTTGTTGGACAAGTCTTCCATGACTTCCCAGAAATACCGGATGACATCATCAGTTGCGCTGAACCCTTCGTACTCTGCAACTGAACGAAGCAGCTCCAGATCAACCTTGGGGCTGCCGCAAACTTGTGCTTCAACATGATCCCAGCGCATGAATGACAGAGCCAGGGAAGGAATGACATGGGTCAAGCCTTCACGAATTCGGTCAATGGCCCAATCGACCTCGTGCACACTGTGTTCGAGAGCGAGGTTCGCGTAATGCGCAGCGTCTTCAACCTGCACACTTTTGCCTCTTCCACCAGGAACGAGATCGTGCGTCGTGCCGTCAATACCGACCATGGTAAAGTCCTTACAAAACAAGTCATCGAAGTCGGATGCCTGACAGACTTCGTCGCCGTTGCCATCCAGAACGATACTGGCGTCGCTTTCAGAGAAATGGATGGTCGCAAACTGTCGCATGGCCTTGACGTGCGTGTGGTGCGACTGCGACAGCAACTCCGTTGTAACGGGGCTGCGCACGAGGCGCGCCCAAAACAGCGGTGGCAACGAGAGAGGAAGAAGCTCCCCGCTACGAAGAGCCATCCCCATCAACTTACCGATGAAGATGTACATGTTTGCAAAATTTTCACCCCGCAGAGAAGGGTTCGGCAGAAAATCACCCCTGTGTGAACCAACATTTTGCCTGTTGTTTGGTGTCGGCAGAAACAATGGAAGCGTGGAGCTTAACAAATCGTCGCACAGCATTGCAATGCTTTCGCGGAAAGGACCACCAGCATCAACACTATTAAAGCCGGCGAGCGTTGCTTTCCAGATATGGCCGGTGCGAAAGTATACTCCGTCGCCAACATGCCTGAGCTGGGCGAACACCTGCCCGAAAGTGGATTGGTTAAAGGAACGAGCGAACGACCGCAAACCGGACGGATCGGAATCAGACGACGACTCAGACGTTGGGCTAACGTCAGCCAATTTTCGTCGCAACACAATGGTTGGCTGTGAAGCACTCGGGGGCTTTGGAAAAGCTTTCAGCGCTGCTGCACACACAGGTCGCATCGTTGCACCAAGGAGCAAGTGTCGAGCGTCTGACAAGCACCGCGCAATAGTGTCCGCATCATTGTGAGTGTTGTGCCCTGGGCCCGATAAATAGAAGATAGAGCTTGCTGTTTCGTCGACATCTAATAACTGAGATAACGATGTGCAAAATAAGTTCAGGTCCAGGATGTACTTGATCAAGAAAGACGGCCGCAAACACAGAAATTTTCCGGTGGAGTCTCCTTTGACTCTTTCGTTCACGAAAAGTTTGTGAAGTGGTAAATACGTCCTCGAAAAAATGGAAGACGTCGTTTCTGGAGTTTTCGATCCCAGTACTTGAGATGATGCGGTAATTGCAGCCTGCATCTCTTTGTCAATTGACTTCGCAATTCGCTCAATGCGCTCGCGCGTGTTGGGACTGTCGTCAACAAAGTTAATCTTGTTCTTCGAGCCGTACTTGTCCAAGAACCGGACCATCAGATTTTCAATTTGTTCAGTCCAGATCGATTTGGCTTGTCGTTGCTGCTTCAACATGTTTTGAAGTCTGGGCTCGTATTCAATGGCTTGTTGGTGGTGGAATCGACACACGTTGGCCACGTTCATTCGCATTGCTGTTGATCGTGAACAAGAATCGCAAAATTGCAGCTCGGTGGCCGACCCACCGCAAACGAAGGACGTCGACGACGTTGTCGCAATTCGACGTTGGCAACACGGTGATCGACCATCACTCGCATACACGAGGGGGTATCCCTCGTCGTTGAAGTCCAATCTTGAAGCCTGTGTATCTTGGCAATGGTGGCATTGAACACCTTTCTCAGGATCGCAAATGTTGTTCGAGCCACTGTAGCCACAATACCACGTTAACAAGTCGGGCCCCACGTACATAGCACAGTCGGCCCCGTTGACTCGCAAAGGACTTGGGTTCGAATCAACCACAAGCTTGGCACAAGCAGAACAGCGACTGTCGCCATCATCGGGACCGCAGCGACCCGAGCCAGCAGACATCGTCGTTGGCGCGGCAACCAATGTTCGATTGCAAAAGTAGAAAGATCCGTTGTGCGCCGCCAAATACCCATCGGCGTTTCGTTGAGTGACTGGGACCTTGCGTGGGAGCTTGCAATCAGCACAGTGTGGTCCATTGTTGGGACCACACTGTCCGTCTGAGCCTGGAATGGCAGCGCGGCCCAATTTTCGCCCACAGTATCCGAGCGCGTTCATTTTGAAGCCAGCAGCGTTCAGATTCGTCGGGGTGGGCGTTGTGGTTGAATCACCGTTACAAACGAAGCGTTTTCCCGGTTTGGCAAACTCTGAAATCATATCCAACAGGCCCTTTGCGATGGCGGCAGCGTCTGGTGTGTCGATTTCAACATCGTCGACGCCGCATGAGTGGACAATAAGCTCCCACATCTCCAATTCCTTTGCTTCGTTGTCAGAGGGGCCATCACGAGCGCGAATCAACTTCCATCCCAGCTCTAGCAAGGAAGGATTTTGCGATAGAATATCACAGCTTTCTGCAAAGTTAAGTTCCAAATTCATGAGTGCGGCATGCCAGACGCCAACACGCTCCGCCAGAGCTGATTGCCCCTCCAAACACACACGCAATCGACACCCTTGGCCGAATACAGCTGGCCCATGCCAAAGAGGAGCGAGAGGCTGCAGCAACCTCGAATCTGGCACGAACTGTAATGAGTGTGATGACGCCACCGTATTGTTTTGGGCCATGATCCAGCGACTGGGTGCGATTCGCAACCAAATATCGTGAGACTTCGCTCTTTTAGCAACGATATCCGCGTAAGAAGCTGATTCTGTCGATGATGTACTCATAGTGGCGTAAGCATCGCTGGCAGATTTCGTATCAATGAATTGGAAACTGAATGACCGGTAGTTTTGAGTGCTGAGGCGGGTGACTTGGTCCGACGGGACGTGAAGGACTGCGGAGCAACCGTCTGCCAGAGACCAGTCGAGATTGACAGTGGTCATGGATACGCCGTCACACACTTTATTAGCAGCAACAGTTCCGCGTGTAAATGTGTTTCCCGTCGAACTTGACACGCTCACGGCCGTACCTACGGCAGGAATACTCGCGCGGGGTTCAACGGGTCGCAATCGCGATTCCACCCTCGCATCAAACACATACACCACGTCGTCCTGCAAAGCTAGTTTGTACTCTCCACAACCAAACACAACTCGAGCGCCACCATCGTCAATATGCTCAACTAAGGGTGCCGCCGGAGAATCGTTGGCGATGATACGAAATGTGCCAACCGCAGGAATACCAGCATCACTGTTATTCAGGTCGTAACATCTTGCTTTGGCAGAAAGCTTAACTCTGGCAGAGGCACGCAAAAGCCGGTCGACTTCTGACAGAAGCGACACGCGCGGTACCGTCGGGGTTGAGTTACGCTGGAAGCAACAAAACGCCTTGGGCACAAAGTCGTGATCGGCCATGGGCTTCCTGCACTGAAAGCATTGATCATGGAAGCACTTTGTACAGAAGTAGCGCCGACTAGACGCAGGCATCAATTTACCACAAGTGTCACACCACCATCCATTTTCGTACTCAACTGCTGGGGCTACCCCGATGTCGAAAACGTCACCGCATGCACACCGTGGACGCGATGGTGCCGCCCGAACTTCGAGTACAGTCAAAGTGTTGTCGTTGACAAAATCCACAGGCTCACTTTTGGAGGATGGCTCCGCGAAGGCGGGAACGCTAACATTTGCATGTCCTGTACAGATCCACGTCTGCGGGAAATGGTGGGCAAAGACGCATGCTGGATCCTCTTCGGGAAACACGGGATACTTGTGCGTCTGAGATGGCTGTGAACCCCTCCACCAAACTTCTGCAACACCTTGCCTGCTGGGGTCAAGTGGTGGCACCAAGCGCATTACGTAGCCAACGTTGCCCGGACCGCCGTCGGTTAGTCCATGCACCCAAGCCGGCCCCCGCACAACTGGCGACCCAATGGGCATACCGTGCGCAACTACAGGAGATGATCCGAGTGGTCGACCGCACGCCCCACCGGTTCGAGATGTTGCCTTCATGTCAAGTATTTCGATGGCGTCATTATTTTCATCAAGACACGCAATCACGTGGAAAAACGCATCCGGATTGGAGGGCTTCATCTCCACAGGCTCTCCAGTGGACTCCCCGTCACAAAAAAAGCAGACAGTCATTGGATCTGTTGTGCCATCGAATCGAATTTCAACCTCAGTGCCGCTCTGGTAGCGACATGACGAGCGGTACAGATCGTTGTCACCGGTCCGTACTTCGCCCGAGTATCGCAAGTACCACGAATTGTTTCGCAAATCAGCGCGCTGGAGGCCTCTGCCAAGGTTGACATGAGCAGGGTCCACTAGACCCACGTAATAATTGGCGCGTCGTTTCCGAATAACAACCTTCCACGACGCCGTGTCGCCACGTCCAAAACCATTTTTACTGATGACGTTATAATAGTCTGGACCGGACCCGCTACGGCGCTCTGCCAAGCCCCCATCAATGAACAAGTTTGCCTCTTGCAGTGACATTGTCTCACTCCAGCCGAAATCGACGTGTTGGGAACCTCCGGATTCTGTTTGCGGGGCAGCGAGTGGAATGCTTTGATACGTCTTTCCGCTGGCGTCCGCCGGCACATCCAAGTACACTCGTTGCTGGAACGAATCAAAAGTGCCAGCTGTACGCTGTACACTGACGAAATCAGCTTCTTGAGGCTCAATGTCCAGCACCTTCCATTCCGCGGGGCCCAGAGATGAGCGTGAACAACTCAACATCTGCTGCCCTTCGAGATGCTCGCGCTTCACAAGCGTATCAAACAAGGCCGAAGGAGAGGGGTTTCGCATTGTTCCAGTTGATTCAAAACCAGTAGGCCCAAGTGCCGCCGACTCTACCAAAGGGGTTTGGAATTGTGCGCTCTTTGCTCGTAGCTCTGCCAACGCCAACGATGAACGGTGAAGGTAATGGTCCCTGTTGATGAGTTGAATGAGCTGTCCTCCACTGTTGCCGATGGCATGATCAACCTCATAGCATGACGCCGCGCGGACTACAACAATCAGGGTATCGGTTGAGTCCAATGCCACGACAGCGTTCGCTGCCTGCGAGTTGGAACTTGCCGACGCCAACCAAACTCCAGAAGCAATTGGAACACGGTTCACTTGAACGCGTAATCCGTAAGACTTTTGTTCACTCTCGCCTGACAGTTCTAGATCAATCAAGATCACGTCACCGCTCATTAGGGGAGGCAATCGGAGTTTTGTCGGCGTACTGCAATCGCCCAGAGACTCAATCAACGTTTCTGAAGGCGTCGAGCTAAATTGGAAACCGATTGTTTTCCGCAACGTCAGTGGTGTTGCGTCAACCAAGTGAGCCGCGGATGACACTCCGACTACCAGTTTGGCTTGGGTGTCATCGTGTGAGTACGCTGTGGATTCGATTTTAACTTCCCACTGATGGCACCCGGAGCTGAATTCAGATTTCAATTGCAGTAGTTTCCAGCCATTCAGCGAACGCAATTTCCACAGTTGTGTGTCCACATCCCCACCGTCCAATTTTGCGGCACCACATATTGTATCAGGTGCATGCGCTAAGGACGAAATATGTGAAGCACACTGGCGGATTGCTGCATCAACCTTGGACGATTGCAACTGAGAGTATCGGGCAGCCGCACAGGAAAGGGTGATTTGAAACTCGTTGCCTTGTGCCAGCCGGTTAAACTCATCCACTGATTTGACACCTTGACCGTTGACCTCCACGATTTTATGCTGTACCCGGAGACCATCGCGGAACGCAGGGCTGTCTTCCTCAATTGACGAAACAGTCAAATTGCTTGAATTGAACGTGAATCCACGTGATGACCCGATCAACTGGACGCGCACAACACGAGCCGACCTTTTGTCCGTGAAACGATCAAGGGTGGTCGCAAGAGAACGCGCAGTCGACGCCACCGCTAACGAATCCGAGGCAGCAAAGTTTGACGCACATAGTGAGCATCGTAGAAGTGATCTGTCATTCAAAGACAGCGTGCGCTTCCTCGCGACGACAGACGCCCTCAGCATCACCGTGCGCGCGAACCGTCTCCACGGACGCATGGGGTGGTCGGTGACAGCTCCCGTTTGAGCTAAAGAATCGAATACGACGCCAACAAGGTCATATACTTGGCGACGAATGGATCGTGGCGCTGCGACGCATAGTTCTGCCAAACGCAGCGCTAGCAACGGAGATTTCACAAGGGCAAACGGGAACTGAGCGTTGACAGAAATGATGTCCGACAGCAGGTGAATATCTAAAAATGCGTTGACGTTCACGGGACAGATAGAATGCGACGAAGGGTTGGCAAATTTCCAATTCTCCACATGCGCTGGTGGCGCATCCAGCGCATTTTGAAGAATATGTGCCGTGAAGTTGGTGGCAGCATCAAGAAATTGGCGTTGTTTTGACTCGTCGACTTTTAACATTCGAATCAGATGGGGCTGAATAGCACTCCGTTCGCTACTTGTCATCGTAGCGAACAGTTGAAATAAGTCGGACCCGTCCACATCTTTATGATGTAGCAACAAAGAAAATTGTTTGGAATTTTCTCGGGCGCTGGTATTCAAAAGAGCACAGTGCGCTGCGTTAACTGCAATGCACTCCAAGAATTGGCGTGTTGCAGTGAAAAAGTTGGGAGATCGGTCAAGAATTTCTTCAAGCAGAGCTCGAAACCTAGGTGTGACATCTTCAGTGGTATTGAGTTCGTTTTGAAGAACAATTCGCCGACTATTCTGGTCGTGATGCAAGTCTAAAGTAACGAAACCGACGCTGTCTTCGACGATTTGGCGAGCACCTTCTTGGACGAATCCTGGGTCGACGGGTCCAACAAACGGGATCATCGGGGCGATGGAGGATGCGAGCACGCCATCGCTTTGGTCAGCGTCAACTCTCTTGAGAATTTCGCCATTTGGCGACAGAATGAACTTGAAGCTGCTGTTCGCGTACGTGACAATCGGGCTCAGGGCACCTCGCATATTCTCCAACAGCGGTACAAGGACAGAACTCAACTCGTTGTCGTTAATAAAGATTGAGAACTTCCCAGTGCCGTAGTTGACTTCACACTGCAGTGTGTCCCCGGCCGTCACCGGAATGCCATCGTCAAACTTGGAACCGTCGAACGTAAGGTCTTTACTCTCTGCCCACTCTGGCAGAACAAAGCCGCGTTGGCAGTCAAACCCCCCCGATGTCCACCCAACGTTAATGTGCGTGCCTGCGAATATTTTCAGAGCGAACCTCCATCGTAAGCCCTTGGCACGTTGGGCGCGAGGTCCAAACAAGGTGCCCGTGCCCGTCACAAAATTGATATTCGTAAAATTTTCCGCGGTAGATGCCACGTGAGCGAGCGACAAGCGATCAGGTTGCACTTCACTCATTGTAGCTGCCCTGTCAAACCATGTCGACAGGCTGCGTTTGTCTTTCATGAACGGCAAGGAAAAGCATCTCGCGAACTGATTTCCAAAACACTGCACGTTATCCAATCCAAAAAACGCCGCACAAGCATCACAGAGGTCATATGAGTCATTTTTGTTACGGGCAGTCCAGCGAATACCTTTGTACCCCTGCCGCAGCTTTTCGCGAAGGCAATAAGGGCTTACGTCATCACACCGCCATCCTGACGACTTCTTGTACGTAGGTTGCAGCGGTTGGGCGAAGGTGAGAACCTGCTTAGTTTGACTGAGAAACAGAGCGCATTCGTGGCAGAATGCCACTTCCCCTTTCTGTGTTGCCCACCTTATCGTGGCTTGCTTCGTCAAAGACTTTTTTTGCTGACATATTTCAAATTCGGTTGGACATTTCCAGGAACTAACGCTATGTTTACGTGCGAGCGGACCTTTGGCCAGCATATTGGACACAGTGAGTGTTGCCAAGTCACTGACCGCACGCTTCCTGACCAAAATGCTAGGCACCATGACCACTCTCCAGCCCCAATGGGCTTGGCTCATCGCCGACCCGCACTTGAAGTCAACGCGAAGCCTGTCCGTGTGGCAAACAAACCGGTTATGACGCCCAACCTCGAGTCGAACAGTGTGTTGTTCGCCTTGATCGGAGAGTGCCGTTACCGAAAGCTGGTCCTCTGGGTCCAACTCAGAACGAGTGTCCAATTCCACAACGATGGAGACAGCATTTGGGAAAAATAGTTCAGCGGACTGATTTTCCCGTGATACCATAGGGTGTGATGATTCAAGGGTTTCGGGTCCACAAAGTTGAGGTGGCACTTGCTTCTTCGCAGCGGATGCACGCTTGCTGAGCCAGTTCACGACAAGCTCCGTCGTTTTCGAAATTTGAGAATCGTCGCCCGCAAATTCAAGATAGCTTCGCAGAGCCAACATAGCGGCACATTGCAACCTTGCAAACACAGATGCCAGGCAACCACTTCGACCCACCGTTCCGTCGGGCGGATCGCACTGCAATATTGAGTGACATGCTGCCACAACGGCCTCTTTCAGGTGACTGGGGAACTCATTCCCCACTGGAATGATCCGTTCCTCATTTGCTTTCCCAGGTGCATGCTGAAATGTCCACTTCACTTGTCGTTCGTCCACTGACACTACTTCATCATCCAGAAGTACCTCGACTGTGGTGGGAGAATAGTGCACTATAATGCCAACAGCATCCAGTGCCCCAGCCACCGATGCCACGCAAGGACTACCCACGGATTGGCAAACATCACGTCGAGCGAGCGTCTCGAGGCCCATGACAAGCTGTTGCAATCCAGAAACACCCTCTGACGACAGAACTCCGTCATGGACCATTTGCAAAACTTTCGGGGTGGAATTCCAAATATCCGCCAATTTAGGTTCAATCGTGCCTGTGGGGCTTTGCTCAGCAATGCTGCGAACAAACCCTTTGAGATGATCCAAGAAATTACCTCTGGGCACCATACGGCTCTGGTGATTGGCATCCAGAAACGCAAACACAGTCGGTGCCGTTGCACGGCGTAGCTCCGTTAACGCTCGACCGAGAACGACACGAACTTCCGGATGAATGTGATGCATGGACTGTATGCGATGCTTCCGTTCCACACACAAGTGTCGCAACACTTGAAGTGCCGCTGATCGCACGATCCCTACAGGTACTTGCTTCCGGCAAGGGAATACCAAAGCTGTAGCAATTCGAAACAACTTCTCTATCTGATCGTCGCTCATAACGAAAGATGTATTTGACACAATTTTCGCCAGTTGAGTGCATATCGATTGAACAATTGCTGCTCCACGCGACACTTCGTCAACATTGACCGTCGGTGGCGATAACTGTTGTGGTCGTATGCGGTCAAATACTTCTGCTGTTAGCGCCGCCTTACGGGGTAACGGACAGGCCAAGATTCCATGAACTAGGCTGACGATTGGGCACTGAGAAACTCGAATGTAGCAGTCAGTTGTAGCCAGTGCTGGGGTGCGGAAAGATTCGGCCAATGAGTTCACAGGCGCGTCAGTGTCCTTGTCCACGAACACAGGTCGAATCTCCAAACCACATTCCATGTGCATGCAATTGTCGTCCGAGGGCAACGAAGGCCACAAAGAGATTCTGACTTCTACCCACGTTTCGGGAGTCAAAGGCAATGAATTCGAAACAGTTTCCTCTTGAACTTGGCGAGAGCGCCCCTTGTGCCCGCAGCAACGTAAGCTGAGTCCCACTTCACCAGCGTCAGCATCGACAGTGACGACAGCCCTGACAGCGTCTGGACCCCGCTTTGAAACGAGTTCAAACGGTTCGTATGCAGTTCCAGCAACAGCATTTTCGGTCGTAACAAACATGTGAAAAAGAAACAGGCGTCCTCCCGCACGGAGCAATGGAACAGATGTCGAACTCTCATAGCCGTCGTCGACCAACGCAGCGCAGCAGATTGGTTCGGAGGAAATAACTTGACACCACGAGGGCATTGCGTCCCAACTTTCGGCCCCGCTCGAGTATGAATGCAGCGGCATCTTGTCAACTTCTGCTTCTAATCTGTTGACGAAAACACCTGCGAGGCTTGCCTTCAGTGATGTTGCGCCGTCTAATTCATTACCAGCACTGATGGAGGCAGAATGTGTGCTCTTCAAAAGGTGATTGTTGAACGCGTCACAGACTGCTGGTAATGACATTGTTGGTTCATCCACCTTAACCTGCCTTTTCTGAGCCACCTTTTTCACCACCGGAGCACTCAAGTCTGGGCGAACAAAAGCGGGGATTGCAACAGCAATGTTGCGAACAAGCGCATTGCACAATTCAATGTCTTCTGAACGGTGCACAATAATGTCGTGCGGATCGTGAGGGGACTCCACGCATGCGCTCAAATCCAACGAGACAGGATGCACAATCAATGACAGCTCCCCGCCGACATATATCTGGAGCAAGTCGTCTGTTGGTACCCCGATCATGTTTCGGATGAAGACATGAAATGCCGTTGCTTCAGAATCGGTGATCTCGAAGAACCTGTGGCACCTGGCCGCGTCATGCACTCTGACCCAACCTCCTTCACGCAGCTTGGCAAATTCCCCGTTGAAATCAGTCACCACAAATGTGGTGCTGGTCGACTGAGATAACACAGTAGAATCGACAGATGGGCCCTCCAATATATCAACACTACGGCCGGCAAACTGACCGTCAACTTCAGAGATCGTCGACAACACAACCTCATCGCCTGCGTCAGGCTCGATGGCTGTTAGAGATTCTGTGGCGGTGGCAGCTAAATCGCACGAGTTACTCGTGGCAACGACCTCATCGACGAGTCCGGACGCTGCGAACACCTTGAGTTGGTGTCGATCTAATAAATCCATGCTGGCGGCTACGATCGCCGATTTCAACAGTGAGTGCTGTGCTGGCGCCAAACGGCGTGGCAACAAACGAATCTGTTGAATTAAATTCTTGAAGCTGAGGAAGAGACCAGCCAACGGCTCCACCAGCACAGTATTGTCAGCGCCACTACCGTGCAGATGCTGCATGGGGTCGACTGTGATATGCCAGTGGTGAGTTTCTGGATGGTTGTCTGTTCGCAGTGGGCGTAACACAACTGTGTTTGAACCAACAGCAGGAGCCGAACCGACTAGAGCTTCATCACCAGATTTGGTGCAAATCCAATTTCCAGACACGAGTTGATGCCACACCTGTGGACCGTCGTCCATAACCACTGTGGAAGAAGTCTTGTCGATAAGGAATAGGTGCGAAGATCTCAGGTGCCCCACCAATTGACCACCATTGGATGTCGGTTCCTTGAAAATCGGAGTTTCTGAGATCCGGAGTAATTTCGAAAGCTGATACCGACCTTTTGCGAACCGGCACTCGAAATCTGGGTTGTTCATTGTCCGCGTGGCAAAAGCAAAAGAATTCAACACCAGAGACATGTCCGACATAACTTGTTGCAACGTTGGGTACAATTTCGCGGCATTTGCCTTGCCAAGAAGAGGTTGGTGGGACGCGATGAACGTGTTGAAGTCAGAAACCACTGTTGCCAACAGCAGCGTTCCTTCCGCCCGGCTGAGTGCTCGTCGCCGCTTTTGCGCCCGTGCTTCCTGAAAGGAAACTGCGTCGACACCACTCGAAACGATAGTTTGAATAAGTGAGACAATTTTCTGACTAGATTGTTGCGCTTCGGTAGAATTCTGAAGCCTTTTGGTTGGGGATGAATCTTCGTGGAGCCGCCATTCGGACAACTGCAACAGCGCATGGACTTGTTGAAAGGCTGCAGAAGAAACAAAATTGTCCCATCGCTCTGCAGTTGACTGCCGGCCCAAAGGAATAGGTTCCAACCCTGGAACTGGGCTTGCTGTGCGCCCAAGATCTTGTGGCATTTGCTGTCCTTCAACGGGTCGCTGGATGTTCAGCAACATACTGGCCAGTTCTATCTCTCGTGGCCCGAGCTCCGTCGTTGATTGGAGTCCCGAAACTATTCCAACTTCATCCAAAGACACCGAATCTCGACTGTCGTCGATGCACACCACAAACCGCAAGTCTTCAGCGCGAACTTCTTCAGGGATCTCAATGGAGCCGACAAGTTCTTCGTTGGACGATGTGGCGGCAGACGTTAAGAAAAATGAAATTTGCCGCTGTGCTCCTAACTCGACATGCAACCGAAGGGTATCGTTGGTGGTAAAAGGCTTTTTGGACTTTAAAATGTCTCGGCTGCCACAGCGGAGTTCCCCTTGGTTACGCATGTACCAGTTTTTGTTGATCATTGATGACGAAGCAAAACCGCTGCGATTGCTAATGCTTGAGAGTGCGATTCCAATGTACACTGATCCGCCCAAACTGCGTGTAATCGAAAACGTAGCATCATGAATGCAACCTTCTTCGAATTGGAACTTTGCAAAAGCTGTTCCATAATCTGGGTTCGAAGAAAACTTCGTCACAGTCGATCCTTCGATTTTCAATGTCTGAGTGCAAGTCGCCTCCTCATCCCATTCCGGCGTGCTGGCAGCAGCAGTGGACACCGTTGCCGGAAGAATTTCGGCCTGGTTCCAGAGCTTGCGCCATTTTGCATCAAACTCCATATCGCGCGAAGTGGAGTCCGAATCTTCAGACAAAATCTCTTCGGCGAATTTCAGAAATGACTCCAAGAGGCCTGTGTGCTTCAACACGAGCGCAAAGGTAGCGACATGTACACCTTCAGTCTTCGTCTCTGGCCCCTTGCCTGCAGCTTGCAGGAGATCATCTCGCTTTTTCGCTCGGAGAAATTGGACCAATCTGTGGAATGTCGAGGGATTTTGCCACAGCGCGATCAGCGGATCAGATGATGACGTCGTGAAAAGAAGGTCATTTTCACTTGCTGTGTCGTTAGCTTCCTGCGTGTCCCGCAAAGCAAAGCTGATGGAACCTTGCAGAAACGCGACTGTTGGATTTTCTTCACCACGTGCAATCGTGGCCAGGTCAACAGCGCCGTGACCAGCAACTATTTTGTACATGGTCTCGTTGTCCTGCTGTAAAAGTGGGTCGTTCCACGCATCACCACACACCCACTCTGACACCGTAATGCGCACAGAGAGCAGTAAGCCACGCACAAGCAGCGACAAGAGGACGGACAGTGCTTCATGAATTCGCGTTTCCAATGTGTTGCGATCGTCCACATCTGTACCGTTGGACCGTTCAGCACTGCGCGCAACGCTGGCACGTAAGAGTCGCAACAAGGGCGGCACTAATTGCACCAACGCACGGATCAACGGTACTTTATTGCTATCAATAATGAATGAGTCAAGAACGATGCAGAGGGCTCCGACAATTCGAGGCAGAACCAACTCTAGAATCAAACACGGCTGTGGAGGGATTTGAGGCGCCAAACTGGTCGATGCCACCCTGAACACGTACATGACAAGATCAACATGGCGCTTGTTCGACAAGGCTGATGACGGATCGGCTAAAAACTCGTCCTTTAGCAGAACTCCCCACATGATGGTCATCCGAAGCAGCAAAGATTTGCTGTGCTCAACAATGTGTTGCTTCGTTGTCTGCACGGTTCTGGTTGTCGTGTTTTGCCCAAGTGACATCCCGCATACATCCACTAGTTTATCCCACAAATTTGTGATGAGATGCGCGTCCATCGTCACCAGGCTTTGCACCTGGAGGTCATTAATACTCGACATGAAGCTCTCGAACAAACTCAGTTCCAAACTTGACATACTCTCAGCCAGCAGTCGTGCAAACGAGTCTGTCATGAATGAGTATGATTCTTTCGCTGAAAACATCCGGCTCGAGCAGAGAACGTGCAGGCGAATGATAGCGGCTTCCAGAACAGAAGCATGCGACAGCACTTCTGGTTCGTCAGTCGACGGTTCGGTGCAGGTACTTGATGCCACAAACGGATGCTGGACCAGTTTGGTTGAGAAACTCATCAAGGTCTCTGCAGCAGATTTTGAATAGGTTTGTGACGTTACGATGCTGTCGATCACGCTGAGGCACGCAGAAATTATGACTCCGACGTTTTCGACCGGCAGCGACTGCGGGCTCGCAAAAATACTCGAAATTTTATCGATAATGACATCGAGCTGCACGGACCCAACAGTAGATTCAACTGACTCCAACAAAAAGTTATCTGGTAGGCGGCACAGGGCGCTGTTCCGGGCGTCTGTTGAACCGGAACCCCGGAGGCTTTCCTGAGACAATTTGATGACGGCAAGTGCACGAGTAACACATATCGAGGCGAGAATCTCAGCGGTCTCGGACAGCTGTTGCGACGCAGTCGAAAATGAAAGCGGTTCCTGCACGGCCGCGGGCGTTGACAAGTGCGTCTCAACGCGCTTGATCAAGCGCACCTCTGAAGCCGACCGCTGCGCAGTGGCGCGGGACTTGCCGTCCCTGTTTGACTCAGACTCCAGCAAACTCTTCGCAGATATTACGATGTCACTGGTTGTGAGACCGTCCGGGTGATCAGGAGATTCCTCTTGCACGTCATCGTCACGCACAAAGACACCAAAGTGCTCCCAGTAGACTTTCAATGTTGGACGGCTCCCAGGAAGCAACATGGCGTCAGTCAACTTCCGCATTTCCACAAGGGCAAAAGGAACAAATTGAGAGTACGTCCTGGACCGGAACTCCGAACGATTCGGAGCGCTGTTTTCGGCTTCAAGCATCTTATTCTGTGTGCTGAAAAACAGCGCTAATTGGCCCGATCTTGCTGCCATTAAAATGAGCAAACCAAACACCACATCACATAGGGCCGGGGATGACTGATGCAGCGGAAGATTGGTCAAAAAATTGGCCAGTGAGTCGAGCACCGCCGTTCCTTGATCGGTATTGTTGAACATGCACCCACCTTCAGCACGACGAAGAAGATCAAATACTGACTCCAGCGCAGCACGTAGCAAGTCGTCATTGCCGCTGCTATTGCGCAGGACTGCAAGCGAAAGCTGGATGGCAACCGTGAACGGAAACGCAGTTGCAAATTTAGAAGCTTGCGCTCGCTTCGCAAAAGAATCGCCATCAGGGTGAGCAGCGTCGTCGACTGATCGCACCAAAGCGTGAGCAACTGAAACAGTGCGACTTGTTCCATCTGGGTCTTTGATGCGGCACTCTAAGGAACCGGAGTCAACGTCCACCACAGCACCCCTAATCCAAACACCGGACACGTTGACTTCAACGGCATCGCCACTCGCGACGGTGTTGTTGTTGCTGTGAGCCAAAATATTCTCCACTGCCTGAGCTGATTGGACTTTTTGCCTCAAAGAGCACTCGTCGGCGGTCACTCGATCACACCAATGCTTCGTCAACAGCGCAGCGTTGGAATCCTGAATGACGATGCGTCCTAACGACGACTGCAACAATGTTCTAGGGTCGAGAAACTTTCCAGATACCAATTCTGCTTCTTGCAGGCCTTCGGGCTCCCATGCATCATCACTTTGCTCGAATACCCACGACTGTCCCAGCGTGCTGAGTGATTTTGGCGCCTTGCCGCTGGCCGCCGGAGTTAGTGTTGCGAATGTCACCTCCTCCTCGGCATCGTCGCTGCGTTCGCTCGACATGGTGTCGTCCGTCGGATCAAGCGTTCATCGTTGTTGGCATTGTTTTTTATGTTCCTATTTTCTTGACTCCAGAGATGCTCTCCAAATGGACACGCCGACATCATCAGAGTAATCCTGCAACCAACAGAGTCTTGTATGCCAATGAAATGTCACCAACACACAGCTTTGCGTGCGTGGGCGGAGGAATGTCGGTCCTAATTGCAAATCGCACAATGGCATCCTCTGGTCCGCCTTGACTACCCGTCTTGTACTGGATACGAGTTCGCTTCCGTCTACTCTCTGATCGCATTCCCCTTCACTTTCGTAGCATGATCTTGCTTGTCTTGCGTGGCCTTGGTCAGTCGTCGCTTTGGTTTGGATCTTACGTGGCGCGTCCGTCGCACGGCGTCCTTGCGCACTTATTTGATTGTTGCGTTATCATCATTACGTGCCAGTCACAGAAAGCCATCGGGCACCATCTAAGCATCGAGGCCAGAATCCTGCTCGCGTCACGTGCAATGATTGCGTGGGCGTGGTTGTTGCAAGTGCGTGAAAGTGGCCTGCGAGCGGGCGCACGCCGACAGCTGGAACGCCGGCCGCTTCTTCGCGCGAGGGCGACGGACGACGGACGACGGACGACGGCCTCGACTCCACAACGACGACGAAGACGAAGACGAAGATGAAGACGGCGACGACGACGCCAACGCCGACAGCCGCAGCGAATTCGAAGTTTTGCAGTGTCGAAGTTTTGCAGTGTTGAATGAAGTGTCGAAGTTCGAAAATCGAAGTTCGCTGGCGCGCGGGCGCGGGACGACGACGACGACGACACTGAGTGAGTGACTGTGAGTGAGTGAGTGAGTGAGTGAGTGAGTGAGTGACCGTGGATCCGCGCCTTCCTTTGTTACGAAGGTCACTAGACTACGCAGTCACTCACAGTCACAGTCACAGTCATAGTCACTCACAGTCACAGTCCCGCACTCACAGTCAGTCACAGTCACTCACTCACTCACAGTCACTGCCGACTTTTGACCGCCGCCACTGCGCCCCTTCCCTTCCTACTCACTCACTCACTCACTCACCCACCCACCCACCCACTCACTTCACTGTCTCAAATACATGTATTCCCATTACTGGATATAAGCATTATCGTCAATAAACGCTTACATTAACCATCCATTGTCAGGACTTACTATGTAAAATGATCCACCCCAGGCCACGCAAACGAACGATACGTCGGTGGTCGTCGGCGCCCCCCCTCACTTGATGCACAAAGGCGGTCCTCCATTTTCGCGGTCGATTTATTTGATGGGAGGTGAGAAGGACGTGGCAGCGTGACAGCGACGAGCGACGAGGAACGACACGACCCGACGCACGGCACACAGCCCCGGAGTACTGAGTGGACCAGCAAATTCTGGTGATTGACTGAAAGGAAACCAACCACTCAGCCCGGACCCGAAAAGTGTCCATTAGCATCCAGTCTCAATGAAAAATCGTCTAGAGGCTAAACGTTACATCAGGATGTGTGATACAATCTAAGCGAGTCTATGTGGAAAACTCGTGCAAGCGAAAGAAGGCAAAGCTTCAGGCTGGTGCGTGAGTGCATCTTGATCGTGGCAACGATGTGCTCACCTCACCTTACGTGATGTGGAACTTGCGACGGAGCAATGATTTGAATACAATCTCAATTACGCTATCTTGACACAGTCACTGGACTACCTCCTGCTGCTCAAGAGGCATTTGACGTGGCTGTAGTGGTTCTCTGTTGTACCACGGCCGCGTTGCTCAGAATGGCAAATGTAAGAAAGCTGGTGTGCCCTCGAATTGCAGCAACAGGTCTCGTCACAACAGCTCGCTGCCCGTCGTGTCGGAACTGCATGTCTGGTCTGGACGGTCGAACGGTTTCTGGTTGCCGCTGCGTGCCTGTGGTGTCTTGAGAGGGTTGGGCAGATTCTTTTTGCGCACCGTCTGTTTTTATCACCTTCTTTGGGGGTTCTTCTGAAGCAGACGAAGGAGCCACCTCCTTAGATACACTGCCGCTGTCAACACTATCGGTGGAAACTGCAATTGCATCCTGTTTTACTGACTTGATGGGCTTGGTGCCCTTCGCAGAGTCGGAAGTCAAGTCCTTGACGTAAAATGGTCGGCACAACGACTCGATTGTGCAAATGTCGTAGAAACCGGCCTTTTTCAGCGCAGCACAAGTCCTTTGAACCTGGATCGAAAGTTAGACAAGTGAGATACATTATTTCAGCGATGAACATGTTGAGACATCGACGCAAGGGAAAATACAAACCTGCTCCACACATGGTGAAAAAGAACAAATTACACCATTTGGCACCAGTGCAGCTTTGGCGTTCTCAATGGCCTTCCACGGCATGGGAAGATCCAAAAACACTGCATTGGCTTCGTGATTAAGGCCAAACCCGTCGGCGTAAGCGTCTGCATGTTTCACAGTGACGAAGGAGCCAATTCCATGTCTATCGAACTCCTCTCGGGCAAGCGTAGCACGGTGCTCATTGAATTCAAATGTGTGCAGATGACCAGTCGGTTGGATGGCGCGCACGAAGTGGTGCGAAAGCGATCCACTTCCAGTTCCTGTCTCAACAACGACACTACCCGGACGTAGATTCAGGCGGTAAGAAATAACGCTGGCATCCATGGAAAACACAATCTGAGTTCTATGTTTCAGTGAAATGGACCACAGTTCTGGTGTCGGGCGCAACGCTACCAATTTCGTTGTCCCGCGTGTGTTGCTAACTAGTCGACCAAATTCAGTCCCAATCATATCGTCGTGCTTGAAGGTCCCGAACTTGTTAATCAGTACGTCCCCCTTTTTGACGTAGCAAGTTGTTAAGAACTTGTAGCCTCCGTGCAGGAGAAGCAAATCGCCCTCCTGCACAGTATCGTGACGTTGAGCACAGATCATGGTGGACGAACGGTGATCGCACTTGAGGCCGCGGACAGCGGTGGCTCACAGCAATTGAGTTGTCAGTCAGGTTGGCTCAGCATTCACATTCGGTGGAACACAGACATTTCTCCGCTTTAGCTGCTTGCTCACTTTTTCACTAAATTACGGCCCCAAAATACCTGTTTGTTGCGGAAGTGTGGCACACACCGGAACACTGCACAGTTGTGGCGAGAACAAAAAGCGGCGTGCTGTCACTGAACACCGGTCTATTGGCCACCGACTTTCAATCGTCCACGCTGGCCATCACGCTTTCCTCATTACCACAGCCACAGGTTACACTCGAAGAGACCTCCCAGGGACCCCATCAAAACAGCCCCACAACCCCTGTTAACCAACCCTGACAGCCATCATTACCCACGCCGCAGTCGTTCGTTGCCATCCTCCTGCGACGACGTTTTCCGTGTCACTGCC
>ENA-OWNT01002337-OWNT01002337.1-seawater-metagenome-genome-assembly--contig:-NODE-2337-length-19997-cov-4.200351_pt1 | contig 19997 bp, 20 predicted proteins | sample MGYA00238136_ERZ651165 | MGnify/ENA primary metagenome ERZ651165 (study PRJEB26861, sample SAMN08777766) | seawater metagenome | isolation source: coastal seawater | place: USA: Florida | collected...
CTACACCGTGTCGATCATCGTGGTGCTGCCATTGGCCTTCGTCATCACCTTCGGCGCTGGCGTGGCGATGGAACGGCTGGTGATCCGCTGGCTTTATTCCCGGCCTCTGGAAACCCTGCTGGCCACGTTCGGCATTTCCATCGCGCTGCAACAGGTCACCCGCCAGATCTTTGGCGCACAGGCCCGGCCCTTTACCGCGCCGGATTGGCTGGCCGGGTCGCTGGTGTTCAACGACGTGGTGGCGATCAGCTATATCCGCATCGCGATCTTCGCGCTTGGCGTCATCTTCTTCTGCCTGCTGTGGCTGATCCTGAACAAGACCCGTCTGGGGCTGGAGGTTCGGGCGGTGACGCAGAACCCGTCAATGGCCTCGTCCATGGGGATCAACCCCGACCGCATCAACATGCTGACCTTCGGGCTGGGATCGGGCATTGCCGGCATCGCGGGCGTCGCCATCGGCCTGTTCGCACAGGTGACACCGGAACTGGGGGCCAACTATATTGTGCAAAGCTTCATGACCGTGGTCGTGGGTGGCGTCGGCAATATCTTCGGCACGCTGGCCGGGGCCAGCCTGATCGGCTTCCTGCAAAAGGGGATCGAGTGGTTGAACCCGTCGAACACGCTGGCGGCGCAGACCTATATGATCCTCTTCGTCATCCTGTTCATCCAGTTCCGGCCCAAGGGCATCGTCGCCCTCAAGGGCCGCGCGGCGGAGGTCTGAGACATGAACACCCTGTTCCGCAAGAACCGCTCGGTCCCGATCATGCTGGTGATCCTTGCCACCTTCGCCTTTGCCGTGACGCTGCTGTCGGAAGGTTATGGCAGCGGCGCGATGTCCACCTCACTGGTCAAGACCCTGGGCATGACCGTGTGCCTGTGCATCATCGCGCTGGCGATGGACATGGTCTGGGGCTATTGCGGCATTCTCAGCCTTGGGCATTTCGCCTTCTTCGCGCTTGGCGGCTACATGATCGGCATGTGGCTGATGGTGGCAAGGACCGAGGATGTGATTGCCGCCTCGCTGGCGCAGGGCGCGCTGCCACCCACCCCGCAGGAACTGACCGATGCGGTGGCGGTGCAGATCTTCGGGGTCGTCGGCGGCGACAGTTTCCCGTGGATGTGGGCCTTTGCCGACAGCCTGATTGCACAGCTGGCGCTGGTAGTGCTGGCACCGGGGCTGCTGGCGCTGGTCTTTGGCTGGCTGGCCTTCCGCAGCCGTGTCACGGGCGTTTACCTGTCGATCCTGACCCAGGCCATGACGCTGGCCCTGTCGCTTTACCTGTTCCAGAACGACACCGGGTTGCGGGGCAATAACGGGCTGTCGGGGTTGCAGAACCTGCCCGGTGCCGAGGATATCCCGCAGGCGGTCACCTCGGTCTGGTTCCTCTGGGCCTCGGTCGGGGCGCTGGCACTGGCCTATGTGGTGGCGGCCTGGGTCATGTCGGGCAAATTCGGCAACGTGATCCGCGGCATCCGCGATGATGAGGCGCGGGTGCGGTTCCTGGGCTACTCGGTCGAGGGGTACAAGCTCTTTGTCTTCACACTGACCGCCGTCATGGCCGGGATCGCGGGGGCGCTGTATTACCCGCAGGCGGGTATCATCAACCCCGATGAACTGGCGCCGATCGCGTCAATCTATCTGGCGGTCTGGGTGGCCATCGGCGGGCGCGGGCGGCTTTACGGGGCGGTCATCGGCGCGGCGGTTGTGTCGCTGCTGTCGACCTGGTTCACCGGCGGTCGGGCACCGGATGTGAATCTGGGCTTTTACACCATCCAATGGGTGGATTGGTGGACCGTGCTGCTTGGCCTGGGCTTTGTTCTGGTCACCCTCTTCGCGCCCAAGGGGCTTGGCGGGCTGGTCGATCTGATCACGCGGAGGGCGGCGAAATGAGCACGCTTCTGGAAGTGTCCGGCGTTTCCGTCACCTTTGACGGGTTCCGCGCCATCAACAACCTGTCATTCCAGATCGGCCCGGCAGAGCTGCGCGCCGTGATCGGCCCCAACGGGGCGGGCAAGACCACCTTTATGGACATCGTCACCGGCAAAACCCGCCCCGATGAGGGCCATGTCCTGTGGGGCGACAAGTCGGTCTCGCTGCTTGGCCTGAACGAAGCACAAATCGCCCGCGAAGGCGTGGGTCGCAAGTTTCAGCGCCCCACCGTCTTCGAGGATCAGACCGTTGCCGACAACCTGATGGTGGCGCTGAAAAAGGATCGCGGGCCACTGGCGGTGCTGCTGTTCAAACCCGCGCCCGAGGATCACGCGCGGGTTGAGGAACTGGCTGCCGAAATCGGCCTGTCCGATCATCTGGACACGCAGGCGGGCATTCTCAGCCACGGGCAAAAGCAATGGCTGGAAATCGGAATGCTGCTGGCACAGGAACCCCGCCTTTTGCTGGTCGACGAACCGGCGGCGGGCATGACCGGACCGGAACGCGACCATACCACCGAACTGCTGAAAGAGGCCGCGAAGACCCGCGCCGTTGTGGTGGTGGAACATGACATGGATTTCGTGCGCAAACTGAACTGCAAGGTCACGGTGCTGCACGAAGGATCGGTGCTGGCCGAGGGCAGCCTGGATCATGTGACCGCGAACCAGCAGGTCATCGACGTATATCTGGGGCGCTGACCATGATGGATGACCCAACCCGCCCCCACCGGAGACGCGGCCCATGCTGAACATCACCGATCTTACCCTGCATTATTCCGGCAGTCAGATCCTGCATGGCATCTCGTTGGAGGCCACCCAGGGGCAAGTCACCTGTGTCATGGGCACCAATGGCGTCGGCAAAACCAGCCTGCTAAAGGCCATCTCGGGCACCCATGCCCGGTCGGGCGGCGCGCTCAGCCTTGACGGGGACGACCTGCCGCCCCTGCCCCCGCACCAGATGGCCGCGCGCGGCGTCGGCTATGTGCCCCAGGGGCGCATGATCTTTCCGCTGCTGACGGTGCAGGAAAACCTTGAAACCGGGCTGGCCTGCCTGCCGCGCGGCGAACGGATGATCCCCGATCAGATTTTTGAACTGTTCCCGGTCCTCAAAGAGATGAAGCACCGGCGCGGTGGTGACCTGTCGGGCGGGCAGCAGCAGCAGCTGGCCATCGGCCGCGCCTTGGTCACGAAACCCAAGCTCTTGCTGCTTGATGAACCGACCGAGGGCATTCAGCCCAACATCATCCAGCAGATCGGCCGGGTCATCGGCTATCTGCGCGATCAGGGCGATATGGCCATCGTCCTGGTCGAGCAATATTTTGACTTCGCCTATGACATGGGTGACCGATTCTATGTGCTCGACCGCGGCGCGGTGTCCTTTGAGCGGGCGAAATCGGCCCTGTCGCGCGACGCGCTGGCTGCCGCTTTCACCGTCTGAAATCCGGGATTTCACGAATCCGAAATGAACGCCGTAATCCACTAATTTTATTGACGAAATCGTGCCATCGCCCCAAAGTTTCCGGTACCCCGTCAGGACGTCAGGAGCTTTGGGTGCGATGGCCATTACCTATGTGAAACACGCCACACCGCCGGATCGTGACGACAATCGCGACCTGTCCGATCAGGTTGCGCTGATGCTGCGGGTGATCGAGACCGAGGGCGAAGACGCCGTCCGCCGCATGGCCGCGCAATTCGACGGCTGGCAGGGCGATATCCTGTTGTCGGACGCCGACCGCGCCCGCGCCATTGCCCGCGTGCCGGATACGGTGAAGGCCGACATTCGCTACGCCCATGACAACATCCGCCGCTTTGCCGAAGCGCAGCGCGCCTCTGTCACCGATTGCGAGATCGAGCTGGCGCCGGGGTTGATGGCCGGGCAGAAACTGATCCCGGTGTCCGCCGCAGGCTGCTACGTGCCGGGCGGGCGCTATGCCCATGTGGCGTCGGCGCTGATGACGATCACCACGGCCAAGGTGGCGGGCGTGCCCCATATCACCGCCGCCTCGCCCGCCAAACCCGGCACCGGCATTCCCGATGCCATCGTCTTCACCATGGACCTTGCCGGCGCCGACGCGATCCTGGCACTTGGCGGGGTGCAGGCGGTGGCGGCCATGGCGCATGGGCATTTCGGCCTGCCGGGGGCGGATATTCTGGTTGGCCCCGGCAACCAGTATGTGGCCGAGGCCAAGCGGCAGCTTTTCGGACCCATCGGCATCGACATGGTGGCGGGGCCGACCGATTCCATGATCCTTGCAGATCGCAACGCCAGCCCGGAAACCGTAGCCTGGGATCTGGTTGGGCAGGCGGAACACGGCTATAATTCGCCGGTCTGGCTGGTGACGAACGATACCACGCTGGCGCAAAGCGTTCAGGCCCTGGTGCCGCGGCTCATCGAAACGCTTCCGCCCCCGAACGCCGACAGCGCCCGGTCGGCCTGGGCCAATCATGGTGAGATCATCCTGTGCGCCACGTTCGAGGAGATGGCCCGTACCGCTGACCGATATGCCCCGGAACATCTGCATGTGCAGGCCGAGGGGCTGGATTGGTGGCTCAATCGGCTTCGGGTCTATGGCTCGCTGTTTCTGGGGGCGGAAACGACGGTGGCCTTTGGCGACAAATGCGCCGGCCCCAACCATGTGCTGCCCACCTCGGGTGCCGCGCGCTATACTGGCGGGCTGTCGGTGCACAAGTTCCTGAAGACGGTAACCTGGCAACGGGCGACGCAGGAAGGCGCACGCCCCGTGGCCGAGGCGGCGGCACGGATTTCCCGGCTGGAAGGCATGGAAGGCCACGCGCGGACGGCAGATATCCGGCTCAGGGGATAATAAGGAAGGTGGGCAAACTGCCCACCCTACGGGGCTTCAGATCCGGAACAATGGCTGTAACAGGCGCGGCACGAAGGTCATGAAGCGCAGGGGCGCATCGGTGGCGGCCAGGCAGATGCAGGGCAGACCTTCGCCCGCGACCGGTGTGTGTTCCAGATCCTCATTCGCAACCTCCAGATCACCGACGCCGAACGTGCCGGTTTCATCCGCGAAACTGCCTTGCAGGACCAAGGTCATCTCGATCCCGTTATGGCCGTGATCCGGCACCGCGCGGCCTCGGGATATGCAGCAGCCGCAGGCTGCCCTCGGGCCCGTCCATCAGGATGCTTTGCTTCACGCCAAATCCCAGGCTTTTCCAGCGCGGTTCGCGATCTTTCAGCGCCGCCATCACCGGGCCCGGATAGATGCCCTTGCGCTTGGGCGCGGGGCGTTCTTCGGGCGCGGGCCCGTCCAGCAGCGCCAGCACATCAGCCTTCAGCGCGCCCGACAGATCGGCCCCACCGCCCGTCTCCAGCACAGCGCCACCTGCAACCTCATGCGCCTGAAGACCAGCCCGGCAGGTTGAGCACATGGACACATGCGTCGCCACGACGGTTTCAAACACCGGCGGCAGGGTTCCGGCGGCATAGGCCGCAAGCATCGGCTCGGGAATGTGATGGGTAATCTTACTCATTGCTCTCGCAGCTCTTTCAACTCGTGCCGCAACCGTTCCAGCCCCAGCCGGATGCGGGATTTTATGGTGCCCAGCGGCAACCCTGTCTGTTCGCGGATTTCCTGATGGGTCAGATCGCCCAGATAGGCCTTTTCGATCATCGCCCGCTGGTCTGGTTTCAGGCGGCCGAGCGCCTGTTTCAACTTTCCCGCTTCCTGTTCCAGCGCCAGCACCTGCCCGGCATCGGGCTCGTGATCCTCATCGTGCTTCAACTCCTCGGGCATCGCGCGGCCAGTGCGGCGGATCGTGTCGATCTGGCGGTTGCGGGTGATCTGGTAGATCCAACCGGAAACCTGCGCCCGTTCCGGGTCAAACTGCGCGGCCTTGTGCCAGATGGTCAGCATCACGTCCTGTACGATTTCCTCGGCAATGGCCGCATCGGTGCCCGAGCGCATGACAAACCCCTTCAGCCTCGGCGCGTAGAAGTCAAAAAGCCGCGCAAAGGCCGCCCGATCGCGCCCGTCGCGCACCGCCAGCATCCATGCCGTCTGGTCTGAAATCTCTGCCCCCTGCGGCACCGCGCATCTATCCTTGTTCATCGGTCGCGGCACGCGCCTTGGGCGCGACCATGTCCGGGTCTGGCTCCTGTCCGTCTCAATCAACATACGATGTCTACGCAGCCGCGCAATTTGTGGATCATTTTTGATCCGATCTTTTTGCGGCCCCGTATCCCCAGCAACCGACCCTGACGGAGAGACCCATGTCCTTTGACGCCCCTTTTCGCCCCGCCCGCCGCATCGCCATTATCGGCGGTGGCATCTCGGGGCTTGCAGCCGCATGGCTGCTGTCGCGCACGGATGCGGTGACGCTCTATGAAGCAGAGCCGCGCCTTGGGGGCCATGCCCGCACCGTCATGGCGGGCCGACACGGGGATCGGCCGGTCGATACCGGGTTCATCGTCTTCAACTATGCCAATTACCCGCACATGACCCGGATGTTTCAGGATCTGGACGTCCCGGTTGCCAAAAGCGATATGAGCTTTGGGGCCACCGTGGATAGTGGCCGCATCGAATACGGGCTGAAGGATATTGATGCGCTTTTGGCGCAGCGGTCGAACCTCATGCGCCCCGGTTTCCTGCGAATGCTGCGCGATATCCTGCGCTTTAATGCACGGGCCGAGGCACTGGCCAAGGACGACAGCGCCACCATCGCCGACCTGATGCGCGACTTGAAACTGGGCCGCTGGTTCCGCGACTATTACCTGGTGCCGCTGTCTGGCGCGATCTGGTCGACGCCGCCGGACCAGATCTTGTCTTTCCCCGCCAAAGCGCTGGTACAGTTCTTCCGCAACCATGCGCTGATGTCGGCCAGCGGCCAGCATCAATGGTGGACGGTGGATGGCGGCAGCCGCGAATATGTGACCCGGCTGGAAACCCACCTGCGCGCGGTCGGTGCCGATCTGCGCATCGGCCAGCCGGTGAAATCCGTGCGCCGGTCTGCCAGCACGGCCACGGTCCTGACCGAAGGCGCGGCCGAGGTCTTCGATCATGTCATCTTTGCCTGCCATTCCGATCAGGCGCTGCGGCTTCTGGACCGGCCCACCAAGGACGAATATCAGGCGCTGTCCGCGATCCGGTTTCAGGATAACCAGGTCTGGTTGCATCGCGACCCGTCCCAGATGCCCAAGCGACGCAAGGTCTGGTCGTCCTGGGTCTATCAGGCGGAAAAAACCGCCCAAAGCACCCGCATCGGCGTCAGCTACTGGATGAACCGGCTGCAAAACATCCCCGAGGATGACCCGCATTTCATCACCCTGAACCCCGCCCGCCCGATCAGGGACGATCTGGTCTATGATCAGAACACCTTCGCCCATCCGGTCTTCGACCTGGCCGCGCTGCGCGCACAGGGGCAGCTGCGCGACATGCAGGGCCGCAACAATACGTGGTTCGCGGGCGCCTATACCCGCCATGGTTTTCACGAAGACGGGTTCGCCAGCGCCGTGCGCATCGTCCGCGCGTTGCAGGATCAACAGGTCATGGCGGCATGAGCCTCTGGCCCGAACATCTGCAAAGCCAGACCACCCATGCGCGGCGCGGCGCCATAAGGCACGCCTTCACCCATGGGGTGGATTTCGTGCTGATCGACCCCGACGCCCGCGATTACCCTACGCTGTTCGCCCGAAACCGCGCAGGGCTTTATTCCGTGCAGGACCGCCACCATGGCGGCCCGCCGGGCGAGGGGCGCGGTGTAGCCTGGGCGCGGGAGGTGCTGACGGAACGCGGCCTGACGAACGCGCGCATCCTGCTTCTGACACAACCGGCCTTCCTTGGCCGTGTCTTCAACCCCGTCAGCTTCTGGCTGGCCTTTCGCGGCGACGATCTGGTCGCGGTGATATCAGAGGTGACCAATACCTTCGGTGACCGCCACAGCTATCTGTCCGCGCATCCGGGCTTTGCCGCCATAGGCCCGCAAGAGGTGCTAAAGGCCGAAAAGCTGATGCATGTGTCACCATTTCAGGACATCGCGGGCGGCTACCGCTTTCAGTTCCGCATCACTCCCGACCGGATCGCCATCCGCATCGGTCATGAAAACGGCCCCGAGGGCGTCATTGCGACCCTGACAGGCACCCGCCGCCCGATGACCAACACAACTTTGCTGACCGCTGCCATCCGCCGCCCGGCGGGCACCGCGCGCACCTGGGTTCTGATCCACTGGCACGCGCTTCGCCTGAAACTGAAAGGGGCGTTCTACCGCCCCCGTCCCGACGCCCCCATAGACGAGGTAAGCTGATGCTGTTCCTGACCGCCCGCGTGAAACGCGATTTTCTGGAAAGCTGTGGCCAGATCACCCAAGGCCGCCTGCGCCTGCACACGCCCGAGGGCGAGATCTACGATTTCGGGCAAGGAACCCCCGAGGCCGAAATGGTCCTCCGCGACTGGTCCGTCATCACCGCCTGCGCCGCCAAGGGCGATATCGGGTTGGGAGAGACCTATCTGGCAGGCTTGTGGGACACGCCCTCGGTCGCTGACCTGTGCCAGGTCGCGCTTCAGAACATGAACCGGCTGGAAAGCTTCGTCTTTGGCGGCTTCTGGGCGCGCATCGGTTACCGGCTGCTCAATACTGTCATGCGGGCCAATTCCCGCACCGGTGCCGCGCGCAACATCCGCAAGCATTACGATGTGGGGAACGAGTTCTATGCCCTCTGGCTTGACCGCGGGATGACCTATTCATCGGCCCTGTTCGCAGAGGGTGACAGCGATCTGACCCGCGCACAGGCCCGCAAAAACGCCCGTATCCTCGACCAGCTAAGCGGCGACAGCGTGCTGGAGATCGGCTGTGGCTGGGGCGGCTTCGCCGAGGCTGCCGCCGACCGGGGCCACGCCGTCACCGGGCTGACCCTGTCGCCCAGCCAAAAGGGCTATGCCGATGCGCGGCTCGATGGCCGGGCCGAGATCCGGCTGCAGGACTATCGCGACACGCGCGGGCGGTTTGACAATATCGTGTCGATTGAGATGGTCGAGGCCGTGGGCGAACGCTACTGGCCCACCTATTTCGGTGCCGTCCGGGACCGGCTGGCCGATGGGGGCCGCGCGGTTCTGCAGGTCATCACCGTGCCCGACGACTATTTCAGCATCTACCGGCGCGGGTCCGATTTCATCCGCTCGCATATCTTTCCCGGCGGTATGCTGCTGTCACCGGGCGTGATCCGGGCGCAGGCCGCGCAGGCGGGGCTGGAGGTGGTCGATGATTTCGCCTTTGGGCCTCACTACGCGGCCACCACCAAGGCGTGGCAAACCCGGATGGAGGCCGAAAGCCGCCGTATTGCGCGCCTTGGCCTGCCAGAGGACTTCCTGCGCGGCTGGCGCTTCTACCTGGGGTCCTGCACAGCGGCGTTCCTGACCGGCCAGACCGGGGTGCATCAGGTCGCGCTGGCCCATGCCGGGGGGACGAACCGATGACCACCGCCCTTGCAGCACTCGCCCTGATACTGGCCCTCTGGCTGACCTTCCGCGCACGGTTCAGCTTTCGCCGCCAAACGCCAGAAGCCTACACAGACACCGGCCCCGATTTCGACATCCGCCGTCACCTGAACGGCCCCATCCATTGCGAGGGCGTGATCTACGGCCCGCTTGGCACCGTCACCTCCCGCTTTACCGCCGATATGCTGGGGGAATGGGCGGGCGCGTCTGGCACTCTGGCTGAACATTTCCGCTACGCGGGCGGCGGCACGCAGGACCGCAAGTGGTTCCTCAACGTGGCCAATGACGGCAGCTTCACTGCCACCGCCGATGACATCATCGGCACCGGGCGCGGCGTGGTGTCCGGCACGACGGTGCGCATGACCTACCGTCTGAAACTGCCCAAGGATGCGGGCGGCCACGTTCTGGACGTGACCGACTGGATGTACCTGATGGACAATGGCGTGATCATGAACCGGTCCGAGATGCGCAAATACGGTCTGCGCGTGGCCGAACTGATCGCCACCATGCGCCCCGCCACCTGACATGTTCACCGGCAAAACCTATTGGCTGATCGGGGCCTCCGAAGGGCTTGGCCGTGCCCTGGCGGGCCTGATGACCGCTGAAGGCGCGCATATGATCCTGTCGGCCCGCAATGCCAAACGGCTGCAAGCGCTTGCCGCCACCCTGCCCCATGCCCGCGCGTTGCCGATGGACGTGACCGACAGCGCGTCGGTTAGGGCGGCGGTGGCAGACCTGGGAAAGATCGACGGCGTGATCTACTGCGCCGGGGCGTATGAGCCGATGACCGCGCAAGGCTGGGACGTCGATCAGGCGCTGAACGTGTCAGAGGTCAATTTCACCGGCGCGCTGCGCAGCCTTGGCCATGTGGTGCCGGGGATGGCCGCGCGCGGCGCAGGTCATATCGTGCTTATTGGCTCGCTTGCCGGGTTCCGGGGCCTGCCCGGCGCCATCGGCTACAGCGCCAGCAAGGGCGCGCTGATGCATCTGGCCGAAAACCTCTATATGGACCTGCACGGCACCGGCGTGACCGTCCAGCAGATCAACCCGGGCTTCATCAGGACGCGGCTGACCGAGAAGAACGGCTTCGACATGCCGTTCATCCTGTCGGCAGAGGACGCCGCCGCGCGGACCCTGACGGCCATGAAAACCCGCCGCTTCGCCATATCCTTCCCCTGGCCGATGGCGGCCTTCTTCCGACTTGGCAGCGTGCTGCCCATCCGTCTTTTCCGCCGAATGCTGCGCTGATCAGAGCCACTTTTTCCACTTGAACACCACATAGCAGCCAACCGCCGAGGTCAGCATCAGGGCCAGCGCCGCCGGGTATCCCCAGGGCTGGGTCAGTTCCGGCATGACCGCGAAATTCATCCCGTAGATCGACGCAACCAGCGTCGGCGGCAGGAACAGCACCGCCAGCACCGAAAAGATGCGGACAGTGGAATTCTGCACCAGCGTGATCATCCCAAGCGTCGCATCCACCGTCAGGCCGATGCGCGAGGACAGGTAATCGCTGTGTTCCGACAACGCCTCGATATCGTGCAGCAGCCCCGCGACCAATCCCGCCACCGCCGCGCCCCTGTCGCCGGAGTCAAAAAAGGTCAACGCGCGTTCCAGCGTCAGCAGCGCCAGCCGAATCCGGCCGATGGCCTCGCCCTGCAACCCCACCTGCCTGAGCGTGGCCTGCAGCGCCTCGGGGTCGCGCCCGGCATCGCTGGCAAATATCTGCCGCGCGGTATCGTCCAGCACCCGCCCCGCGCCTTCCAGCAGGTCGGCCAGCCGCGCAACAATTTCCTGCGCCAGCCCCAGGAACAATCGTTCCGGCGCGTCGATCCCGGCCGAAGACTGTCCCGCCCGCCCCGGATAGGTCGTGAACGGGCGGGGCCGGTGATGGCGCACAGTGACCAGCCGGTCAGGCGTCAGGATGAAAGCCACCGGTGCGGCCACCTGATGTGCCTCGGCATTTTCGCCAGTCAGAACCACGGTCAGAACCTCAGCCCCCTCTTCGCGATACAGCCGGTTGGACATCTCGATCTCTTCCATCTCCTCCAGGCTCGGCACCGCGATACCAAGGCTGGCCAGAAGCGCCACCTCCGCTGCCGAGGGCTGAAACAGGTCGATCCAAACCGCCTGTTGCGGGGCGGTCTCCTGCAATGCGCGGCCAGTGCGGCCATAGGCGGTCAGCATGGCAGTCCTCCATTCCTTATCCCGGCCCTGTCAGCCAGCATCACAACCCTGACAGATCCCGCAAGAACGGGCCCCGTCCATCCCCTGCGCCACCATCCTGCACAAGCTGCCCAGAAAAAAGCTGTTCAATTTCCCCATCCCTGCCGTGAGCCTGCCACAAATCAACGCGACATTCTTCGGACCTGAATTTAACACGGAGACACAACATGACCCTCTACCTTGCCTGCATCGCCACTGTCGTATGCTGCACCATGGGTGCCAACGCCATTCACAAATACGTCCAATCCCGTCGGCCCGATCAAGACGCCGCAGAAGCGTAATGACCGGCGCGCCCGTACCCGAGGCGCGAGCAAATCTTTAAAAACGGCATCCACCCGGGTGCCGTTTTTCCTTTTTCCCCTCAAGCCGCGCGGAAATCGCTCGGCGTCTGGCCCGTCCAGCGGCGAAAGGCCCGCACAAAGGACGAGGGTTCCGAAAACCCAACCAGATAGGCGGTCTGATTCACCGATACCTTGCGCGCCGACAGGTAATCGCAGGCCATCCGTTGGCGCAGCGCATCATGCACCCCGCCAAAGGTCACGCCTTCCTCTTTCAGTCGCCTGTACAGCGTCTGTCGGCTCATCCCCAGATCTGCGGCCATCCGGTCCATCGAAATATCGCCCTCGTGCAGAATGGCCATCAGCCGTGTTTCCACCTGCGCCCGGATCGACCCGTCGCGCGACAGATCTTCCAGCAGTTGATCGGCACGGCTGGCGAAGATGCCGAAGACATAGCGGCTAGTGTCTTCCCACTCGACCTCCAGCCATGTGGGATCAATGCGGATCGCGTTGCGCGCCGTACCAAAGCGCACCGGGACGCGATACAGCGTCTCATAGGCGGCGGCGTGCAGCGGGGCGGGATAGCTGACCTCCATTTCCAGCGCGAAATCCGCCTCGGGGAAGCTGCGGCGGAACTCTCCGATAAAGCGGGCAAAGGCGGTTTCGGTCAGCGCCGGAAAGCTGTTGGGGTCGGGCCGGTTGTCGACAATCCAGATCTGGCCGTTTTCCGGACTGACGCTATAGCGTTCCACCCCGTTCATGATGTCCAGCTCCACCATCAGCTTGGCATAGCGATTGAGCTGCACCATCGAATCCGCCATCGAGACCGAGGAATGCACGATCAGCCCGACGATCGAGACCTCCTCCAACTTGGTGCCAAGGCTGTAGCGAATGGGCAGCGCGCCGTCGCCAGTAGCCTCATTCGCTGCCGCGATCAGCGCCTTGTAGCGGTCCAGCGGCACCCGCGCATCCTGGTCCGACAGGTCCACCCCCGTCAGCCCCGACGCGGCCAGCAGCCCCGCCCGGTCGGCGCCCTCAGCCACCGCAAAATCCAGAAAACCCTTTACAATACCCGCCGCCGCCGTGGGTCCCGTCGCTGCAATCATATCGTCATTCCAATCACTTTGTCCCAGACCTAGCCGCGCTGGCACGAATTGCCAACAGGTTGGAACGCAGGGTCATGGCGACAAGGCGGGGCCACCCTTAGATCGCCTGCATCGAAACACCCCAGGGATATCCCCCATGAAAACCTGCCTGATCACCCGCCTGTCCCGGCGGCGTTTTGCCATTTTCGGTGGCCTGCCAGCCACCCTGCCCGACCGGCTGCGTGCCGATATGGGCCTGGCCGAACGCCCCGCACGCCCGCCGGTTCGGCCCTTCCCCTTCCTCTCCCCCCTCATGCGACTTTGAAAGGACCCCGCATATGAAACCTGTACTGACCCTCTCTCCTCTCCTGATCCTGACCCTCGTCTCGGCCTGCGCCGAAAGCGGGGCCAACTATGCCCCCATCCTTGATGGGGAGCCGACCGCCGCCTATGCGCAGGACATGCGGGAATGCCAGGCGCTGGCCGCCAACCAGCACCAGTTCGACCGCCAAACCGCTGGCAGCGCCGCACTTGGTGCGGGCGTGGGCGCGCTGGCCGGGGGCGCCGATGACGACGTAAGCGATTCCGAAGGCATCGCCGCCGGTCTGGTCGTCGGCGCCCTGGTCGGGGCCGCCGCCGGGGCGGGTGAGGCCAGCGACCGGCGTGAATCCATCGTCGTGGAATGCCTGCGCGGGCGTGGATATCGCGTGGTCGGATAGCCTCGCACGCCCCGCTTCCCGTCGCGGCCCCTAAGGGGCCGCGCGGGTCGATGCGCCGAAGGCGCGGCGAAACCGCCTCCCTCCGGGCGCGCAAGCCCAATCATCCCCCCGTCGCCACCCCCCAGCTTTCAGCCTGGCAAAAATACCTCCGCCAGAGGCATTCCGCCCTCACCGCCAGTCCAACCGCAGGAAATGGCAGACAGATCCCGCGTGAAGCCCCAGGCATCCGCACCCCCGCCGATCCCATCCACCATCTTCTCCCCCCGCGCGGGGGAAGGGCCTTCGAAGGCCCTTGTGAAGAGGTTTCGAAACCTCTTCCCCCCGCAAGCGGACAGGTTTCGCACCCGATCCGGCTCATCCCGGAAATCAGGGAGTCGTCTGCATGTCTGGTGTACAGGGGGGTACGGGGGTGTCCGCTAGGCAACTCCCTTTTTTTCAGGGGGCCTAGCGCCCCTTCCAGACCGGGTCGCGCCCCTCGGAAAAGGCCTTCGATCCCTCCAGCTGATCCTCTGACCGATAGAGCGTTTCGACCGTCTCAAACTGGCTTTTCGTGATCATGTTCATGGCGTCCTGGAACTTCATATCCTCCGCCTCGCGCACGATCTCCTTGATCGCCGCATAGACCAGCGGTGGCCCGGAGGCCAGCAGGTCCGCCATCTCGCGCGATTTCTCAAGCAATTGATCTGCCGGGTAAATATGGTTCACGAATCCCCAGCGCGCCGCTTCCTCGGCATCCAGCCAACGCCCCGTGAACAGCATCTCCATCGCGATGTGATAGGGGATGCGCTTGGGCAGCTTGATGCTAGCCGCATCGGCCACGGTGCCGGACCGGATTTCGGGCAGCGCAAAGCTGGCGTGATCGGCGGCCAGGATGATATCAGCTGACAGCGCCAGTTCCAGCCCGCCCCCGCAGCAAATCCCGTTAACCGCTGAAATCACGGGCTTATTCAGCCCCCGCAATTCCTGCAACCCGCCGAATCCGCCCTTGCCATAGTAGGCATCGACCGGGTCACCGCCCGCCGCGGCCTTCAGATCCCAGCCCGCGCAAAAGAACTTCTCGCCGCCACCCGTGACAATCGCCACGCGCAGCTCGGGGTCGTCGCGAAACTCGGTAAACACCTCGCCCATGATCTGGCTGGTTTTCATGTCAATTGCATTGGCTTTCGGACGGTCCAGCGTGACCTCCAGCACATGGCCACGGCGTTCCGTGCGGACGGGGGTTTCTGTCATCTGTCCTCTCCGATTGTGATCAGCGCATCGGCGGCAATCGCTGCCGTGGCCGTACAGATTAGCGGGTTTATCTCAATCTCTTCCAGCCGCGCGGCCTCTGCTTCGACAAAGCTTTGAACCGCCATCACGGTCTCCACCACCGCCTCCAGGTTAGCCGCGGCAGCCCCGCGATAGCCAGCCAGAAGCGGTGAAATCCTCAGTTTTTTCAAGGCATCTCGAATGTCGTCACGGGTCGACGGCACCAGCATCGACACCGTATCGCGCAGGATCTCGGTCAGCGTTCCGCCCGCGCCGAGGGTCAGAACGAAGCCATGCGCCGGGTCGCGCACGACGCCGACCAGCAGTTCCGCCACCGCGCCGGTCACCATCTCTTCCACCAGGAACGACGCCGCCTGCATCTGCCCTGCTGCCGCCTCGACCGCCACCGCGTCAGACAGGCTCAGCACCACCGCACCGGCTTCGGTCTTATGGGCCACGCCCTCGCCCTTCAGGACCACCGGAAAGCCAATACCCGCCGCGACCTCCGCCGCCTCGGCAGCGCCCAGGGCCCGGCCCGATCCGGGGACACGCACACCGTGGACGGCCAGCGCCGCCTTGGCCTCCGCCTCGGTCAATATGCGCGCGCCGACCGGATCGCCCGGTAACAGCACCGGGCCCGGCACCGCCCGCGACTGCCCCAGCCACGCCCCCAGATCGAGCGCCGCCAAAGCCTCACCCATACCGGCAAAAGGCACGATCCCGCGCGCCACGGCCGCGTCGGCCACCGCCTCAGGCAGGGTCTCTGGCAGGCTCGCCAATATGCACATGCGCTTGCCCGTCGCGGCCTGCGTATCGGCGATGGCCTCCACCACCTTGTGCCAGTCACCCGCGTCGCAGCGGTCCTCGCGCGGGAAGTCCAGCACCGCGCAGCCCATGGCCAGATCGCCCTGCATCATGGCGCTGAAACAACTTGTGGTGGCAGGCTGATCCCCCCAGATATAGGTGTGATAATCCAACGGGTTGGCTAGCGCCACCTTGGGGCCAAGCGCCTCTGATAAGGCCGCCCTCTGCCCCGGCTCCAGCGGCGGAAACACCAACCCTGTGTCCATCGCCAAATCCGCCATCAGGCTCGCTTCGCCACCGGAACAGGACAGCGACCCGATCCGGTTCGACGCCAACGGCCCGCCCACATGCAGCAGTTTCAGCGCCTCCAGCATCTCGGCCAAGGTCCGCGCCTGCGCGATGCCAAGGCGCGCCAGCAACGCCCGCCCGCCCGCATCACTGCCCGCGACCGAGGCGGTATGCGATACCGTCGCCGCCCGCGCCTGTTCCGACGCACCGATCCTGACCGCGACGATGGGTTTTCCCAGTTCCCGTGCGGTCGCGGCCAATGCCTCGAACCCGCGCAAATCGGCAATCCCCTCGATATGCAGCCCAAGCGCCGTGACGCGGCTGTCGGCCAACAGCCCCCGCCCCATGGTTGCCAGATCGGTCTGCGCCTGATTGCCCGCGGTCATCACATAGGCGATCGGCAGCCCCCGCGCCTGCATGGTCAGATTGCACGCGATGTTGGAGCTTTGCGTGACAATCGCCACGCCGCTGTCCACCGGCACCAACCCATGCTGATCGGGCCACAGAAGCGCCCCGTCCAGGGCATTCAGGAACCCGTAGCAATTGGGCCCCAGCACCGGCATATCCCCCGCCGCTGCAACCAGGGCACGCTGCAGCTCGGGCCCGTCCGCCAATTCCGCCTCAGCTTCGGCAAAGCCACTGGCAAAACACACTGCCCCGCCCGCGCCCATGCTGGACAACAGCGCCACGGTGTCCACCGTCACATGCCGATTGACGCCAATAAACACCGCATCCGGCACCCCCGGCAGGTCTTCCACCCGAGCAAACGCAGGCAACCCCGCCATCTCGCTCCGCTTGGGATGCACCGACCACAGGTCGCCCGAAAATCCGATCTTCCGGCATTCGCGCAGCACATTTGCACACCACGCCCCGCCGCCGATCACGGCAATGCTTCGGGGCCTCAGCAGCCTGTTCAGATCACGCCCCACGCTTCACCTCGCGCCCACACTCATCTTCATTGTTCCCAAAATATCCCGGGGGAGTCGCCGCAAGGCGACGGGGGCAGAGCCCCCTTTGCGCGGTCCGCAGGACCGCGCGGATCGACGCGCGACAGCGCGGCGAAACCCCCACTGTCACGCGCCCAAAGGCCGGAAAAGCTCCCGGCTGATGATATGGCGCTGGATCTCGCTGGTGCCATCCCAAATCCGCTCCACCCGCGCATCGCGCCAGAACCTCTCGATGGGATAGTCGCTCATCAACCCCATACCGCCATAAATCTGCAACGCCGCATCGGTCACCCGCGCCAGCATCTCACTGGCATAGACCTTGGCCGAGGCGATCTCGCGGTTCGCGGGCAGGCCCTGATCCAGCCGCCAGGCGGCGTTCAGGGTCAGCAGATCCGCCGCGTCGATCTCGGTGATCATGTCGGCGATCTGAAAGCTCACGCCCTGGAACTTGGCGATCTGCTGCCCAAACTGTTCCCGTTCTGCGGCGTAGGTCAGCGCATAGTCAAAGACCCGCCGCGCCCGGCCCACGCTCATCGTGGCAACCGTGATCCGCGTGGCGTAAAGCCATTCGTTCATCACCGCAAAGCCGCCATCGACCTCGCCCAGAACCTGTGCATCGGGCAGGCGGCAATCGTCGAACTCCAGCACCATGTTCTTGTAGCCCCGGTGGCTGACCGATTTGTAGCCATCGCGGATGGTGAAGCCAGGTGTCCCCCGGTCGACCAGAAACGCAGTGATCCGCTTTTTCGGGCCCTTCGGTGTCATGTCCTCGCCCGTGGCGATGAAGACGATGATGAAATCTGCGTGGTCGGCGCCGGAAATGAAATGCTTGGTGCCATTCACGACCCAGTCACCACCCTGCCGCACGGCAGAACATTTCATCCCCCGCACGTCCGACCCGGCACCAGGTTCCGTCATCGCCAGCGCGTCCATCCGCTCGCCCCGCACGGCGGGCAGCAGATAGCGGTCCTTCTGCTCGCCCTCGCAGGCCATCAGGATGTTCTGGGGCCGCCCGAAGAAATGGTTCAGCGCCATAGAGCCGCGCCCCAGTTCCCGCTCTACCAAAGCGAATTCCAGATGCGACAGCCCCGCGCCGCCCACCTCCTCGGGGAAGTTGCAGGCATAAAATCCCAGTTCAATCGTCTTGCGCTTGATCTCGTCGGCCACCTCTTTCGGCACCTCGCCGGTGCGCTCCACCTCGTCCTCATGCGGGTAGATTTCCTTCTCGACGAAGCTGCGTACGGTGGAGACGATCATCTCCTGTTCTTCGGTCAGACCGAAATGCATGGGTCTTCTCCCTTGTCCTGTTGGATCGACTATGGAAGATGCACGGGGAATGATCATGCAGAATTGGTCTGAAACCATGCAACATACGCAATCAACTACGCCGCCCCGCAGCATCGGCGTGCTGCTGTTTCCGGCCTTTTCCAACCACTGCCTTGCCAATGCGGTGGAACCCCTGCGCGGGGCGAATATGCTGTCGCGCCGCACCCTGTATGACTGGCAGTTCCTTAGCCTTGATGGGGCCGGGGTCGCCTCCTCCTCCGGCCTGACCGTGCAACCACAGGCGCGGCTGTCGGATCACCCCGGCGGCGATTACCTGCTGGTGATGCCAAGCTATGATTTCGAACGTCACGCCACCCCCGCCCTTGGCCGTGCCTTGCGCGCTGCAGCGGGTCGGTTTCGCACCATCGTGGGGCTCGATACCGGTAGTTACCTGATGGCGGCGGCGGGGCTGCTCGATGGCAGGCGGGCGACGATCCACTGGGATGAGATGGAAACCCTCGCCGAACGCTTTCCAGAGGTCGCGGTAACCGATGATCGGTTCGTGATCGACGGCAACCGGATCACCTGCGGCGGCACCACCACCACGTTTGAACTGATGCTGCACCTGATCGACGCCCATCACGGGGCGATGCTACGGCTGGAGGTTGCAGCGCTTTTTATGCATGGCGAGGCCGACCCGCGCGCCGATCCCCTGATCCGCCTTCCCCGCGACCGGCTGGTGCAGGCCGCCGTATCAATCATGCGCCGCAATATCGAGGCGCCGCTGCCCGTAGGAGAGATTGCCGCGCGGCTGCGGCTCAGCCAACGCGGGCTGGAGGCCCATTTCGCAAGTGAAACCGGCAAGTCCCCACGCGCGGTCTATACGGCGCTTAGGCTGCGGCAGGCACGGTTGCTGGCCGAGCGCACAACGCTGTCAGTCGCCGAAATCGCCACCCGCTGCGGCTATGCCGATGCCAGCGCCATGACCCGCGCCTTCCGCAAGGAATTCGGGCGCCCCCCGACCGCGTTCCGCAGGGCCTGACTCTCATGTGCTTTAAGCTTGAAACAAAATCAGACACCCCATAGGGTCGCGCACAGGGAAACTCGCAGCACATCCGCATCAGGAGGCTCGTCATGAGCAACCGACCCTACAACCCCGGCAGCGACGGCGCGCAGATGGATTTCCGCGCGGCCATGTCCTATGGCGACTACCTGCATCTCGACGGGATCTTGCAGCAGCAGCACCCGCTGTCCGATGCCCATGACGAGATGCTGTTCATCATCCAGCACCAGACCAGCGAGCTGTGGATGAAACTGGCAATCCATGAGCTTTCTGCGGCGCGGGACGCTCTCCATGCGGGGCAGATGTCGCAGATGTTCAAGATGCTGGCCCGCGTCGCCCGCATTTTCGAACAGCTGAACAACGCCTGGGACGTGCTGCGCACCATGACGCCCGCCGATTACACGCGGTTCCGCGAAACGCTCGGGCCATCCTCGGGGTTCCAGTCCTATCAATACCGGCTGATCGAATTCGTCCTGGGCAACCGCAACCCCAACATGGTCAAACCCCACGCCCATGTGCCCACTGTCGCGGCTATATTGGAGGCCGAACTGGCCCGCCCCAGTTTCTATGATGAGGTAAATCGCTACCTGTTCCAGATCGTGGATGGCCACATCGATCATCTGCCCGCGCCGGTGCTGGATGTGCCGCATGCCCTTGATGACGATATTCAGGCGCGCTGGCTCAAAGTGT
>ENA-OWNT01002338-OWNT01002338.1-seawater-metagenome-genome-assembly--contig:-NODE-2338-length-19997-cov-4.080522_pt1 | contig 19997 bp, 29 predicted proteins | sample MGYA00238136_ERZ651165 | MGnify/ENA primary metagenome ERZ651165 (study PRJEB26861, sample SAMN08777766) | seawater metagenome | isolation source: coastal seawater | place: USA: Florida | collected...
AACGAACGAACGAACGAACGAACGAACGAACGAACGAACGAACGAACGAACAACGGCCACAGTGAGTGACTGTGAGTGAGTGACTGCGAGTGAGTGACTGTGAGTGAGTGAGTGAGTGACTGTGAGTGAGTGAGTGAGAATGTCAGCACTACGAATGGAAACCGAATGCTCCATTCATTCTGTGCCATACTACGAGAATCTGCGGCAGAAAACCTATTCGAGTTTAGAGTTTTATGTCTCTGTGGCATTACAAGCTCGGGTACGCATGCCGTGGTCGCTGCGCAGCGCTGCGCTGGCTAAGATGGCGGCAATGGCGGTAAGAATTTCGTCTGCAGGTAGCTGACAGTCGCCGGGTCCAGCGATGCGTTGGAAGGCGGGCGTTGATAAAACCACTGTGCCAAGCTCGAGACAAACGTTGGCACCGTGGTGACAACCGCGCCTCCGTCCGCGACGAGTTCCATCAGGCGCGCAAGTGGAAGTTGCACCACCAGTGGGAATATTAGTTCGGCGAGCAACGCCACGTTGGTCTTTGACATGGCCACGACGTACTCGACAAAGTCGAGCCACAACCCGGCGGCGTGCCGCTGCTTAGATGGGTCCCAGAATTGCTTTTGCACAGGTTCCGTCAGCAAAGCTGACGTGATCGTCATGCACGTTTTCGGGAACGCCCGTACCGCATGAATCATAGTGAGGATCAAGCAGCGCGGGTACTGGCCCCTGGGCCCATTTCCCATGCTCGCCAGGCGGCGGAGTGCGCTAGCAACCTGAAAATCCAAACGCACAACAACAATCACGTCAGTTGTAACCACAAGTGGAAACGTACGATTTTTACAACGCCGTACCTCTCTGCCGTCCAGAGTGAAATTTGTGTCGCACAGGAAACTAACGTTCTCGACTGGCACCACACCGGGCGGCGAAGGCCACAACGCAGTGGCGGCGGCAATTGCTTCGCCAGCAACACTGACATCCACCGCCTCACCTGCCGCGTGCAGACTAATGTACAAGTCGACTGTCATCCAAATATTGGGATCCGCAGCCGCGGCAGCCAGCACAGCCGCCCGTTCAGCTCGAGCTGCTGCAAGTGCAGCCCCAAGCAACGGTTCTGCGGGTGCCGGGGGAGGTGGCGGGGGGGCGTGCATGAGGGCCGCGGCAAGTATGATCGCATACAAGCTTGTGCGCTGGATTGCGTCGTTTGGCTGGGCTATCAAATTCTTGATCTCGGGCAGATCTCCACCAAGTTCCACTGCTGCGGCATTCAACATACGCGGCAGCCAAGCACGAACTCTGGGCAGCTCCATGCGCCCAGCCACCGGCACCAAGAAAGCAGCGCCCGTGACAGGCTTGAACGTTAACGACGGCGCATTCTCAGGTGTTGACTCAGGCGCAAATTGCAGAATTGTGTCAACGCCCAAAGCAACTTGCTCCGCAATCGTGACGTACTGCTCTGCTGCAGCCTAGATATGTCAGAATCGCAACAGGTTGTCACATTTTGTTCAAGCTCAGAAAATGAATTGCGTTGGCGGCTTTTGTGACTTGTTCGTACCTCGGCCTCTTGAAATGCGATGTCTTCCGGTAAGTTATCGTCTTCAGCATTGCTTGACGCGGCATGTGCCTTGTCGCGCTCTCCCTTCGCTTGCTCCGACCGAAACCTGTTGCGTGCACAACGACACAATCACACAATCCATCGGCACTTGGGAGCAACAAGGCGCGCACAGCTGCTACGGCGGCCAACGTACATCACTTTTTCTGCCATGTCCGTCCAGATTTTCAGCAGCAACGGTAGACCGAGGGCCACTCGCTGCTTAACTTCGTCAGATAAGGTGGCAGCCTTTTGCATACATATCGTGGATAATCGCGGCAGGTTGTCAGCTTCAAGATTCTCTGTGACAAAGTACGCTTTGATAATTCCTAACGCAACCAGGAGTATCCACACATTGCATGGTCAAAGAAGGACGTTCCAGAATCCGTAATCATAACCACTTCAGCGAGACACAAACCTTGCTTCACCATCGCCGCTTGCACCACAGTTGGTGCTTGTCCATAAGTGACCAACAGTTGAAGCAGATGCTCCGCTGCAACATCTTCGTCCGGAACAGCGAGCAACAAGGTGCTCAATGCGAAAAAGCGCAACTGTCATTAACAACAAGCACCGACAGTTAGGTACACGAGCTCTTGTCAGGGTGGTAGCATTGCTCGAGCAAACCTTGGCGTCCAGCACAGCATCACCAGTTGCAACGTCATCATCGTCGTCCGCTTCAAAATCATCATCGTCGTCGTCGTCGTCAGCGCCGGCGTTTTGCACAGCAGCGTCGTCCTGTGCAGCGGAGTCTTTGATCGCGTCCGCGTCAGTAAGTGCTGGATCGGGCTTGTAGTCGATTAGGTCCTGTAACTTTTCCTTTGAAAAGTTCACAATGCTTGCCAGTATCGGACGCTTCTGCATAGTTTGCTCAACGGTAGCGTCCTCGTCGTCCTCGGGAACCTCGTCGTCTTCTTCGTAGAGTTTGTCTGCCAGAAGGCGAAGGGCTGCATGATGTAAAGCTACATTGTCCTGTGGTTGAAAACAAATCAAAACAAGTTAAAAGTTTGATCAGTCACGAACGAAGTATGGCACTCGACTAACCGATCCAGTGTATCGTAGCAGCTCAGCAAAGCTGCGACTTCGAATGTGCCACCGACCGTCCACCAGCGTTCTAAGAATCGGAACATAGTCTGACTGTGACCAGGCTCGCTTGCTCGTTCGATTGAACACCGGGCTGAGGCCGTCAGAGCTGTCCTCCACCGGTGCACCTTCCAGGTCACGAAGGATGTGCTCTGCAGCAAACACATTTTGCAACGTGAGGACAGGTGTGCGCGGATGTTAGGCAGATACGTGTGTGTATGTGCGGACCAATTGCAGCGTCGCCAAGCACCGGCAGACCCTTCAGAAGAGCTAAATATGCAGCAGCGCCCAAAGGTTGTGACAGAGCTGACATGACCCAAGCGTCGTAGCTATATGTGTTTTCCGTCCCTGTGGTGTCTCCGTTCGCAGCCTCCAAAGCTGTCGTCGCCGCCGCCGACGACGACGACTCGTCCTTGGACTCTTGCCCAAACAATGCCAAGTGAGCCACCTGAGCATAGGAAAGAGCCATGGTCAACCTTGCAGCTGATTCTGAACACAGGTCACTCCCCGACATCGAAGCACGCGAACTGCATCACCTACCTGCACAAAAAGCCTGACTGCGAGCCGTTCTCGCTTTTGAAGCTGCATCTCTAAGTAGTCGTTGGCACGGCCTCGCCGGGATACGCCCACAGATTCGGGCAGCAGTCGACTTCCGATGAAGTGCAACAAACCACCAGGCTCTGTTCCAAGGGCCCCAGTGGCTCGGAATAGCCACCCAAGGCGGGCCACGAGCTGCGACCACAAATCACCGGCGCTGCCTGTTGTGCCCACCCTCGAGAGGACGGCAGCTGTCAGAGGAGCTGTCAGAGCTCCGGCTTGGGATATCACCGTGCCCTGCATTAGCAGCTGCCGGTACAGGAGCTTGCGCAACTGGGCAAAATGCTGCGGGCTTTCGATGAGGACCCCGCGCTTTTCGTGCACCTGCACACAAACCGGACGAATGACTTGACCTGTGTGCGTCGAGATTCGCACGCAAAACAATTCGTACCTTGCGTGGTCCTCGCTCAACAAATCGATCGTACACAGTTCGCTTGTCCTCGATCGCTTTCTCTTCCTGGGCGATCGCAAAGTCCGCATTCGTGGGTGGTGCTCCGGAGACGTTCGGCAAGTTGGCAAGGAACAAGTCCACAAGTAGTTCTACAGGAAGCTTTTCAATCTCAGCCATCGTTACAATATTCTTGGCTCGCCATGGAGTTCGTCGCCGTGCTCTCTTCATCGCAGCTCCGCTTCGGCCTTCATTCGCTGCTTTGTACGCCTTCTCGGCTTCTCTACGCTTGCGCAGCCGCGTCAAAGACGATCGCTGGAGCTCGATGTTGCGGGTGACTGCCACGCGGTGCTTCTGAATCTCAGCTTCAGTGGCACCCAAGTTCTGTAGGAGACGCAAAATGGCGGCTTCGTGCTCGGTCGTCTCTGCGCTGGAATGAACTAATGATTTCCACATCTGCAACGGGGGCAACAGTAACGATGAGCGGAGCGTACAAGTCGTGCAAAAGCGCTGCCATCACGTGAGCATAGGCGACAGTCGAACCTGAATGAGAGTCGACTTCAAGAGCGACTTCGCGGCGACCGGGAGCGCCTTGGTCTTTTCAGTGTTGCCACTGCCGCTGCAGCCAGCGAATTCTGCGAGCGCATTGACGATGCGCAAGCGCTTCGACGATCTGGCGATCGCAATGAGTTTCAGCTGGGTGATGCACAAGCGCCACAGATCGTCCAGCCGCATGAAAAGCATTTGCATGTAGACGTCCGCCCTCGATTCGAAGTTAGAGAGCTTCACTTCTGGGGTCATCGTCGCTTTCGCGTGAAAAATGGAGTGCGGCGGATCAGTGCCACTGACAGTCTTCGCCGCATGTCCGTTGACAATGGCGAGTTCTTCATCTTCTGCAGTCGGGGGCGTCATGGCAACGATCAGGGCCTGTAGGTACTGCGCTGTGGCGCCCTGCACTGGCTTCAGTTTGGAGGACTGAAAGAGGTCGATGGCCTCCGTGGTGAAATTCTCGACCGAGGCCCAAGCTGCCACGACCTCCGACGGCGACGGTGGTTGACTCGCTTCACCCCCAGCCGCTCCAACGATGAACTGCACGACTGCTGGCAAAATCGTGTTTTTCATGCCTGTACAACAACATCGCAAGCACGCACGCGAGCGACACTCCAATCAGTGACGCCAGTCTGTGTTTGAGCCCCGGCATATGATCATGCAGACTCACCTGAAATGACGCGCATGACGACCACCTTCTCGGGGTCGCGGACTAGCTGTCGGTATGCCGGCACGACGCGAGCAGCCATTTGAGGCACCTTCTTGACGACATCTTCGCAAAATTGAATCACAAATTTGCGGACTGCAGAGCTTTCGTGTTTCAAGAATGCTGCGTTGGCGACTTCCATTGCATACTCCGGGATTAGGCTCACTTGACCTTCAGGAGATTCCTTTGTTTCGTCGAAGAACAGCCCGCGCACGGCTCGCAGCGCCGCCATGACACCATCAGCGTCGCCGGCGGCGTTGCAGCGGTGTGCCTTGTTGAGATGCTGCGATATCTGCACCGCACAGGACGAGGTGGCGGACGACATGGTGTCGCCGTCGAGAGGGTGGCCCGCCCACTCGGTCCACGACACGCGAGGTGTCCTTGCTCAACCTCAAGCGCCGGCAACGCGAGCCCGATGACAGACTCTGGGCCGCCCGACGAATCCCACTTGTGTACAACGAAGTGTCCGCGGAACGCGCGCACCCCAGCACAAAGCGCAAAGGAAAAAGCGGAAAAAAAGGAAACAGAAAAGCACGGAGGAGCTGGCAGGCGAGCAGGAGAAAGCTGCCGTTGTTCGTCACCAACCTCCCTGCAACGCCGTGTCGTTCATCGCCAACCTCGTCATCAACTCTTTCCTCTTCCTTTCGTCGTCTTCGTCGCCGTTCGAGAGATCCGATGACCTTCATCATCACCGTTCGACTGCAACATCGCTCAATTGCTTTATCATTCGTCGCCATCGTCGTTCGTCGTTCGATCGTTCGGTCGTTCGTCGTTCGTCGTTCCTTTGTCGTTCGTCGTTCCTTTGTCGTTCGTCGTTCCTTTGTCGTTCGTCGTTCCTTTGTCGTTCCTTTGTCGTTCCTTTGTCGTTCGTCGTTCGTCGTTCGTTCGTTGTTGTTGAAGGGTATGCCGGGTATTCAGTGGTGGTTGTAGTAGTCTGGCAATTTCGCAATTTCACTTTGGTTGTTTGTTGTTGTTGTTGTTGGTGGTGGTGTTGGCGACTGGGGAGTGCTGAACATTCATTCGCCGATCCAAAACTGTCTCCGTCGATGTCATCGCTGTGTAGTGGTCACTTCTTGTTGTTTGCTCGCTTACTCGCTGACTTGCTTGTTGTGACGTTCGCTCGATGGCAACTTCAACCCACTACAGTGAACTTACTGAACTCTCGCCAACTGCTGTGTTTTCTCTCTCGTGACGGCTGCCTGGCAGGAAGGTATGTCTGACTCAGTTGATCTCACCTCAGAGCACGTCCAGTGGATATGTTGGGCGCAATCGATCTTCAAGTTTGACACCTGTTTGCGTTTGTGTGTTCTCGGTGCGAGAGTACAGTGCAGTTGAAGTGGGGTGCAGTTGAAGTGGGGAAAATGCAAGTGAACATCTTGCGCCCGACACACCACATTTTTGTCAATATTCTAAAACCGAACACGCAGGGACGGTGGAACATTGCCAGTGCTCTCGAGCAAGACTCAACAGTGTCTCAAGGACGACGCGCGCTAGCAGCACAACGTAAGCCATGAGCGTTGAGTGGGGCGCGGCAGCAGCGGACAGCAGCGAAGCTGCTCGACAAGAGGAAGTAGCAGGAGCACTGCACGTGTTGCCCCTCGATGAAGCAAATAGTAAGCTGCTTGCCCAAGTGCACCCGCTAACACATATCAACCCACAACCTCAAGCAGTGTACAACATGGTGGTGCTCGGGGCCGGTGCGGGTGGACTCGTCACAGCCGCGCAGTGTGCTAAACGAGGTGCTAAGGTCGCCTTGGTGGAATGCAACCTGCTTGGAGGCGACTGCTTGAACTCAGGGTGCGTACCGTCTAAAGCCCTGATCTCTTGCGCGAAGCACATCAAGTATGCCCGCCAGAAAGTGAGCTCAACTTTCGGAATCCGAATCAAAGGAGGAGACTCAGCAATCGAAGTCGATTTTGCAGCCATCATGGCACGCATGCGTCGACTGCGCGCCGACATTGCCGCAGCGGATTCCGTTACACGGTTCCGGGATTCGCTCGGCGTGGACGTGTTCATTGGTCGAGGCAAGTTTGTGGGTAACGGCCAATTGCGTGTCGAAGCAAATGGCCAGGACCCCGTCACGCTCAAGTTTAAGAAAGCTTGCATTGCTTCCGGCGGAAAACCGTTCGTGCCCGACATCGAAGGTCTCGCACAAGTACCGTACTACACGAACGAAACCATTTTCAACTTGACACAGCTGCCAGCACGCATCGGCGTGATTGGAACAGGACCCATCGGCTGTGAGCTGGCGCAGGCATTCACGTACTTTGGCTCGAAAGTGACGGTGTTCGGCCGCTCGCCACAACCGCTGCGTCGCGAAGATCCTGAGGCCGCGCAAGTGCTCCTCGCGCAACTGCGCAAGGACGGCGTGGACTTTGTCACTGGGGTAACGTACGACAGGGTTTCTAAGTCGGGCTCTGGCCAAGAAGTCACAGTTCATTATTCAACGAAGGAACGAGGGGCCGAGACCGCAGTCGTGGACGTGCTGTTGGTGGCCGCTGGTCGCGCCCCCAACGTCGACGGGCAAGGATTCGAATCGGTAGGGGTGGAGTTCGATCGCCATGGGGTCAAGGTCGACGATTTCCTGCAGACTAAGAATCCGAATATGTACGTTTGGTTCGATTGCCGTGGCTGCTACTATGTTGCTTCTCGGTGACCGTTGTGCGTCTTGTGTGCATGTTCCTGGCTGGATTGTGTATTGTGGATCACGTGTTCTTCATATGCATTCCAACTGCAGCTTCGCGGTTGGTGACGTGTGCATGCGAGAGCAATTCACACACGTGGCCGGCGAATGCGGCCACATGGTGACACGCAATGCCCTCGGTGTCGATGAGCCACAACAGTTCAGCACGCGCGTCGTGCCGTGGTGCACGTACACATTTCCTGAGGTCGCCCACGTGGGAAAGTATGAGAGGGACTGTGATCCCAATGACGTGAGGACCTTCACATTGCAGCTGAACCACTTTGATCGCTGCATCACGGACGACTATGACGGCGAGGCCGGTGGTCGCACCGGCTTTGTTCGAATCCACACTCGCTTGAAAACAGATGAAATTCTTGGTGCGTGCTCAGCCTGGGAGCATGCCAGTGACATGCATCGTCGGTGTGCACTTATCTCCATCCGTCTGATCTTTGGTACTGTATCGCAGGCGCCACGGTGGTTGCGCAGAACGCTGGTGAATTAATTTCTTTTTTCACACTCGCCATGCACGCGGGAATTGGCGCGAAAAAAGCATCAGAAGTGATCGCACCGTATCCAACTGTGTCGGAAGTGATGAAGTACACGTGCAACCAAGTGAATATCAACGACTGGGGGGGCTGGGACGGATTGAAGGAGACGTGGACGGACCACATGCGCCGGTTGCGAGAATCACAGTGACGTTGCTGTTTGAGAACGCATAAACGCAGGAACATTTTTTTTTCTTTCTTTTTTCATAAACTCGAATGATGTGCTTATTGTTATGGCCATAACCGAAAAGCTGCTGTGACGTGCTCTGTCACCCACTCGGTGCAGTGCAGTGTTCAATTTAGTTGAGCTAAGCTGTCGCCATGCTTTGATCGCGGCACAATTCGGCGTACTTGCCATCCAGCGCCAGCAAACTCTGGTGATTACCTCGTTCAATGATCTCCCCGTGGTCCAGAACTATGATCATATCGGCATCCTGCGCGAAGTAGATAGATTTCAAATTAGGAGGGCAAGCAACACGCGCCGTGCACATCCACGGGTTTCCGATCGACACACTACCCCACACTCCATGCAGAATGTACCTGAATGGTGGATAGACGATGTGCGATGACGAGCGTCGTGCGTTCGTGCATGATTCGAGTCAATGCGTCCTGCACCAGCTTCTCACTTTCGCTGTCCAAAGCAGATGTTGCCTACACACCAACCAGCCACGAACAACCACCTCAAATTCACCGTTCATTGCACGCGCACATGCGGCATCACCCACCTCATCAAGGAGCATGATGGGTGCGTCGCGCATCAACGCGCGGGCGATGGCAATGCGCTGCTTTTGGCCACCAGACATTTGGCTCTTGCCGCTCTCGCCGACGTGAGTTTCCAATCCGGCATCAAGCTTGGACACAAAGTCGGCAGCAGAGGCTGCGACTAATGCCTACCACACAACGTTCGCAACGACACAACACCGCACAAGTGAGAGTCAATACAGCGAGGATGCGGGACAAAAAACATGTGAGTGGTACCTCATCAATCTGCTGTTGTTCGGTGTTCGAAGCCATCTCAATGTCGCCATCCGTGGGTTGCGTCGAATTTTGAATAGGCGCATCGCCAAATTCAGTCGGCCTAAGACCCAACAGAACGTTGTTACGAATACTTGTTCCTACAAAAAGTGAAAATCGACAACAACAATTGTAGTCAGTCGTGAAGACATGCTGCACTTTGAGTGATCGCAATCAGTGTACCGAATAGTCGGGGCTCCTGTTCCACCACGCCAAACATGGCGCGAAGAGTGGCGATGTTGTACTCCTCAATGGGCTTGTCGTCAATGAGAATTTGACCGCCACCCAACGGGAGGTTGTAGAATCGTTCCAGAAGCGAAAACAGGGTTGATTTTCCTGACCCGCTGCTTCCGACGAGAGCCACAGTTTGGCCGGGCTCCACAACGAATGACACGCCTTTCAATACTTCGCCCTTGCGTGAAGGGTATGAAAAGCGCACATCACGGAACTCAATGCGGCCTTTGATCCCCGTTGACAGTGGAGGTTCCACTACAACACCGTCGGGAGACGTTGGGTCGCACTCGCTGGGACGATCAATAATGTCGAAGATGCGCGGAATCGCTTTCTGTCCACGTGCCACCTACAAACGCAAAGACAAAAGCGGTGGTTGAAGTGACCAAAGACAACCAGCTTCAGATCGGATTCGCTGGCTACCTCTGCATTCAGCGCAAGCGCTTGTCCGATGGAAAAAGCCGACATCAACAGCACGAAGAAGACTTTCATGACACCTTCTGCTGTGTACACGCCTTCCCGGATCAAGAAACCTGGGACACCATGATAAGCCAAAGGAGTGAAGGCACTTCAAGTTTCGGGCGCGGCCAATACACACAAACCAGCATAATAAAAGGATGCGGTGTACATCCCGAACATGATGAACTGCGAGTAGCCGTATGATGCTCCTGAACAAGCGCCATTGCCGAAAGCCTGGACCACGATGCCGACATCAAGGTTGTGTTAGTGACATCAACTGTACACAAAGCAATAGGTCGGCGACCCAACGAACCGAGGTGTAGGCGTCCTTGAGAAGATCGTCGTAGAGCTTTAGGACCTTCTCCTGAATACTGAAAGAAGCAACAGTTCTTACACCACGGACGGACTGCGTTGGCAAAAGTGACCACAAAAGAACATGTCTATTAGCAACAGCGGTGTTGAGTTGACACAGCTGAAATTTGTACGGACCTCGCTGACGATCTGGCCAGCTTGCGTTTCACAGCTAGTCGCTTCCTTCGCTGTGGTTGTACCAATGCGGGTCTGCAGAGCCAGCACCGAATCAGTGGAAATTGCAGCAAACACAGCAAAGCAGTGTATTGAACTCCTACCTTAGTCCGAATGACATTCCCGATGATGAGGAATGGGAGCAGTGCCAACATCAGCAACGTAAGTTGCCATCCAGCGTTGAAGGATATGATCAACGCTACGACAATGGTGCTAATATTTTGCGCGTACATTCCGATATTTTTACCAACGGCGGCCTCGACAATGGCTGCATCCGTCGCCAACTTGGTGGTGAGCGACCCTACAAGCGGCAATAGTGAATAACGTCACACACCAACAGCATTGGGAGCTCAAGTAACCCGCAATCATAAGCACCTGTCGAGTTCTCTGTTTGGTCGAAGAAAGCAATGTCTTGCTTCAATATGGACTATGAGAGAAAGCGTTCCATTCAGGCGCAAGAACAGTGATCAAGACGGTTGCGAATCGGACGAAACAAACCTTGAATGACTCCTCTCGAAGACGTTTCGTCAGAAGAGTGCCAATACGGCCAAACAAAAACGTCTGCAGGAAAATAGCGACACCTGCTGACACTCCGATTGCGATGAAGAGCAACGATTTCTCCGTTCCTTCCGAGAGCAACTCGGCTTGGCAAGTGGTGAGATTCGTGGTGCATGCCATGGTGGCGGGATCAAACGGCGCGCCTGCTAACAGTGCGGTCAAATCATCGGTGTCGCAGTCATAAACAAACGCACTGAAATTGGCCTGCATGAAATGCAAGAAGGTTGGTGAAGACAAACTACAGCACAACCGCTTTGCCAAGAGAAGGTCATAGGGAAGCAACTCACGATTGGGATAGGCGTGCACTTGAAGAATATCAACAAGATGTCCGTGAAAATGATGGAAAAGATAGGTAACAACGATCCATTTGCCAATGCCTGCAAATACAGTGCAAATTGCCGTAAGTTGTGTGAGCAGAGTCTGCCACGCGCTGCAGCGAAGCAAATGTGCTCACCATTAGACAAGCAATGACGAGCTGGAAAATTTCGCAACCATTGGAAAATGCGAGGCCCATCAGTCTTTTCTGTCGACTTCGCTGAAGAGCAACTGCAGCAGCTTTCTTGGCCGCAGCTTCTTCGGGGCTGTCCTCCTTCGTTGCGACGTCGGCATCTTTGGACGAGTGCACAAGCTTGTCCACTTCTTTATCAGCCGGATCGAACGATTTTTGATGCAATTCCTTGCCTTCCGCTTCGTTCAAAGCTTGCAGGCGGGCCAGTTCCGCATAAACACCACCTTCGCGTGCTGCCTGTTGCAAAAAGAACAAAAGTGCTAATTGTCAGCCCTCTGAAGTGCATCTCCCTCCTCAACGCACAACACACGGAACGCACTAATTCGGAGTGCGATCCTTGTTCGATGATGTTGCCAGACTCCATAACCACGATTGAAGTGGCCTTCTTCACGGTGGACAAGCGATGTGCAATCATGATTGTGGTGCGCTCTGCCATAAGGTTGTCAAGGGCGGCCTGTTGAGATGTCCATGTTCGTACCAATCAGCTTCGAACGAGCACAACAGCATCGCATACTCCACTTACCTGAACAACGCGTTCGCTGCGCGTATCGAGAGCTGAAGTCGCCTCATCTAACAGCAAAATCTTGGGGTTGCGCAGAAGTGCTCGCGCGATGGCAACACGTTGCTTTTGCCCGCCAGAGAGTTGGATGCCTTGATCTCCGACAGAGGTATCATAGCCGTCCGGCAGACTCATGATGAAATCGTGGATGTTTGCTGACTTTGCGGCATCTTTCACTTCCTCGTCAGTTGGCGTCTCATCCAGACCAGCACCAAGTTTAATATTCTCGAGAATGCTGGTAGCGAACAGAGTCGGTTCCTACATTCGCATTTGTGGTTTCCACATCCTCGGTAAACAAGCGCAACGAATGGAAGGACCACAACACGCAACTCTGCTAACACACCTGCGAAACAATCCCGATCAAGCTACGGAACGACGTCAAGTTGAGGGTTGCGATGTCAACTCCATCCAGCGTGACAAATCCAGATTCCGGGGAGTAAAACCGCTGGAGCAACGCCATGCATGTGCTCTTGCCGCTACAATGGGGTAACAGTGCAAACGCAAGGAAGTTGTTGTAAATTCCACATGCGGTGTAAGGGAAGGTTCAAAGTCGGGACGCACCAGCCACTGCCTCCAACCAAGGCCAGGGACGTGCCGGGCTCCACCGTAAATGAAATGCCTTTCAAAACTTTGCTGTCAGGGCGACTCGGGTACGCAAACTCGACATTGCTGAACTCAATACGGCCTTTTGTGGTGTCCGCATCCACTGGGCTGCCAGCAGAGGCTTCGATGTCGATTGGGGGAGTCCTGTCGATGACCTCGAAAGCTGTGAAAGCAACCGCTTGAGCCTCTTGAACGGCGGACGTTGCTGGACCTGAATTGAGTACGCAGGGAACAAATGTGAAAAAAAAAAAACGACGTTGTGTGCGCGACAGGGACACGAACCGGCTTGCCCGATGTTCACCGCTCCGAACAACACGCAGAAAAAGACGGTCAGAACATCTCCGCCTTGAATGTCGTCTTCCCCAATGAGTAAAGTGGTACCATACCTGTAATTCAAACGGCACATACATTCAAAGTATCAGCGCAATCTCTCACCAACATGTCGTAGTTGCTGCCCACTGTTCAGCTCGTGGGGTCCCGACTTACCAGAAAGCCAAAGCGTAGGCAAAGTACAAGAAGACATTGAAGCTGCCGAACACGAGCCCGCCATTCAGAGCAGACTTTTCGCCAGACTTTTGCGCAGAGTTGAGGAAAAATGAGTACATATTGTACGTGTCGGCTTGGGCATTTAGTGCAGTCACAGTCCGAATAGAGCTGATCGATTCTTCTGCCACACCACCGGCGGTTGCGTATGAACGGGCACTGGCGGCTGCGGCAGCAGCCATGACGCGGCCAAACATGGCGCTCAAACCACCGGCAACGGGGAAGACCGAAACGATCACGAGCGTGAGTTTCCAGTTCGTGTAGAAGCCGATCGCGAGCCCCACTAGGAAAGCGGCCTTGAGTTATCAAACACGGCAGCGAGACACAGACACAGGCACACGTGAACAAATAGCGGTGGCCAGCAGAGCATGATGCGCGCATGCAACCAGCGTACCAAGTACGAAATAGCGTCACCAAACTTCACGCTCAGAGCATCCTCAAACTTCTCCACGGCCGTGGATAGTTGGGAGGTGAATTCTTTGCCCTCAACTTGGTCGTGCCAGCCGATGTCTTGTCGCAGCATTTTTCGAAAGTAAGCGAGCCGAAATCGGTATGCCTGCCGACGTGCAGACGCGCTGAACCCAAACACACGGAGGAACCCGGCCGCGAACATTCCAAGTCCTACCCAGAGGTAGATGAGAGCAATGCGCTCGATTTCAGTCGCTCCTTGCTCAGGATCAGGATTGTTGAGACCATTGATGAGGTCGCCGAACAGTAAACTGAAAGCGGGCAGCATGCCACCGCTGACAATTGCTCCAAGAACGCCGAGAATGACCATGAAGATGTCGCAACCGTCGGCAAAGCGGAACAACGAGCCGAACGGTGCAAGCTCTTTCTTTGGCTTCGACTTTTTGTCCTTACCTTCGGGGTCGTCCGACGTTTCGTCGTCGTTAGCCTGGGCGGCCTCATCTTTCGCCTTGATCTCGGCTGAATCTTCTGCCGCTGAGGCATCCGCTTTCGCTACAACGGCTGGTGTAACGGGCTGTGCCTTTGCCGGTTCGCTGCCATTTGACGCAGGGGTTGGAGAACTTTCTGGGGATCCGTCATCGTCTGTCTTGGATTCGACATCGTTATTTTGCGTCTCGCTGTCTTCTACTTGGACTGCTTCACGTCCAACCTCTGCGGGAGGGGCTTCGTCAGACATGCTGACTCAGTACCACAGTTGCGAGCAACGCGAATTGAGCCACACAACTAGTTCGACAAAAACGTGCCAACAGATCCGAAAAAAACAAAATCAAAATAATTCCCACTTTCCTTCACGCGTCGACATCTTGGTGCCTTTCCAGCCCGTGTCAGAGACCGTTCCTTTCGGCTGCACGTTCTACTCCCATTCCAGCGTCCGTCGTACGCGCACGAGCGTTGGCGAAGGTATGACAAGGCAGGCAGTGACTTCGTGGAAGCGGCACGGCGCCGTGGCATTCGGTGACTGGCATAGCTGATTTGCTGGAGCACCTCGGGTCTTCGTGCTGGTCCCGTCCAATTTTCCCTCCCGTGTATGTCGAGCACGAGTGGCAAAACCTTCCGCTTGGTTTCGGCACGACACGTGTCGCCAGACAGCAAGAGAACCTGGCTGGCTGGCCAGATTTCTGTTCCAGCCCGGTACAGCAGAACGCAACTGACACACACTGCCCTCAACCCTCAACCCTCAGACAGACACTCCCCCAAACGGCCAAAGCGACCGAACAAAGACGAACGGTGGGGCGGCTGAGAGCGAACAACAACAACCACACCAACGACACCCACAGTGACCGACCGGCGAGTGAGTGACACGCGCCACCACCACACGTCGACCGGACTGCATGCACGGTCACACACCAACCAACGCACCAACACACCAACCAACAGACAGCGAACTCCACGACCACAACCTCTACCACCAAGCAAGCAAGCAAGCAAGCAAACCAAGCAAGCAACCAACGCATCAACGAACACGAACGAACGAACGAACGAACGAACGAACGAACGAACAGACAAAAAACGAACTTCATTCCGTTCAACACGCGCATGTGCAGCGACGGCACGCTGGCTGGCGGGTTGCCTGCCAACCACTGTCGGCGAGGGAAGGGGAAGGGGAGCATGAGTGGTGAGAGCGTGAGAGCGTGAGAGCACGTGGAGAAGAAAGTCAAAGTGGTGACGACCTCGTGACATCATCATCAATCACGCGTTCTGCCGTTCTTCCGTAATAAACACATACTGTCCATTTGGTTTACGATTCTTCCCTAAAACGATATCACTACTAATAAACGCCGATACGAATTTAACGGAAACTTCAAGTGTGAATGTACGATACTAAAAGTGGATTTTAGAATTGAGAATTTGGAATGCCGCAGCGCAAGGTTCATTCGTGGACGGACGTGACCGAGGCATGAACCTGAGACCCGAGACCCAGATATTCAAGTTGACATCTAGTACTGTACAGTGAAAGTATATCGACTTTGTTTGACTTTAATCATACCCTCATATGATATTCCACAATATTGCAGCGCACAATGAGGGCATAAACCACGAAACAGCAGTTGTAGATACATACCACTGATGAAGTGACGTCGGACACTCGACCAATTTCCAGATTTTGCGTTCGTCAACCGCTGTTCGACTTTTTTTTGGTCGACTTTTCGGGAAAAAGTCACCGCGATCGAGTCAGTACATATCTATAACTACGATTCCACGCTTTTACTGAAAGCTATGCGCGGATAAAACTGTAATGTCAAATGAAGATACAATTCGGTGCTGGTGAATGAATCAAGGCCAAGTTGCAGGCGCAGTTGGCCAGCGGAGGCGGCGAAGTTGGCCGATGATGGACATCACGAACGAACAACGCACGGCAACGCAGCAACGCAACGCGACGCTGCAACGCGCGCGGACGCGCAGCCGACGCAGTGAATGAATGATGAGAGTCACCCAGTTGCCAGTTACAATACAAGATGAATGAAACTCTCTCTGTCTGGGGGTGGGTGTGCATTGTTGTTGATTGTGCGTTGTTGATTGTTGGTTTGTTGGTTTGTGGTTTGTGGTTTGTGGTTTGTGGTTTGTGGTTTGTCGGTTTGTTGGTTGGTTTGGTTGAAGCTGTCCAGTTGTGAAATTGCGGAGTTGCGAGGCTGCGATGAAAGACTCTTGGTCGGGCTATTCGCTTGCATTGCAGGCAGGACGAAGGACGAAGGACCACTCACACACGGAGCAGTGAATGAAGTGCAGTTTCCAGGAATTGCAAGGAATGGTCGCAACACTCCGTGTGAACAGTCAGTCAGCGCAGCAGATGCCCGCGTGCAACCGCGTGTTCGTTTGCTTCCGTGTGGTGTTTTCTCGCGAACACAGGCATGCAGGCTGGTGTGGTCGAGGGTCGTTGTGGGTGGGAGGTGGGAGGGAATTTGCGAATGCGAAGGATGAGGTTCCTCTAGGCTTCGCGGTGTTCGCGGGTGAATCACGAATCATCGATCGAACGAACCATCACCAGAGTTTCACCAAAAACCACTTCACAGGCAGGGTGCCTTTGTCGACAAGTCATGCACGCAAATCACTTTGTAGCCATGATACATGCGCAAGCAAAACGTCGCAACGAACAGTGAATGGATTCGAGTTGGTGCAGCGTTGACACCGCAGGTTGAGGTAGTCATCGTGCAGGCTGCGCGACGAATGAATGAATGTTACATTTGTTGGAGGATTGGCGACGATGATGGATAACGATGATGGATGGTGCAAGTTTGGACGGTTTCGTTGACTTGATCGTAGCTGTTGCAGTGGCTGTGACGAAAAGTTCTGCGGTGTGTGCCGTGTTTGATTGATGTGTGTGCTTGCGCGCTCCGACACGGCTGAAGGTCAAAATTTGCTGGCAGTACCACGGAAGCGTCGAACAGCGCTGTCGCGAATATCACTCCCCATCCCCGCGAATGTGGTTTGGTCTAGAACGTCGACGCAACGGCTATGAGTATGTCTTGACGACCTGCTCACGAGCAAACGAAATTCGGTCCACTCGAATCTTTTTTCTGCATCGCGGTCACACGGTACGTTCCAGGCCAGACTAATGCACCAAAATGGTGTCTGCTGACCAGTGAAAATCAAAAGGAATATATCTACTAAACTTATGATTTGTGCGATACAAACATCGCGCTTGATTGCGTTGGATTTCTAAGATACACACACAGGATGCAGATGTGCCATACTATCTCACGTGTGAGGTGCCCTCAGACCGGGCTCGGACACAAACTCCTGAACGATCGAAGCAGACAGTCGCGCATCATGTTGCGTGTTTGGCCTCAGACACTTTGGAGACGCGAGCTCCGCCACCTCGGCCGTCACCAGCCCGGGTGTTGCCATTGCCCTGCATCATTTGGCGGAGTGCGACACGAGTTGGCTCACCTGCCGCAACGTCTAGCGGCGTCTCATGCAACTCATTAACCACGGAGGGATCCGCGCCGAGGTGAATGAGAAGCTGGCACGTGGCCGCGTGCCCTTTCTGTGCGGCTGCATGCAAGGCCGACGACGCATCACTAGACAGCCTCCATCGGGCGTTGCCTCCGCTCGCTATTCCTCGAATAATATCGAGGTTGTCGCCTTGAACAGCCGCGTTGAAGACGTACTTCGACGGATCAGTGCTGTGGTGTGCCAAGTATCGGTCGATAAAGTGGTGGCACACATATTTTGCGTAAATCCACTGCTCCTTGATCTCGTGGGGAGAGGTAGCGGACGGCTTGGTGCGCGGGCTCGCCAAGTACTCCCATATAGAATTGGCCTTGTTGTTGCCGACATCTTTCAAAATCTTGAATGTGCTGTCGGTCCAACATTCGGAGCTCGTCACCAAGCACTTGGGCACAGAAATGTGGGCTCCGAGGCTGTGGTGGATAAACGCACACTCCGCGCAAATGAGAATGCCGAGGTTCAGCGACACCCAGTCCGGGCTGCTGTGCCCGCAGTCTGCGCACAATGGATTCTCGTGCATGACCTCTTTGACTTGATCAGGCACGGTGTCAATGCCGTGGTCATGAAGTGATCGTTTGGCCTGTTCTGTCAATATGAGCGCCCACCGACTGGCGTCGTTGGCGTCGGGAGCAGAGAAGATGAAAAAGTATCCAGCCGGCGAAGTGATTTTGAAGTTCGACCGCTTGTCGTCGCAGACGGTGATGTCGCAGATACGCAAGTCGCACACAATGCTTGCAGATTCGAAAGAGTGCGCCTCTTTCCGTTTGCGATACAGCCGTCCGTCATAAACAAAATAAAAGAAAGTCTTTTGCATCTTGATTTTGCCTTCGAGGGTGCTCAAGTAGCCACCTAGGTACCTGCGAGACAGCACAACGCGAGGAACGTGAGGCCCACGTCGAACGACTCTCACACCGAACAACCACAGCGTCACAGCAGCAGCTGAACAGGCGAGGAAAACGTACTCTGCGCCAGTGAACTTCACCCCGTCTGCGTCGCGGGGGTTCCGCAAGTGAAACGAGTCATCAATGTATGGCTGAATGGACGAAGACTACGCCGCAACCAAAAACAATAGCGCATCGTGCATATCGTGAGTGACGAGCCAACATGCGCATGGGTACGCCAACTCCAAAGACAAGCGACGAACCTGGGTGGCTCCCATCGTGGCAGGACCAGTAGCTGGTCTTGCGGTGAAGTGGCGCTACTGCCGTTCACAGCCGGTGCGGTCGCTACATCTTGTGTGTGCTGCTACCGCTTTGTTGCACAAAGTAATGTGGTGTGCTGGATTGGACGCTCCCGCTGCGTCAATCAAAATGCTGGGGATCGGTCGCCCAGAGGCCACTCTGCACGGAGCGCCAAAGCGCGTCGATCAAACCTTCACGCGAGGAAGATCGGAGAAAAAGTTGGCCTTCCTTTTTCACGAGCAATTCTAAATCCTGCACGATGTCGGTTGCGTCCGCCGCTCGATGCTGGGAGCACTGGTAGAAGGAGTGTCCCGCGCACAGACAGACCAATGACGAATTCCGACACCGAAGAACACACGAAGGCAAGTCAAGTCCGATAACGTCGAGGCACGTCTTATGTCCCTTCAGACGTCACGACAACATCATTCCCATGTATGTGTGTATGTATCGTCGTCGCCGTCGTTGTCACCGCCACCGTGATGATCACTGTCACTGTTTTGTCATCGTGGTCTTCATTGTCAATGACAGTGTCGTCGTGGTCGACGTGGCGTCGTGGTACTTGTGGTGGTGGTGGTGGTTGTCGTGGTCGTCGTGGTCATTGTGGTCGTCGGCGTGGACATTGTCGGCGTGGTCGTCATCGTCGAGGGCCTCGTCGTGGTCAACAACGAAGTCAACAAAGTCAATAACGTCAACAAACTCATTCGTCGTGGGCATTGTCATCAAGCTGTTCGTGGTCGTCGTGGTCATCACGGTCGTCGTCCTTGTGGTCAATCAAACAAAGTCATCAAATTGAAAGTAAGTCAACAAAGTAGCTCACCACAGTCCACAGTCCGTCCATCGGTCCGTCCATCTGTCCGTCCGTCCGTCCATCCGTCCGTCCGTCCGTCCGTCTGTCTGTGTCGTCCGTCGTCCGTCATCAGAGTCAGTGTGTTAGCAGTGTGTTAGCAGTGTGGTGGCGGTGCGGTGTGCGGTGGTGCGGTGCAGTGCAGTGCGCAGCTGCCTTGAGACTGAGACTGAGACTGAGACTGTCCCTGAGACGGAGACTGAGACTGACAGTGGGAGTGGGTTGGGAGTGCCAGTGAACGGAACAAGCAAGCACTGTGGGCTGTGGGCTGTGGGCTGTGGGCTGTGGGCTGTGGGCTGTGGGCTGTTGTGGATGAATGACGTCGGTGCAGTTGCGTGAGTGAGTGAGTGAGTGAGGGCGGGTCTTGGTTGCTCCGCGAATGTCTCGTCGGCAATATTTTTGTACATATATTCGGATTTGACCAGCCTG